>Ga0207878_100258_pt1 | contig 29168 bp, 24 predicted proteins | sample LinPmetageLP41_FD_184053 | JGI IMG/M metagenome (GOLD analysis project Ga0207878, IMG submission 184053) | Marine viral communities from the Pacific Ocean - LP-41 (SPAdes) | ecosystem: Environmental > Aquatic > Marine > Oceanic | place: Pacific Ocean | collected 2010-08-27 | reverse complement strand
GGTGGTCAAAAGCTTTTAGGCGAATACGAATGCGTTGATTTGACATTCTTAAACCTCAATATAAAGAGCATTTAAAGAGCATAAAAAAACGACCGAAACAATCTTAATAATTAAGATGCCGGTTGTTAATCTATATCTACGTTGAGTTCCAAATCGGAACTCCTGTTTATTAGCTTGAAATCCAAGCTTAATTTATCCTTTCAAGTTCCCGGGGGAATTTTGAAAGCCTGCGTATTATATTGATATTGGTGATAAATGCAACAACTAATTAGAAAAGAATTAAAACCGAGTATCCGATTAAATAAGCTACAGCCCGTTATGTACTAGATAATAAATAACTATACTTGAACCTATACTGTCACTTGCGGTCAATTATTAGCTCATAACCAATTACGCAAAATAACGGATTGAGCAGATATTATGGTATCCTATGGGCTTATTTTGCTTTTAATACTCTCAATATGGTGAGGCGATGCGTATTTTTAATTATTGTTTAAATGTTCTTTCTGCTGGAGTAAGCCGCTTACTAGTTAAAAGCAAAGTGCTTCCTGAGAATCCGATTGAGCAGTATAAGCTAAACCCTCAATATCCTACATTTTATATAGTGCGACTAAATTCACGCTTTGACTTAGCGGCACTTGCTCGTGTGTGTAAAAAGCATGGCTTACCTAGTCCAACTGAAGAACAAGTATTAGGTAATAAACAGCTCGATCGTTTTATTGGCATTAAAAATCCACCGCCACTATTTGGTGACGAAGCTAAACCAACCAATGCGCTTGCACAAGGCAAAGAGATTGTTGAGCACTTATTAAATAGTGGGCAAAAGAATGTGCAGGTAGTGCCTGTTACTATTTTGTGGGGGCGCGATCCTGGTAAAGAAAAGCCAGGGCTACGTACTTTAATAACACACTCTCTTACGCCAAGCTGGTTTAGGAAGTTTTTTGTTGTGTTGTTTTCTGGACGAGATAACTTTATTAGATTTAGCCAACCGCTCGATTTATCATTATTAGTTAATGAAAAAGCTGACGTAAGTGAGCTGCCACATAAACTACTGCGTGTTGCACGCGTACATTTTAAGCGCCAAAAACTTGCGGCAACTGGCCCTAAAATGCCTTCTCGTGAGCAATTGTTTAACTCTCTTCTTGCTTCACCAACAATAAAAAAAGCCATTCAAGATGAAGCTAAATCTAAAAATATAAGCCAAACAGAAGCGCGCCAAAATGCACTTAAGTTACTTGATGAAATAGCCGCAAATTACTCTGAAGCAATGATACGTGTGGCAGAGCGCTTTTTAACATGGTTATGGAACAAGCTATATAACGGTATTGATGTAAAATACACAGAGCAAATCCACGAGCTAACTAATAAAGGCCACGAAATTATTTATATGCCGTGCCACCGAAGCCACATGGATTATCTGCTTCTTACTTATGCGATTTACCATCAAGGTCTAGTGCCACCTCACATTGCAGCGGGTATTAATCTTAACTTTTTCCCTGCCGGGGGGATTTTTCGTCGCTCGGGAGCATTTTTTATTCGCCGTTCGTTTGCTGGTAATAAACTATATTCGGCCGTATTTAAAGAATATTTAAGTCAGCTATTTATTAAAGGCTACTCAGTTAAGTTTTACACTGAAGGCGGACGCAGCCGAACTGGGCGACTACTACCGCCAAAAACAGGCATGCTCGCTATGACTCTACAAGCTATGTTACGTGGCATAGACCGCCCTGTTTCTATTGTACCGGTATACATTGGCTACGAGCACGTAATGGAAATAAATACATACCTTAAAGAGCTGGCCGGTAAAGACAAAAAAGGTGAGTCTATTTTTGGCATATTTAAAGCCATTAAAAACCTTAAAAACTATGGGCGTGGTTATTTAAACTTTGGCGATCCAATTTCTGTAAACCAATATTTAAATGAGAACCAACCAGATTGGCGCGATGCAATCCATCCAACTGATGTACAAAAACCACAATGGCTAGGCCCACAAGTAGCCGCCCTTGCCGATCAGGTAATGGTTAAAATAAACAATGCAGCTGCACTTAATGCCGTTAACTTACTAGCAATGATATTACTAGTTAACGATAAGCACGCACTGAGTAAACCAAAGCTGTTAGCACAACTAGATTTTTATTTACGCCTGCAACGCGATGCCAGTTATAGCGAAAAAGTAACCGCACCAGATGAATCACCTGAGCAGCTATTAACGCATGCTTTAAAGCTTAATAAATTTGAAGTGATTAGCGATGAATTTGGTGAAATTATTGCGATTAGCGAAAAAGAAAAAATCTTGTTCAACTACTATCGTAATAACATTTTGCACTTGTTTGCAGTGCCTAGCTTACTTGCGCTGCACTTATTTAAGCAGCACAGCACAACCATTGGACAATGTGAGCAATTAGTAAAAGCGTTTTACCCTTTATTTGCTAAAGAGTGGTACTTGCAAGAGCTGGATGAAAACTACATTACACGCATTTTGGCTAACTTTGCAGATCAAAACTTAATAGAAATTGATGGTGATAATATTCACATCACCAACACAAATGACTGTTTAGCTAAACTAGAAATGCTAGGCAGAGCACTTAGCTTTACACTGCAACGTTACGCTATTGTTATTGGCTTTATTCAAACCAGTAATGGCATTGAAAAAGCTGAGCTTGAACGTGAAAGCCAAGTACTTGCAGAGCGCTTAGGGACTCTTCATGGTATTAAAACGCCTGAGTTTTTTGACAAAAAAGTACTGGTTAGCTTTATTGATAACTTACGCGGTGAGTTTTTAATAACAGAAGGTGAAAACGGTTTAGTGGGTAGCACACAACTTTGTGAAACTTACATGCACCTTAAAACGTTATTGCCAGCTCGAATTTGGCAATCAATCAGCGATATAGTGCAAGGTCAGTGCAACTAGCACTTTATCGCTGTGTAAGGGTTAGCGCTGGCGCATAACCCCTTCTTGTATTGTTGAAGCGACTAAATTGCCCTGGCGATCAAAAAACTGTCCTCTAACTAATCCTCGGCCTGAGCTAGCGCTTGGGCTGTCGATTGTATATAAAATCCAATCATCTAATCTAAACGAGCGGTGAAACCACATAGCATGGTCAATTGTCGCCACTTGCATATTTGGCTGCATAAACGATACACCGTGCGGCTGAAGCGCAGTTGGCAAAAACTCAAAATCTGAAGCATAAGCAAGCAAGTAATTATGAATGCGCTGATCGTCCGGCATTTCACCATTGGCTTTAAACCAAATATGTTTTACAGGCTCTATTGCTTCAGGCTTAAATGGGTTATGAAAAGTCACCGGGCGCATTTCAATTGGCATTTCGCGAATAAACTTATTACGAATTACCTCTGGAATATGTGCAGCATTTTCTTGGTAAAATTCAAGTGATGAACGCAGCTCTTCTGGTGGCGGCACATTTGGCATAGTTGCCTGATGCGATAAACCCTCTTCTTCACCTTGAAAAGACGCAGTCATGTAAAAAATAGGCTTACCGTACTGAATAGCTTTTACACGGCGCGTACTAAAGCTTTTTCCATCACGTATGGTTTCTACATCGTAGACAATGGGTTTAGCTGCATCGCCTGGGCGTAAAAAGTAAGAATGTAATGAGTGAACTATTCGCCCTTCAGGTAATGTTTCTTTTGCAGCAGAAAGCGCCTGCCCCATAACCTGACCGCCAAATACAGCACCAAAACCTAAATCTTGGCTTTGTCCGCGGTATAAACCTTGCTCAATTTCTTCAAGCGTTAACAACGACAATAAATCATCTAATACTTGGCTCATTATTTCTTCCTCAATCCCCTGATAAGTTAATGATACTATAGACTACAGCTATGTAAATCTTTGTTAGGAATGACGCTATGTCTTATTGGTTGTTTAAAACAGAACCCGATGCATTTTCAATTGATGATTTAAAAAACGCACCAAACCAAACGACACTTTGGGAAGGTGTACGTAATTATCAAGCGCGTAATTTTATACGTGATGATATAAAGCTGGGCGACCAAGTAATGATTTACCATTCAAGCTGCAAACTTGTAGGGGTTGTAGGTATAGCCACAGTGACATGTGAGGCCTATCCAGATCCAACACAGTTTGATTTAAGTAGCGATTATTACGATGCAAAGGCCACTAATGATAAACCGCGCTGGTTTGTTGTTGAAGTAACATATAAGAGCCATTTAAATAAACTAGTTAGCTTAAAAAATATAAAAGCTAACAATGCTATAACCGAGCTTGCGCTTAAAAAAGCTGGTCGCCTTTCAGTTATGCCAGTTACCAAAAACGATTGGAACGAAATAATTGCCATGAGCAATTAAAAACACTTACCTAGCTTACAACCTGGCTATGTTTGACCTCTTTTAGCCGGGTTTGATACGATCCCCGCCAAGATATAATTGGGGGATTAATGAAATTACTGTATTGGTTAGATGAATGGTTAACACTTTGTCGTGATGAACAACAAACTAAGCTGCCTATAAACGGCGGTGACTTACTCGGTGATGTGTACGTAAAATATGACTTTGTTGATATAAATAAGCCCCTGCTTTTTACATTCTCCCCCGCAGGTACCAACGTACAAGAGCAAGATCTGACCGATAACTTTGCCCCTTGGGGTTTTCATTTAGCACAAAAACAAAACGTTAATGTAATTTCATTTCAGCACTTAGGTACAAGTAATTGGTTTAGAAGCCGTAATTTGATTTTCTTTTTAGAACAACTATCAACCTTACTTAGCCCATTTAAGTGCCGTTTAGGCTATGGCTTAAGCCGTGGTGGTTTTGCTGTGGGCGCATTTGCAAAATTATTAAAACTCGATCACGTGCTATTCTTTCACCCTGTCAGTACCAAAAATACCGAAATAGTCCCTTGGGATAACCGTTCAAGCACTGCGCTTGCACAACAGTTTGATTGGCAAAGTGAGTATAACGACCTCGATTTAGGCCACGCTAAAGGGTATATAATTTATGACCCTACCAATAAAATAGACCGCTTACATGCTAAGCGTTACCCGCAGCTGACTCATTTGCGTGTATTTGGTATGGGGCACGGCACTCATGCTACTTATTTGAGTAAATTTGGTTTTTATAAACAAGTTGCTGTCGATTTTATTCGCCACCAGCAAATTGATATTGCGCAGTTTCGCCTGCAAACCAAAACACTGCGTTTAAAAGAAGAGTATTATCAGAGCCTAAATAAGGCTAATGCAAGCTCTCTTCACCGCTTAGCATTGTTAAGTACCGCACATAAAATTTTAGCCGATGAAAAAGAAGTGCACGTGCAGGAGCATCAGGCCAAAATTGATATTCAACCATTAATTGATGTGGCGCTTAAGCATCAAGATGATCACCCCAACGATGCAATTCAGCTATTGGAGGTCGCCCAGCAAATTGTGCCTGACGACCCACTAATAGAGCATAAACTTAAGCAATTAGAATAATATTATGACGATTTTTTCTTCTTTCTTTTTTTGCGACCATGCTTTGGCACAATAGCAAAGTACATTACAAGCCCAAGCCACGAAAATATAATAACGCCTATTAGCCAGCCGTTTTTTTCGTGGCCTTGGGTGCGCTTACTATTTACTACTATAACGACAGGTAAAATATAAGCGCTTAAAATAATAATTAAAAATACAACTTCATTCATTATTTTGCCAAGCTCTGCCAATCCACTTCGCTAGTTAAAACGCGCTCCAGCGCGATATAGTGTAATATATCGCCTTCACTTACTTTGTAATCAAGTGGTGGGTTTAAATCCATATTCTGTGCACTTAAGTTATGCGCTACGCCTAATAAAATTGCATCGTAGTCATGCTTAAAATGATGAAATAAAGTGCCAAATTCCATATCACTACAACCCTCGGGGATCGCTAAGCTAAATTGAGTATCGCCATGCAAAGTAGAAAGCAGTTCTTCTTGTACCCGGCTTGAGCCAGGATCTTGCATTGAACGCACTAATATCTCTGCCGATTTAGCACTGCTGCACTCAACATTTTGGCAATGCTCAAGCAGCATATCTACTTTGGTTTCATCTAAAAAGTGAGCACTTATATGGCACTCTTTTTTGACTAAACGACTAATACGCAGCGCCGTTGTAAATGTTTGGTCGTCGTCTTGGCCATCAATAATTACTTTATCAGCGCGGTTTATTGCAACACGCTCTAACTCTTCTAAATCAGTAAAGCTAGTAAGACGGGCAAAGTCGACGTTTTCGTTGGTTAAAAATGGGTGATCCATTTGCTCAGTAACCGCCAATAAAATACGGCGGTCAGTGCGCTTGGTATCGGCAAGAATATAATCAATCATCTTTTTTGTACGAGTATCGTGCCAACCAAAAATAATGATGTGGTTGTTACTGTGAGCAAAGTTTTTATCACCAGTCATAGCGCGCCTAATTAAGTAAGTTACTGTTTGCCCTGTTTTTCCTAACAGAACGCCAAATAAAGCTAAACCAAACGGAATTTGTATTAATGCTACAACCCAGCGGCCGAGCTCGCTAGTTGGGCTAAAATCACCATAACCCACCGTTGAGGTTGTAACTGTGTAGTAGTAAAAAAAGGTAGTAAACGATGTAAGCGCTTGCTCATTAGCTACATACAATAGCCCCCACGTTATTAACATGTGAGTTAATATTGCAAGTGCTACTGCCTGCCAACTCAACTGATCAATATGAGCACGAACAAGTAGCGCTAGCCTCTTAAATATTACCGGCATAATACAAAATCTTTGTTAGTAAATTATCTATAAACAGTACGTTACTGTAAGCCATGCTTTTAAGCAATGTTTAAGCTTTTAAGTAGGAGCTGTTGGCCTTCTAGGATTAAAATTCGCTCAACTTTTATAGGTAAACCACCCCGACCAATATAAGACTAAATGCGGGTTTGCTAATCAGCTAAGAGCATGATTAATTATATTAAGAATAAAAAACACACAGACACACTATGCTAAATAAAATTGCCACACAATTTACTAAATTAGTAGAGCGCTACTTACCCGATCCCTTTATATTTGTAATATTGCTAAGCATTATTACCTTACTAGGCGCTAGCCTATTTACCCCCTCAACCAGTATTGAAGTTATTAACGCATGGGGGAGTGGTTTTTGGAACCTACTGAGCTTTGCCATGCAAATGCTGTTAGTGCTTATTACCGGCTATATGCTCGCAAGTACACCGCCTATAAATAAACTATTAGAAAAACTAGCTACGCTTGCCAGTACGGCGCCAAAAGCCATTATTTTAGTCACACTTATCTCGCTCTTAGCAAGCTGGTTAAATTGGGGGTTTGGCTTAGTGGTTGGCGCTTTATTTGCTAAAGCCATTGCTAAAAAAACAAAAGTTGATTACAGGTTGTTAGTAGCCAGTGCCTACTCGGGCTTTGCAGTATGGCATGGCGGTTTAGCAGGCTCTATCCCGCTCACCATTGCTACCGAGGGGCACTTTTCACAAAGTAGCATTGGTATAATTAGTACTGAACAAACACTGTTTGCTGGTTTTAACATAGCAATATTAATTGGCTTATTTATTATTATGCCGCTGGTTAACCGCTACATGCTACCCAGTGATAAAAACAGCGTATATGTAGACCCAGCGCTAATAAAAGAATCCCCCGCTCATAATGAAAACATAACCCGCCCGGCTCAACATTTAGAACACAGTAAACTGCTTGGCATAGCAATTGGCTTGCTCGGCCTGTGTTATTTGGCGTATTACTTTATATTTGTAGGCGGTAGCTTAAATCTTAATAGCGTTATTGCGGTGTTCTTGTTTTTAGCCATTACATTACACCAAACACCGCATAACTTACTTAATAGCTTACAACAAGCAATTCCTAGCGGCGCAGGCATTGTTATTCAATTTCCGTTTTATGCAGGGATTATGGCCGTTATGGTCGATAGCGGTTTAGCGCAGCAAATATCGCGTGGTTTTATTGCCGTAGCAGATGCCGATAGCTTGCCATTTTTTAGCTTTATAAGTGCAGGACTCGTTAATATGTTTGTACCTTCTGGCGGCGGCCAATGGGCAGTACAAGCACCTATTGTTATACCCGCAGCGCAAGAGCTGGGCGCCGATATATCACGCGTTGCTATGGCTGTTGCGTGGGGCGATGCGTGGACCAATTTAATTCAACCCTTTTGGGCATTACCCGTATTGGCAATAGCAGGCTTAAAAGCAAAAGATATCATGGGTTTTTGTGTGGTGCAGCTATTTGTAACGGGGGTATTTATATCGCTAGTATTGAGCTTTTATTAATGAAGCTTTGCGCGCAGTTAAAAGTTAACTGCGCGCACAATCATTAGCTCGATAAAATCGTCATAGGTAAACTAAGTATTGGATTTTCAGAGTCTGCAAAATGCATCATCACTGCCACATGGCCTGCAACTACAATAGCGTACATAGCGGCTGAAAAGCCTTGGCCGTATTTATCAAGCGGCAATAAATGCGAGTAATGTCGGCCTCGCCATTCAAATACAATTTCCAGTGCGCCTACAAACAAAAAGAATACCAGTAACATTAAACCAAATGTATAACTAAGCCATAAGCCAAATAACACACCGAGTAAACACACACTTAAACCAACCCAAGAGCGCATAGAAAAGCTGATACTTTTTAATACATGTCCGCCATCAAGGGGTAAAATGGGTAGTAGGTTAAATAAGTTAAGTAGTGCGCTTAATACCGCAACACCTGCAAATATGTCCATCTCCGTGGCGTAATACAAAACAACGCCCAGTACAGAGGTGAATAAGCCAAATGCAGGACCCATTAGTGATATAACCACATCTTGCCAGCGAGTTGTTATTTTATCGTCGCTTACAGCAAGCCCGCCTACAAAGGGAATAAGGTAAATACCTTTGGTTTTTATGCCAAAGTATTTCATGGCTCTTACGTGCCCATATTCATGTACTACTAAACACGCAATAAGCATCAGCGCAAATTCGATGCTAAATAGCCACGCATAGCCAGCAACTGATGCCCCCGCTAGCGCCACCTTAATTACTTTTGCACTTTTAAATAACTTAAAGCCTAGTGCCGCCAGTCCTAAAAAGCCTGTTTTAGGTGTGTTATTTACCGGTGCAGGTAATGCAAGTTGAGTAGCAAATACATCATCAACAAATAACGACATTGATTGATTATTTACCTCTGTACTGTCGATCCCTATAAGCTTGTTATCTAAATTAAATTGATAATAATTCTCTCGAGGGTTGTCAAAAGAGATTGCTTGTTGATTATGAAATATTTGTACTATTTGTTGCCCCGAAAACATTATTGTAAAAGGCTGTTCGGCTAGCATTAAGTCTATTTTTATCATCTTTATGGCCGTTTAAAACAATACCGCTAGTATACCTGTTCAACTTAAAAACACGAGAGGACTAGGTTGTAGGTTATTTAATTACACTAGGGCGTGTTGAACTCTCCGGATTGAAATTTGTTCAATCTAGGGGCGATTAAATCGCGGCGCGAGGTTTGTAACCTAGTGGGCTAAGTAAAAACCGAGTAACAAAGAGTTTATCGCCCCTAGGCAGAACCCGAAGGGCAGCGCATGTTTGGCATTTATGCTGCGTTATCGCCTATTTATGGGGAGTAACCACACTTCATAGGCTCCGCCTTGCCTAAAAACCAAACACACTGCTGCAAATTCAACCATCAAAGATCAACACGCCCTAAATAAAAATAAGATTATAAATACTGACAAATGTAGCTCTCAGTACTACTTTTATAGTAACCAAATTTTTAGATTCACTATTGGAAAGGATAACAATGAAAAAAATAGTGCCGAATATTTTAGTAGTTGATGATTCAATGGCTATTTTAATTGTTATGGAAGCCATTCTTAAAGAATTAGGGCTATCTGAAACTATCACTACTTGCCTAAGTGCTAAAGACGCTTTAGCAAAAGTACAGGCTGAACCAAGCTATTATGACGCCATTTTTACTGATCTAAATATGCCTGAGATGGACGGCATGGAATTAATACGCCACTTAGGAGAGTTAAATTACCAAGGCGGAATTATTATTGTTTCAGAGATGGATCATAAAGTAATTAGCTTAGCTGCAAACCTTGCTAAACAGCACAACGCCCACCTAATCGGTAATATTCCTAAACCGGTGCAACTAAGCCAAGTAGGTAATTTGCTGCATAAAATTGCACACCTTAATAGCCACACTTTAACTAAAGAACCTGCTATTACAAAAATTGAGCTAATTAAAGCATTAGAAAACGATGAAATCACACCTTACTATCAACCCAAGGTAAACGCTGAAACCAATATTATAGAAAGTATTGAAGTACTAGCCCGTATTGTTTCAAAAGAAGATGGCAGTGTAATAATGCCTAACCGATTCATTAGCCTTGCTGAGGAGCAGGATTTAATAAATCAAATTACATTCTCATTATTTGAAAAAGCCACCAGCGACTTTGAAAATATAAAAAATCAGCTTGGACACAGCTTAAAACTAGCATTTAACTTATCTCCAACTCAGCTTGACGACTTAAATTGCCCTAATAAGTTGCTTCTTATTTTGCAGTTAAACCAGCTCACACCTAGCAATGTCATTATTGAAATAACAGAGCAACATGCCCTATCAAGCCTTGCCCAATTAGAAACATTAAACAGATTGCGTATGCATGGCTTTGGTATTTCACTTGATGATTTTGGTGTAGGTTTTACCAATATGAATCAGTTAAGAAACTTACCATTTACAGAAATAAAAATAGACCGCTCACTCATTAGTAATATAGAAACTGACCTTTTTTCTCAGGTAGTCGTTAGCTCTTTAATTAATATAACTAGCGGTGAGCATTTAGATTTAGTTGCCGAAGGTGTTGAGCGCCCTGAAGAGCTAGCCTATTTAAAGCACTACCGCAGAAACTTAGCTATTCAAGGCTTTTTATTTAGCCGCCCCAAACCTAAAGAAGAGTTTGTATCGTGGGCTAAAGAATGGACTGAAACGCCCCACTCATAACATTAAAGTTTAAACACACTCGCGCAATTAATTATCGCCTCGGGTGTGTTTATCTTCATCACTGACTATATGGCCGCTGTTTGCCAAGCGTTGTCGCCAACGCTGCTTTGCAACCATACGCATATTAGTAGATTGGTCTCGCTCATCAACAATTTCGAGCCCCATTAATGCTTCTATCATATCCTCTAGTGTAACAATGCCTTGTACATCACCATACTCATCCACAATTAAGCAAATATGTGTGCGCTGTGTAAGTAATGTTTGTAATAAAGACGATACATTATGCCCCTCAGGCACGGTGTGAATTGGCTTAATTAATTTACTTATTTTACAGTCGGTACCTAAACGATGATGCGCAAGCATAATATCGTTTTTATGCACAAAGCCTACAATGTCATCGGCGTCTTTATCAAATACCAATACACGAGAAAAAGATGATGAGCCATGCTCATTTAAATACTGATTTACGGTTAAATCTTTATGGATTTTAAAAAGTACGGTTCGCGGCGTCATTAAATCACACAATTTAGCATGCCTAAAGTGCAGCAAATTACGAATAATTTCAGATTCATCCTCATGAAGCGCCCCCGACTCTGTACCAATATCTGCCATGGCTTCTATTTCTTGGCGAATGTAATAAGCTTCATCGTGCTTAGAGCCCATTAAATTAGTTAATTTTTGGGCACACCATACAAAAGGTTTTAGTAAAATAACTAAAAAGCGCAAAGAGTAAGTAACGCTGGGTGTTAATGCTCGCCAATAATTAGCACCCAATGTTTTAGGTATAATTTCAGAAAGCACTAACACTAATAGGGTCATAATAGCTGAGGCAATGCCCACTGCAGCATCTGAGAAAACAACGGCAGCTTGTGCCCCCACACCAGCAGCACCAGCAGTATGCGCTACTGTATTAAGCGTTAAAATTGCAGCTAATGGCTGATCTATATTGTTTTTAAGTTTTTCAAGCTGCTTAGCAAGCGCAGGCTGATTTTTACGAAGTAAAGCAACATAACTTGGCGAAATACTTAGCAGTACAGCTTCCATAACCGAGCACAAAAATGAAATAACTATGGCAACCACCATATAAATAATCAGTAAGGTCACTTTTTCTCCGATGCGTTGAACGTATGAGCATGGTAACAATACATGCTATATTTGGCCAAATTACCAAATAATAATAGGCACAAACATGAAATTTAGCTCACCTTGGTACAAACAAAATAAATTATTAAAACAAGCTGCTAGCATAATTACGTTGGGTAGTTTGAGCTTTACGGTAAATGCTGCTGCGCTCGATAAATCAAAAATACAATTTATAGGCCCACTTGCCGAAGATATGCAATTAAAGCCTTTTCAAACGCCACACGGCAACGCTATAGTTAATAATTTACTGCCACAATTGCAAGCTAATTCAGCTAGTTTGTCGGTATTTGGTAAAAAGCAGAGTTGGCAGCCATTTAATAAAATAAATGCACTCACTTTAGGTGGCTTACAAGCGCTTAAATTTAATATTGAAACCACCCGCTTTAGCCAAGGTACGCTTACCTTAAAAGGGTTAGAGCAAGGCCAACTATTTATTAATGGTGAACTACAAAAAGGCGATAAAAGCAGCTATAAACTTGCGCTCACCAACGGCTCTCATACTGCTATTTTAGTAGCGCAACAAGTCGCTAATTGGAACGAAGTTAGTCTCGACTTTGTACCAAAAACTGACATTGACAAAATTACGCTTAGTACATCACAGCAAAAGCGCTTATCAGCCAAACAGTTATTCGATGCACCTACTATCAGCAGCCTAACTATTGCGCCCAATGCTAAGCAATATATTACAGTAACACGCACTTACAGTGATAAAACCGCAAATCAAGCAACTACAATTACCGAACTTAAAAACGACAATAACGAAACACTTTATCGATTTGAATCGGGCCAACCCAGTAACATTATTTGGAGCCCAGATAACCAATATTTAATGTACTTATTAAATGGTGAGCTTAAGCAATTAAACCGTAACAACTTCTCTATAAAAACCCTTGCTGAAGATTTAGAAGCTGCCAGCAATTTTACCTTTTATAACACTAACAGCATTGTTTTTAGCTGGTCTAAATCTGCCGACGAAAACCACAGCTTAACTAAGCATTATAAAGGTCTGCAAGATCGTTGGTCGTACGCACGCACAAAAAGCCATGTTTATATGCTCGATACTAAAAGCAGCTTAATTAAAGCACTAAGCCAAGGGCCTATTTCGTATAGCCTTGAAGATATAAACAGCAACCGCGGCAAAGTTTTAATGAGTCATTCTGTCATGGCCATGCAAGCATCAACACACCCAGAAACAGAGCTTGTGGAGCTTGATATAAAATCAAACAAGTTAAGTTCTCTCGGTAAGTTTAAAACATTTAACCAAGCTAAATATGCAAATAAAGATGTATATGTAGTCGCTGGCCCAGATTTTAAAAATGGCGCTGGCCGTGCTTTACCTAAAAATATGCTTGCCAATAATTACGATGGCCAACTTTATTTACTTACCGATAATGGTAAAAATGTAAAAGCACTCAGCAAACAATTTAATCCTGCCATTGGCCAGCTACATGTGCTTGATAACGGCGATGCACTAATAAAAGTCACCGAGCAAGACACTCAGCCTCTTTATTTATTTGATTTAAGCAAACAACGTTTTAAAAAGCTAAATACAGGGCTAGATATAGTTGAGCAATTTAGTTACTCACACGATAGAAATACAGAAGTACTTTTAAGCGGCACAACAGCTTCATCACCACAGCAACTTAAACGTTTAAATATAAGCAAAAACAAATCGGAACTAGTCTGGGATTCAAAGCCGCTTGCATATACAAATACACAAATACCAAGCCTTGAAGAGTTTAACTTTACCAATAAAGATGGCGTAGAAATAACTGGCCGTGTTTATATACCTAGTAATTTAGATAAATCAAAAAAACACCCTGCACTCGTTTATTATTACGGTGGCACATCACCTGTTACTCGTGGTTTTACAGGGCGCTACCCATTTAACTTGTGGGCTGCAAATGGTTACGTTGTGTATGTAATACAACCTACGGGCGCAACTGGCTTTGGACAAAAGTTTTCAGCCCAACATGTAAATGCATGGGGTGACTATACAGCTAACGATATTATTGAAGGCACGCATGCATTTTTAAATAAATACCCATATGTAGATAGCAATAAAGTTGGTAATTTAGGCGCGTCTTACGGTGGCTTTATGACTATGCTGCTGGCAACTAAAACTGATATATTTAGCGCATCAATTGCTCATGCGGGTATTTCAAACTTAACCTCATATTGGGGCGAAGGTTGGTGGGGATACTTATACTCAGGCGAAGCCTCTAAAAATAGCTTCCCGTGGAATAATACTAAGTTATATAGCGACCACAGCCCAGTATTTCATGCAGATAAAGTAACCACCCCTATGTTACTCCTTCACGGCGACAGCGACACTAACGTACCGGTTGGCGAAAGCTTAACAATGTACACCGCCTTAAAACTTTTAAACAAAGATGTAGAGCTTATTGAGTACAAAGGCGCCAACCATCAAATTTTTGCTCGCGATAAGCGATTTGATTGGTGGAATACTATGCTAGCCTATTTTGATAAAAAGCTAAAAGACGAACCCCAATGGTGGGATTCAATGTATTCAAAAGACTAATTTATAAGTTATTTTAAATATTTAGCACCTTTTAATTAGTTTAAAGGTGCTAATTTAATCCTTACGTAACACCCTACATGCCTTTGACATATTAAGTTACCTAAAACTTACAAACCCCCTTCTCAGCATTTAGTTAATGGTGCTACCATACAGAGCTATAAACACTCAAAATAAAGTACTATGGCTATTAATGTTTTATTGGTTGAAGATGACGAGCTACTCGTTAAACGCATCCAAAATCACTTCGCAGAAACTGAGTTTACAATTGAGGTTGATCCCACTGGTGCCGATGCACTTAGCATTGTTAGGCAACGAGTAAACCTGCGCAGCGCTTTTTCGTTAGCCATAATTGATATTGTTTTACCAAAGCGCGATGGCCTTCAACTTGCTAAAGAGCTGAATACACTCACTGATATAGGCGTTATTGTACTATCAAGTAGAGACTCGCAGGCTGATCGTATTGCTGGTCTTGCCCAAGGTGCCGATGACTACATATGCAAACCCGTCGATTTATTAGAGCTTGAGCTACGTATGCGCGCTTTATATAAACGTGTTGCAGTAACGCAAGAAGACGATGAAAGCGAAGAGTTTATAGAATACGCCGACTTTAAATTACATCCAGATAACCGCACCCTTATTACTGCCGCAGGTGTGGAGTCACGATTAACCGAAGCCGAACACAAAGTGCTTATTTGTTTAATTAGTAATGCAGGTAAAGCCACCTCGCGTGAAAAAATATCTGAAGAAATTGGCCAGCCCGACTGGAGTCCAAACGATCGTACCGTTGATGTTTTAATTGGCCGTTTACGCAAAAAGCTTAACGATGAAAAAGATCAAAAGCGCATTGTTACTGTACGCGGCAAAGGCTACATGCTGTCGCTATAAAGCATTCAATATATAACCTGATTTTGGAATAAATTTATCTTAAACGTAGCTCAGGTTATTTAGCTAACTGCGCTAGAAGTCGTTCAAAAGCGCGATAATTTAATGCTTCTTTTAGCTCATCTAAACTAATATTTTCAGCCCCTTTTAAGTCACTAATAGTACGCGCCACTTTTATTACTCTATGATAAGAACGTGGCGATAACGACAGCTTCTCACTCGCTCTGGCTAAAAATTGCAGCTCTGGGGAGGCAAGCTCACAATGCACATTCATTTCTTTATTATTAAGCCGCGCATTTACTTTGCCTTGTCGCTTTAACTGAATGTAATAAGCCGCCTCAACTCTTGCTCTAACTTGTGCACTGCTTTCTTCTGGTTTGGTGCTTTGCAACTCTACACTTGTTAAGCGCGGCAGCTCAATTTGTAAATCTATACGGTCAATAAAAGGGCCTGATACTCGGGATAAATAACGCATTACCTGATCGGGCGTAGCACGTTTATCTGTATGGCTACCTGTAGGGCTAGGGTTTAATGCGGTAATGAGCTGAAACTGCGCCGGAAACTCCATTTGTCTAGCTGCTCGTGAAATAGTAACTGTACCGGTTTCCATTGGTTCTCGCAGTGAATCCAGAACCTTTCTTTCAAACTCAGGTAACTCATCTAGAAACAAAACGCCGTTATGTGCCAACGAAATTTCACCCGGCTTAGGATTTGAAGATCCCCCCACTAAAGCAACGGCCGAGCACGTATGATGTGGATTACGAAAAGGCCTTTGCCGCCAATTAGTTAAGTCTATGGATTGACCAATAATCGAATAAAGTGCCGCCGTTGATATTGCTTCATCATCCGACATGGTTGGCATAATTGTAGCCATTCTCTGAGCAAGCATCGACTTACCCGTTCCAGGTGGGCCTAAAAAAAGTAAATTATGCCCGCCAGCAGCTGCAATTTCTAATACCCGCTTAGCGCCGGGCTGACCTTTAACATCACTTAAATCGAGTAAAAAGTCGGGAGCTTGTGTGCAATCGGGATATTCTATATTTAGTGGTAAAGGCTGCTGATTAAGTAAATCTCCCCATACCTCCTGTAAAGAGCTAACAGCTTTGCGTTTAACACCATTAACCAAACTAGCTAAGCTGTCGTTTGCAAAAGGTAAAAAACAGCAGCGGTCTTGCTCTTTTGCAGCAAGTACCGAGGGCAAAATAGCGTTAACCCCACGCACTTCACCATTAAGGGCAAGCTCGCCATAAAATTCATATTTATGAATATCAGGACAAACAATCTGGCCAGAGGCCACTAAAATACCTACCGCAATAGCTAAATCAAATCGGCCGCCATCTTTAGGTAAATCAGCAGGGGCTAAATTTACGGTTATTCGTTGATCGGGGAAACCAAACTGAGAGTTTTCAAGTGCACTGCGTACTCTATCTTTCGACTCTTTAACAGATGCTTCAGGGAGCCCAACAATATGAAAAGCCGGTAAGCCATTTCCTAGGTGAACTTCTACAATAACTTCAGGAGCATTAATGCCCACTTGGGCACGAGAATAGATGCGAGCTAACGACATTCCTTATCCTAGTAAATGGTGTGATTACACCAGTTTAGTCAGGATAATTAAAAACGTGTACTGTGATTTGCCATTTAATCGCGGCAATACGTAGCGATAAAGTGGTTAGCATCGCTAACACCATAGCCAATTCAGTTGCTAATCCAAAATAAATCCCAAGTGTATAAACAATACCGCCCGCTATACAGGTAATAGCGTATAGCTCACCTTTTAACAGCATAGGAATTTCGCGCGCCAGTACATCGCGGATCATACCGCCAAAACAGCCCGTAATAACCCCCATAATAATAGCAGTCATATGCGGCATACCTGCCAGTAATGCTTTTTGAGTGCCCATTACTGCAAAAAAAGCTAAGCCAAACGCGTCAGCAATTTGTAACGTGTAATGTGGAATCGATTTTTGCTTATTAATCAGCCTAGAAGTAATGAATACCGCGGCCAAAATAGCATAAAAAAAACTTTGATCGTGTAGCCAAAAAACGGGGACATTTAAAATTACGTCACGCACTGTACCACCACCAATGGCAGCCACGGTCGCTAATACCACTACCCCAAAGCCATCCATTTTCTTTTCGTGCGCTACCAACGTGCCGGTAACAGCAAACACGGCAATGCCAATTAAATCAAACCAGTGGTAAAGTTCAGTCATGCTAGTAACAACTCAAAAATATTTGTGCCGTTTTAACACAAACCAAACAAAGTTTTAAGTAATAACGATTTATTTTAAGAAGTTTATAACATTTTTGAAGGGTATATCTGGAGGTATGAGCTCATTAAAGTTAAGTGCCTCACGCAATGAAGACGAGCTTAGGGTTATAAGCCAAAACATAAACACACTAAATTTTAGACATAAAAAAACACGCTTTAAGCGTGTCGTTTCATTTTTATTTCAGTGGTTGCGGGAGCCAGAGCTTATTAAAGGTGAATGCCTCACGCAGTGAAGACGACCTTTGCTGGCTAATTATGAGCTGAGACCGACGAGCTATCCGTTTCACTGAATTTCGGACATAAAAAAACACTCATATAGAGTGTCGATTCATTCTAACTTTTTATTTCAGTTGGTTGCGGGAGCCGGATTTGAACAGACGACCTTTACTGGGTTATGGAGAGCTGAGACCGACGAGCTATCCGTTTCACTGAATTTCAGGCATAAAAAAACACGCTTTAAGCGTGTCGTTTCATTTTTATTTCAGTGGTTGCGGGAGCCGGATTTGAACCGACGACCTTCGGGTTATGAGCCCGACGAGCTACCAGGCTGCTCCATCCCGCGCCTGAAATATGTATACTTATTTAGCGTTGCTTACATTACAACGTGGCTGCCAACTTCCTACAGGAAATTGGTTGCGGGAGCCGGATTTGAACCGACGACCTTCGGGTTATGAGCCCGACGAGCTACCAGGCTGCTCCATCCCGCGCCTGTATATTTTAAGTCTATCGACTACTTAGTTTCATCTCTTAAGTTAGAGCTTTACAGTAACCTCAATCCTATACAGGAAATTGGTTGCGGGAGCCGGATTTGAACCGACGACCTTCGGGTTATGAGCCCGACGAGCTACCAGGCTGCTCCATCCCGCGCCTGTAATTTCTTTTAAGCAGTATCGTGTTAATCACGAGCCAGCTTTGAAGAGAGCGCTACTATATAGGAATAAACTTATAATGCAAGGCTTTAACTACTTAAAACCGTTCAACTGAACAAAAAGCAATCAAAGCGCTATTCTGCGCTCAATCTTTGGTGTGGACTTATCATTTTTTGAAACTCCCAATCGGGGTGTCCCATAACAATAAAATCTGGATTTTCTGTGCTCTCGCGCTGGTTATAAGTAAGTGGATTAAACTCCGCGTCGGTAATACAACCGCCCGCCTCTTCTACAATAACCTGCGATGCACCGGTATCCCACTCACCAGTTGGACCAACTCTTAAAAAGCAATCGGCTTTACCCTCTGCAACAATGCACGCCTTTAACGAACACGAGCCAACGGCGATAGTGGCAAACTGAGTATTTAAGTACTGACTTACTGCCTCAATTTTTTGCCTACGACTAACTGCAAGCGTTAAGTTGTCAGGCGTTGCCACCGACATTTTAGTGTCGTTGCCATTTTCACGCTTAAATGCCCCATTGCTTGCTGAAGCAAAATAAGTAATACCTTTTGCTGGCCAATGAATCACACCTAAAACAGGATGATTATTTTCAATAAGCGCAATATTTACGGCAAAGTCACCACTTTCTAAAATAAATTCACCAGTACCATCCATAGGATCTAGTAACCAATAACGCTGCCAATGCTGTCTGTCTGCTAATGCAGGAATAGGTGTTTCTTCCGACATAATAGGAATATCAGGCGCTAGGGCTTTTAAACCAGCAACAAGTACATCGTTAGCAGCAAGATCTGCCTTGGTTACTGGTGTGTTATCAGACTTTTCTTGTTTGCCAATATCGTCTTTTTTATAAATCGACATAATGGCATCACCAGCACATTGGGCTAATTCAATACATGGCTCTAATAATTTATTCATTGGCAGCTCCAGACGCTAAATACTTATTTAATAATAGCAAAGCTGCAACACTGCGTGCTTCGGTAAAATCTTCTTGCTCTAATAATGACTGCCAATCTGTTAATGGCCACTTAACAACCACCAGTGGCTCTGGTTCATCACCAGGCAAAGTTTGCGGATATAGCTGCTTGGCAAACAAAATATACATAGTGGCGTTAAAATAACTTGGCGCCATAGACACCACTTTAAGCGGCTCAAAAAACTCAGCGCCAAAGCCAACTTCTTCTTTAAGCTCTCTGTTCGCTGCTTGCTGGGGTGTTTCGCCCGGGTCTATTAACCCTTTAGGAAACCCTAACTGATAGTCGTTTGTACCAGCGCAATACTCACGTACCAGTAGCATTTCGTTATCGGCAGTAATAGGCACAATCATCACTGCCCCTCGGCCACCGCCGCGAATACGCTCGTACTGGCGCTCTTCGTTATTAGAAAATTTAAGCTCTAAAGACTCAACAGTGAATAGGCGGCTTTTAGCGACGACATCATTGCTGATAATTTGGGGTGGAGTTGGGTGCTTTTTCTGTGTCATTGGCGTTATTTTGCTATCATGGCAGTTGTGCTTAATCATAAACTTTTCACAAGGAAAAGCCCATGCTAAATTGGTCAAAAATCGATACCGTTTTACTCGATATGGACGGAACATTACTCGATTTACATTTCGATAGTCATTTTTGGCTTAATGTTGTTCCTGAGCAGCTTGCGCTTACTCGTAATATAACCCTTGATGAAGCAAAAGCCGATATGCACAAACGCTATCAGGCGGTAAGCGGCCAAATACAATGGTATTGCTTAGACTACTGGGAAGAGCAACTTAATTTGCCTATTATGGAGTTAAAGCGCCAAACACAGCATCTAATACAAGTGCGTGAAGATGTGCCTCATTTTTTAACAGAGCTAAAAAAAGCAGGTAAAGAGTTAATACTATTAACTAACGCCCACCCAGAAAACGTCATGCTTAAATTTGAGCATACCGCCATAGATAATTATTTAGATGGTGTGGTATCGACTCACCAATACGGAGTGAGTAAAGAGCAGCAAAGTTTATGGCATGAGGTACAAAAAGACTTAGGGTTTAATAAACACCGTACCCTTTTTGTAGATGACAGCGTGCCGGTGTTAAATGCCGCAAGAGAATACGGCATTGAGCATTTACTTGCGGTTGCTAACCCAGATAGCCAGCAACCACATAATGAAATAGCCGATTACTTAAACGTTACCGACTACCGCACTATTATATAATTAACCTGAACTTTGGATAATTAGCTTTTTGGGTAACGCGCTTCTAGACCTTGGTATACTAACTTTGCAAAATCAGCATGTTCGGTATCAAGGCTTTTAACTACTTCAACTAAATGTTCGTTATCTTCTTGGCCGTTCCACACTTTAATATAGCTACCATCTTTATAACCATGATCTTGGCGGAAGAAGTTTAAGGTATTTTTACCTACGTAGCCACGGTATAAATCGTCTATATTCATACCGATTTGCACCATACAGCCTGCAAATGCAGCGGCGTTAAAGGTTTTATCAGCAACTGCTGATGCTGCTAACATTTCAAGTGTTTGTTTAAAGTCATCAGCTTGCTCAGGCGCATTAAGTTGCTGCTCTAATTGCTTAGCTAACTCTTCATAACTTGTAGTGCCGTCTATTCTTAGCGACAAACCAAAGTGAAAAATATCAACCAATTCTAAAATTACTTGCTCTGTATCGGGCGTTTGTTTTTTCCACCACTTCCAGCCGTAATGATCTAACATTTCTGCACATTCGACCCAAATGGCTCTGTACCATTCAAATCCTTGGCTAAACCATTGATCATGAACCTTAGTATTCATGGCATTTTGCATTTCTAGCATGACTACTAGCTTGTTTAAATTGGCAGACATATTCATTCCTGACGTTTTTGATTAGTGTAATAGTACAGATAAAAAAAGCGTAATGCATCTGCACTATTTTAATAAATTTGGTTTTACTTTGATCCGCTAAATTCAGCCCACGACTCAATTAAATCAATAAAATCCTCAAAGCCACAGCCGCTGCTTAAGCCGTTTTCTTCAAGCATTAAATCATCATCTTGGTAGGCTACCAGATCTTCGCTGTCTTGATGCAGGGCATGCGCTTCGAATAAGGCTTCGTCTTTAGAGAGTATTAAATCGATCTCCTGGCCTTTTAGGGCAACTGGCTCGTAGCTTGTTTTTACCGAAGTAATAAGCGCTTGCACCATGGCTACTTTGTCTTTGCCAATCTCTTCATTTAACCAACGGCCAATTATTGCGTGCTCGCTGCTTATTTTAATGCGTAAGCCACTAATAGGGTCACGTATAAATTGATATTCCATAACTGTTACTTTTTAAACGCTAATAACGCGATTATACCCGTAAATTAGCTTAAACGCCGACTCTAAAAAGCAAAATAGCGCACTAGGGCGCTATTTTTATAAAACGTTAAATACCTAACTTCGTGAGCGGTAGCGTGCTGCGTCTATAATCGACCATAAGTAAATAATTGGCACAAGTACAAAGCCTACTAATACATATATAAGCGCATAACTAATTATAATCGCTAGCGCAAAAAATATAGCGGATAAAATACGCCCTTGAACTAGTTGCCCTAAACCAGGAAAAAAGATATTACACAACGCTGCAATTACATTACCGCCAGAACCTTGATCAGCCATACTCACCTCTGTAGTTAATTAATTTTAAATTTTAGTTATTTACTTACTATCACACTTTATGCCAATTTATTAAAGCTTAAAAATCAAATAGTTAAATTAATACTAAATAAATACTTTAGTATTTTTTACTAAATATAGGTCAATTTGATTATTTTTATTCTTAAATTTAGTTATTTATACATGCTAAAAACTAGCCAGCTAATTGGTTTTAGACACTATTTTTAGAATAGCTGTTCATAAAAACAGTATTTTATTTAGCCTAACAAAAACACCTGTTATACTGCCTTCATTATTGATTGAAAAGGCGTAACGATGGACGTTTCTGAATTACTCGATGGCTTAAATGACAAACAACGCGATGCCGTTGCAGCCCCACTACAAAACATGCTGGTATTAGCAGGTGCTGGGTCTGGTAAAACACGAGTGCTGGTTCATCGTATTGCGTGGTTAATGCAGGTTGAGCAAGCCTCTGCTTATAGTATTTTTGCGGTTACTTTTACTAATAAAGCCGCTAAAGAAATGCGCTCTCGAGTAGAAGAAACCTTAAAAGCACCTGTCGGTGGCATGTGGATTGGTACTTTCCATGGCTTATCACACCGTATTTTGCGCGCTCATCACCGAGAAGCAAACCTGCCAGAAGCCTTTCAAATATTAGACTCTGACGATCAGCTAAGAATGATCAAGCGCTTATTAAAATCAATGAATATTGATGATAAAAAATGGCCAGCTAAACAATTTGGCTGGTACATAAGCGCTAAAAAAGACGAAGCTCTTCGCCCTAAAGATATTCAAGCTTACGATATAAATGAGCAAATGATGCTGCGTGTATATGCCGCGTATCAAGAAGCGTGTGACCGCGCTGGTTTAGTCGATTTTGCTGAAATACTGCTACGTAGCTATGAGGTGCTTAAAAATAACCCTACACTGCTTCGCCATTACCAACAGCGCTTTGCACACATGCTGGTAGACGAGTTTCAAGATACCAATACCATTCAGTACGCATGGTTAAAGCTACTCGCAGGCGATACACAAAGCATTATGATTGTGGGCGACGACGACCAAAGTATTTATGGTTGGCGCGGCGCTAAAATAGAAAATATAAAACGTTTTTTAACTGACTTTGACGCCGAGACTATTCGCCTTGAGCAAAACTACCGCTCAACCGCAACCATCCTAAAAGCATCTAATGCGCTTATAAAAAATAACTCAGAACGCATGGGTAAAAGCTTATGGACCGATGGTAACGAAGGCGAGCCTATATCAATTTATGCAGCGTTTAACGAATTAGACGAAGCCCGCTTTGTAAGCAGCAAATTACGTAGCTGGTTAAATGCCGGTAATGCATTGCAAGACGCCGCCATTTTATACCGTAGCAACGCGCAATCTCGTGTACTCGAGGAAGCCATGCTACAAGAAGGCTTAAAGTACCGTATTTACGGTGGTATGCGATTCTTCGAGCGTCAAGAAATTAAAGATGCGCTATCGTACTTACGCTTAGTAGGTAATCGCCAAGACGACGCCGCATTTGAGCGCGTTATTAACACCCCTGCGCGTGGTATTGGCGATAAAACATTAAGTCATATACGTGATTGTGCACGGGCTGAATCACTCCCGCTTTGGTACGCAGCTAAAGCTATTGTTGAACAACAGCATTTATCTGGCCGCGCGGCAGGTGCAGTATCTAAATTTGTAGAGCTGGTTGAGCACATAGAAGACAAAATTAGTGACCTTACACTGCACGAACAAGCTAAATACGCTATTCAAACCTCTGGTCTTATGGCTATGTACCAAGCTGAAAAAGGCGAAAAAGGCCGTGCCCGCGTAGAGAACTTAGAAGAGCTTATTAGTGCCTGCGATCAGTACGAACTCCCTGAAGAAGAAGAGTTTAGTTCGCCACTTCAAGGGTTTTTAGCTTATACATCGCTTGAATCTGGTGAAGGCCAAGCTGATGAGCACGAAGACGCGGTACAAATGATGACCCTTCACTCAGCTAAAGGCTTAGAGTTTCCGCTTGTGTTTATGGTGGGTGTTGAAGAAGGCATGTTCCCTTCACAGCAAAGTAATGAAGAAACAGGTCGCTTAGAAGAAGAGCGACGTCTTTGTTACGTAGGTATGACCCGCGCAATGGAAAAACTATACATAAGCCACGCCGAAAGTCGCCGTTTATACGGTCAAGAAAAATACCACAGCCCTTCACGCTTTTTACGTGAAATACCAGAAGACTGCGTAGAAGAAATTCGTATTAAAACGCAAGTGTCGCGCCCGCCAGCTGCGGGGCGTTTTAGTGCCTCAGTAAGCCATGCTGTATTTGAAGAAAGCGGGTTTAACTTAGGCCAGCGCGTACTACACGCTAAGTTTGGTATAGGGACTGTGCTAAATTACGAAGGTAGCGGCGCGCAATCGCGTGTGCAAGTAAACTTTGACGACCTTGGCAGTAAATGGCTAGTAACCGCATATGCACGACTTCAAGCTGTATAAAGAGTTAGTTACAAAACTAACTCAGCAACTAGCTGGTGCAAACCATCGCCAGCTAGTGCTTATTACAGGCAACTCTGCTTGGTGCTATAGCTTAGTTAACTCTTTTATAAATAACGACAATACAGCTGCGTTATCTAAATCAGAGACTTTAAAAAATGCCATTTGGCCCTCTCATAATCATCAAATATTGGGGAAAGAGTTTACCTCAGCAGTTTACGATGGTTTTAGTGGCCTGCATCCAGATAAATTAGCTGCGCTTGCAGGTACTGTTAAAGCTGGCGGAATTTTATTTTTAATACTGCCAGAGCTTAATTCACTCGATACTTGGCCCGATCCTGCTTTAGCTAGCATTGAGTCTTTCGGGCATAACACTTCACAAAGCTTATTTAACAAACGTTTTAGCTCTATTATTCATTCTCTGCCCGCTTTACATTTTAGTGAGCTAAACGGGGTAACAAGTAATATTAAGCCTTCACCTAGCAATACTATTAATTATCAGCCACAGCAAAGCTGTATTGAGCAGATAGTAAAAGTAGCGAATGGAAGAGCAAATAGGCCTCTATTGATAAATGCAGACCGCGGGCGAGGTAAATCAGCAGCGCTTGGGCTTAGTGCAGCACAACTTAGCGATAAAAAAATAATTCTTTGTGCCACTCAATTCAGTGCAACACATTCAAGTTTTAAACATTTAGCAAATGCACTAAATGTAAATTACGACCCCACACAAAAGCAATTGGCTAACTTGTCTTATATGCCGCCAGATGTCTTGCTCAATAGTTTACCCGAATGTGATTTATTACTTGTTGACGAAGCTGCCGCAATACCAGTGCCTCTATTATTAAAAATATTAACGCATTACCCAAGAGTTGTATTTGCAAGCACACTTGTAGGCTACGAGGGCAATGGACGAGGTTATACAATTCGCTTTAGCAAGTACGTTAAAGCACATTATAAAGCAGCAAAAGTAGTTACGCTTGATGAGCCACTGCGATTTGCCAAACACGATCCTCTTGAACAGCATATACGCACACTATTGGCATTAGACGCTCAATTTAGCGAAACCAATTGTGCTGATATATCAGCTTTAACACACCGTGAAATTAGCCAGCAATCATTAATTAATGATGAGCTGCTACTTAGGCAGGTTATTGCATTACTTGCCCAAGCACACTATCAAAGTAGCGTTAACGATTTACGACACCTGCTTGATGCGCCTGCACAACGAATATTTATTAGTGAAGAGCACAACCGCTTAGTAGCAGTTTGCTTAATAGCTATTGAAGGTAATATCGATACTGATTTAGCAGAGCTAGTTATTTCAGGAGAGCGTCGACCACAAGGTCATTTAATGGCGCAAACGCTTGCACAACTTAGCTTCAGCGCTGACTTTTTAACCCAGCTAAGTGCCCGCGTAGTGCGTATAGCCGTAGATCCTAGCGCTCACAATTTAGGGCTCGGGAAAGCACTAATTGGCTATTGCGAATTAAAGCTAAAGCCACAGTGCAAATTTTTTGGCGCAAGTTTTGGAGCTACGGCTCCCTTACTCAATTTTTGGCAAAGCGAGGGGTTTGTACCTGTAAAACTAGGATTTAAAAAAGATAAAAGCACTGCTGAGCATTCAGTATTAGTGATCAAACCATTACATGATGGCTGTAATAAATTAGACGGTCTAAGCAAACAATTTCAAAATGAATTTATGTACGGACTTTTAACTCACTTTAAAACCATTCATTGGCAGCTTGTCAGTATATTACTCAATAGTTTTTCAGATGAGCCACTTACACCACATGCGCTTTTTCAACTAACGCAATTTAGAGATAAAAGCTTAAATAGGTTTTCGGTATCAGCCGTAGTTTGGCATGCCATAAATAAAGCGCCTTCAAATGTAAGAAAGTTAAACACTCCTCATAAACAGCTTATTATTCAAAGTGTGCTGCAAAATTACAGCGATGAGCAATTATTAAAGCAGTTTTCTTTAACGGGTAAAAAACAGTTAGATAATAGCCTCTCTAGTGCTTTTAAATCACTGATTGCACAATTTAAGTAATCCTACTTTTAAAAATCGTAACTCTATAAGCTATTTATTTATTTTGTTCTATCCTTTAAGCATTAATAGGTAAATAAAGTTAAAGGCATGGAATTAATAAACTTTAAAGTTGGCTGCAAAACAATTTCACTTAAAATTCTCGATATATTACTCACAGAGCGTTTTAACAACGACCTCACTACTCTGCCAAATAATAATAAAAGCTTTATTGGCGTCAAAGACTATATGGAAACGCCTACTCCGGTATTTGATTTAGGGATTATTCTAAACGGTAATTCTACAGAGCAAAGTAATAAGCACGCCTTAGAGCAACTTCGCAAGTGGCAAGAGTCACTTGAGGTTTGGTTTACTCATCTTGAAAAAAGCCTGACAAAAAACAATACAGCCATCTCAACAAACAGTACTCAATTACATAACTTTGAAGTGTTTTATCAAGAGTTCCAAACAGATAATGAAGACTTGCAAGCCATAATGGAAAAATTTGACCAGCCATTCAAGTCACTGCTACAGACCATGGATAAAGCAGCTGAAGCTAGTAGCGATGACAATAAAAAACAGGTCAGTAAATATATAATCAATATTAAGCAAAATATCTTAATGCAACTAAATCGATTATTTGAGGCTGCAAAAGAGCAAATTACACTCGACTATAAACCTATCATAGTCTTTACCACTAAAGATGGCTCAACTCCACATGTAGGGCTGTTAGTAGATAAAGTAGAGGATAACGTAGATTACAAAAAAGAAGATATTAAGCCTTTGGATAAGCTAACAGAGGTTGGTTTTGATATAGACCCGCAAACTAAAAATATGATGCGCGGTTTAATAAAGCTAGCCGAAAAGCACAGTGTTTTAATTGATCCAAGCGCCATTTTTAGCCCTGTACGCGCAGCACAAGAAGACGTTCAAGAAAATGCAGCATATGGCTTATTTTAAAAACAAAGAAGCCGAGAATATTCTCGGCTAATTATTTATAACAGTAAGTTATACCGTAGTAATAATATCTCCTACAGCTAAACGAGCCTTAGGTAAGCCATGGTTCCAGTCTTCCTCTTCAAGCGGGTAACCCATAGCAAGCGCAACTTCACAAATGTGTCCATCAAGCTCAGGGCTAAACTTTTCACCAATTAAGTCTGGGTCTACACCCTCCATAGGTGTAGAAGCTATGTTTAAACGCGCTAGAGTATGCATTATATTACCTAGCGCTAAATAAACTTGCGCTTTAGTCCAACTACCGTTGTAGCCATTTTCATCTGTGTTCATTTCAGCAAATGCATATGCACCCATAAAGTTATCACGCATATCTGCTGGTAGGTGGCCTGAGCTTACCTCTACGTCAACACGCTTCGAAAACTTCTCTTTAGTGAACTCAGGATCATAAGCAAGTAAAAGCGTGTGAGATGCCTCTTTAGCATGGTGTTGATTAAACTGGTGCTTATTAGCAAATGTATCGTGTAAACGGTTCTTACCTTCTTCACTTTCTACTAGAACAAATTTCCAAGGTTGAGAGTTAATTGAAGAAGCAGACAGACGAATAGCTTCTTTTATTACTTCCAAATCATCTGCTGAAATACGCTTAGCAGAATCATATTTCTTCGCAGTATAGCGATTATGTAAGTCTTTAATGATTTGATGAGACATGCTCTTCCCCGTCGTGATGTAAGTATGTAAATACAAGATGGAGCTAGTGTAATTGCAAAAAGAAGGTTTGATAATTAGCAATAAAGTTAAAAGACTTTATAAAATAAATTGATAATAAAAAGAGACTAAGTGATTATCAGATCATTTAAAGTATTATTATGCTTTTCACCATGTGAAATCTGGTTAGGGATAAAAGTGTAGTAGAGATAAGGATATGTAAAGGAGCCTACGAATGATTTTGGCATGGGCTGTTTACTAAACCCCAGACAGCAAAAAACCCGTCACATTGCTGTAACGGGTTTCTCTTATTTGAAGCCTGGTAATGTCCTACTTTCACATAGCAAATGCTACACTATCATCGGCGCTGTTTCGTTTCACTACTGAGTTCGGCATGGAGTCAGGTGGGTCCAAAACGCTATTGTCACCAAGCAAATTTGGATGTCAGTGCGTATATCTACGCACTAACTGAATTTGGAAAATATCTGATAATATTTTTTAAGTCTTTAAGTAATATCTACTTTAGTTATTAACTTCTGTCGCTTCACTGTCACAAAACGCGTTTGGCGTTGTATGGTTAAGCCTCACGGGTAATTAGTACAAGTTAGCTTAATGGCTCACACCACTTCCACATCTTGCCTATCAACGTTGTAGTCTTCAACGGCCCTTC
>Ga0207878_100257_pt1 | contig 29252 bp, 23 predicted proteins | sample LinPmetageLP41_FD_184053 | JGI IMG/M metagenome (GOLD analysis project Ga0207878, IMG submission 184053) | Marine viral communities from the Pacific Ocean - LP-41 (SPAdes) | ecosystem: Environmental > Aquatic > Marine > Oceanic | place: Pacific Ocean | collected 2010-08-27 | reverse complement strand
TCCTCGCCCGCCGCTTCGGCCTTGGTGCGGAAATCGTCCAGATCGACGTCGCCGTTATCGGCTGCCTTGACGATCACGACCTTCATGCCCGCCATTTGGGCCGAGGCAGGGTTGGTGCCATGCGCACTGGTGGGAATCAGGCAGATCCGCCGTTTTTCCTGCCCGTTTGCCTTGTGGAAGGCAGCAATGGTCAACAGGCCGGCATATTCGCCCTGCGCACCGGAATTCGGTTGCATCGACATCGCGTCATAGCCGGTGATGACGCAGAGACGATCAGACAGCTCGTCGATCATTTCCTTGTATCCCCCGGCATCCTCAACCGGGGCAAAGGGATGCAGTTTGCCAAACTCGGGAAAGGTGACAGGCATCATTTCCACGGCGGCATTCAGCTTCATCGTGCAGGACCCGAGCGGGATCATCGCCCGGTCCAGCGCAAGATCACGATCAGCAAGACGGCGCATATAGCGCATCATCTCGGATTCCGCCCGGTTCATGTGGAAGATCGGGTGTGTCAGATACTCGGTCTGGCGCGCCAGGTCGTCGGGGATGTCGATGTGCAAATCCGGTTTGGACGAGATTTCGAACACACCCAGAAGGCGCTTCAGAACATCGCCGTCCGTCAACTCGTCGCAAGCAATACCAAGCTGATCCGTCCCGATCCTGCGCAGCGTGATTCCGGCATCGCGGGCGGCGTTCCAGATACCATCACGGTCATCAGACGTGACTGTCAGGGTGTCGAATATCGGACCGTCGGCAACGTCCACGCCACCGTCCACCAGGGCTTTGCGCAGGGCGACGGCATGCGCGTGAACGTGACTGGCGATATGATGCAAACCCTTTGGTCCGTGGAACACCGCGAAAAAGCTGGCCATGACCGCAAGAAGGGCCTGCGCCGTGCAGACGTTGCTGGTCGCCTTTTCGCGACGAATATGCTGCTCGCGGGTCTGAAGCGACAGGCGGTAGGCCTGGTTGCCCTGACTGTCGACGCTGACACCGACCAGACGACCGGGCATGTTGCGCTTGTAGGCGTCGGCGCAGGCGAAGAACGCGGCGTGCGGTCCGCCATAGCCCAGAGGCACGCCAAAGCGTTGCGCCGATCCAACGGCAATGTCGGCACCCATCGCGCCCGGTTCCTTCAGCAGGCACAGCGCCAGCAGGTCCGTCGCCACAATGCCCAGAGCGTTCGCACCATGCAGTGCGTCGATCTGCGGGGTCAGATCGCGCAAGCCGCCGGTCGTGTCAGGATACTGGAAGATAGCGCCGAACACCCTGGAGGCGTCGAGATCACCGACCTCGCCCACGATAAGTTCGATCCCCAGCGGCTCTGCCCGCGTCCGCATGACCGCGATGTTCTGCGGGTGACAGCGGGCATCGACGAAGAACGCCGAAGCCTTCGACCTGGCGACCCGCTGCGCCATCACCATCGCCTCGGCGCAGGCAGTGGCTTCATCCAGCAGGGAGGCGTTTGCGACCGGCAATCCGGTCAGGTCGGACACCATCGTCTGGAAGTTCAGCAACGCCTCCAGCCGACCCTGTGCGATTTCGGGCTGATACGGGGTGTAGGCCGTGTACCACGCCGGATTTTCCAGAATGTTGCGCTGAATCGCGGGCGGCGTCACGGTGTCGGAATAGCCCTGCCCGATCATACTGACCGTCACGCGGTTCCTGTCCGCCAGGGCCCGCATCCGCCCCAGAATCGCGTGCTCGGTCATCTGCGGCCAGGGCAGCGGATCTTTCTGTCGGATCGATTTCGGAACCGTCTCGTCGATCAGATCGTCCAGCGTGTCGCAGCCGATGACCTTGAGCATCTCGGCCATTTCCTCGGGAGAAGGACCGATGTGGCGGCGGTTGGCGAAATCGTAAGTATCGTATTCGGGGGCAAACGGCATCTGGGGCATGGAAACTCCGGTGGGGTCAGGCTGAATGGGTCAGGACATTTATCAAGTGGCCATCGGGATCGGTCAGATAGAACCGGCGCACACCCCATGGCTCGACCACCGGGCCATAGGGGATCGGCGCACCTTGATCCCGCGCCCGGACCAATGCGGCGTCCAGATCATCGACCTCAATCGACAGCACCGGTACCTCGGTGCCGGAGCCGCCTTCGGACATGAGTGACAACTGCACCGTCTGCGCATCATCGCCCACGACCGTGACGATGAAACCGAGGTCCATCGCCATGTCCAACCCGAAAACCGCGCGATAGAACGCGGCGGACTTGGCCGGATCGGCGCAGGGCAAGTTGGGGACGACGCGGGCGGGCATGGGGGCTCCGGGGTTGGGTCTAGAACAACTTATGTGCGGATGTGACGGTCCCTGCGGACCATCACTTTGCCGCCGGATTGGTCGCGTCTGCGCGCGATCAATCCCCGATGAATTCCTTGTATCCGTCTTCGTCCATCATCCCGTCCATCTCCTCGGGGGTGGCTGTCGTCATGCGGAAGAACCACGCGGCTTCGGCATCCTCGTTCACCAGACCTGGCGTATCGGCCAGCGCGTCGTTCACCTCGACGATCTCGCCGTCCAGCGGCGACAGGATATCGGATGCAGCTTTGACGGATTCGATCACCACGATCTCCTCGCCCTTGGTCACGGTCTGGCCGACGTCCGGCAAGTCGACGAATACCACGTCGCCCAGTTGAGTCGCGGCATGGTCGGTGATGCCGACGGTGATGATGCCATCATTGTCTTCAAGCCATTCGTGGTCTTCGGTGTACTTCATCTGGAGCCTCGTGATCTCAGCGCTTGTAGCGCGGCTGGTGGAAAGGAAGGTCGGTAACGGTGACCGGCAGGCGTTTGCCCCGCACATCACCATATAAAACGGTGCCCGTCACGGTCCCATCTGGAACATAACCCATCGCTATGGGTGCACCGACCGACGGGCCGAATCCGCCTGACGTGACTGTGCCGATGGGGGCGGTGGCCGTATCACTGCCATAGAGCATGACGCCCATCCGCATCGGCGCGCGTCCCTCGGGCAAAAGGCCGACGCGACGGCGCTTCGGGCCATTGTCCAACTCGGCCAGCACACGATCCGCACCTGGAAAGCCGCCCGCACGGTCGCCGCCGGTGCGCCGTATTTTCTGGATCGCCCATCCCAGATCGGCTTCGACCGGGCTGATATCGGCGGTCAGGTCCTGTCCATAAAGCGGCATTCCCGCTTCCAGCCGCAGGCTGTCACGCGCGCCCAGACCGATGGGCATCACGTCGTCGGACGCCAGCAGTGCACGGGCGAAGGCCTCGGCCTGCGCGACCGGGACACTTATTTCGTACCCGTCCTCACCCGTATATCCTGATCGGCTGATCCACAGATCCGCGCCGTTCCAATCGAACGAGCGCACATCCATGAACTTCATCGCGGCGACACCGGGGACCATCGCCTCCAGCACCGTCTCGGCCAGCGGACCCTGCAATGCCAGAAGCGCGCGACCGTCCAGCATTTCAACCGACAGACCCGGCAGACCAGCGCGCAAAATCTCCATGTCGGCATGTTTCATCGCGCCGTTCACCACCAGCAGCAGATGATCGCCACGGTTGGCAAACATCAGATCGTCGGCCACGCCCCCGTCCGGCAGCATCAGCAGACCATAGCGTTGCCGCCCTTCGGCCAGTCCGACCACGTTGACGGGCAGCAAGCCTTCCAATGCCCGCGCCGCGCCGTCGCCGCGCAGGACGACCTGCCCCATGTGCGACACATCGAACAGGCCCGCCTTATCGCGCACATGCAGATGTTCGGACATCACGCCTGCCGGGTACTGCACCGGCATCGAATAGCCCGCGAAAGGCACCATCTTGCCGCCAAGCTCCGCATGCAGATCGGCCAGCGGCAGGGAAATAGGATCGGACACATGCACCTCCTCGGGCCTTGGCCCCGTTTCGATGCCCCCTCTGTCCTTTCGCCTGAGATCGCTATCCCTTCGGCGGACGCGGATGCGCCTCTCTCCAGAGTTGTCGTCGCACACCGGGTCCGTTTGCCTGAGAGTTTACCGGGGCGGTTGCTCCTTCGGCCCTGTCTTGCGACAGTGTCTCCCGCGGCGTGCAAGTTTCCTATAGGAAACTGGACCGGTAACGCGCAAGGGGAAAAAATGCATCGCTTCTTCGGCTATGGCAGCCTCGTGAATCGCCGGACGCATAGTTATCCGGGTGGCACCCCCCTGACGATACAGGGCTGGCGGCGTGCCTGGAGGCATACGACGCTGCATCCGGCCCCCTTCCTGACCGCGGTGCCCGACCCGAACGGCGAGATCGACGGGCTGACGGCAGAGGTGCCGATGGGCGATTGGGAGGCGCTGGATGCGCGGGAGGCGGGATATCTGCGCGTGCCCCTGCCGGAAGGGCCGTCTATATATCACATCCCCGAAGGGCATCACCCTGCCCCCGATCGCGCCCATCCGATCCTGCGCAGCTATCTGGATGTCGTGGTGCAGGGCTATCTGATCGAGTTCGGCGAAGAGGGTGTGGACCGGTTCTTTGCCACGACCTCCGGCTGGGACGCGCCGATCCGTGACGACCGAACCGACCCGGCCTATCCCCGTGCGCAGAAATTGACGCCTGGCGAAACCGCATTGGTCGACCGGCATCTGGCGCGTCTTGGCAGATCCTAGTTCGCAGCCGCCGCCGAAATTGCATCGAGCACGACGGCATCGGTCAACAGTTCCGGCAGAACGATCCCGTCCGGCGCACCGGGACCATAGACCGCATTGAACGGAATACCGAAGCGATCGTTGGCCTGAAGGAACGCGGCAATCGTATCCGAAGGGCGCGTCCAGTCGGCCTGAAGCGCCACGATGTCGGCCAACGCCGACGACACCGGGTCGCGGTCCAGGACAAGGCGTTTGTTCGCCTTGCAGGTCAGACACCAATCCGCCGTTACATCGACAAAGACGGTATTGCCCGCGGCGACTTCCTGCGCGATGCGCGCCTCCGAAAAAGGCTCCCACCCGGCATCGACCGAGGCTTCCGCCGGTGTCACCGAGGGTAGCAGAAGAACAGTCGCCAGCACCGCGAATACGCCTGCGCCCCCGACCACGACGGCCTGCCGCCGCAGCGCCAGCGCCCCCAGCATCAACAGGACCAGAACGCCCACGATTACGGCCGTGCGCGCGCCCGCGCTGGCCGCCAGAACGGTAATCAGCCAGATCGCAGTCAAGAGCAGCAGCCCGCCCAGCACCATCTGCACCGTTCGCATCCAGCGGCCCGGACGAGGCAGTCGCTGAATCAGCGTGGGCCGGACCGCGACGGCCAGATACGGCAGCGACAGTCCCACGCCCATCGCAGCAAAGACGGCGACGATTTCCGTGGGACCGTTGGTCAGCGCATAGGTTATCGCCGTGCCGATGAAGGGCGCGGAACAGGGTGTGGCCATCACGGCGGCAAACATTCCCGTGGTGAAATCGCCGCCCCACCCGCCGCTTCCCCCGATCTTTGCCATGCCGGTCATCGCGCCCTGCCCGATATTCACCGCGAACAGGCCCAGCATATTGGCTGCAAACAGCACGACCAACGCGATCATCAGCGCCAGAAACGTCGGGTTCTGGAACTGCATGCCCCAGCCCACTGTAACGCCCGCCGCGCGCAGTGCGATCACCACGCCCGCAAGGCCCAGGAAGAACACCAACACCCCCGCCGCCGACGCCAGAAAGCCCCCGCGAACACGGCCGACCGATTTGTCCCGGGCCTGCAGCGCACTGGCCAGTTTGAGCGATAGCACAGGCAGGACACAGGGCATTATGTTCAGGATCAGCCCCCCCAGCAGCGCGATCAGCAAGACTCCCCAGATCGCCGACCCGACGGCGGGTGGCGTCGGCGCAACCGGCGACAGGGTGGCCGCCATCGTGGCGGCGCGACGGCCGTCCACCAAAGTCAGGTCGAGGGTGCCTTCGCCCGGATTCAGAACGGGAAGCGTCGCGAACATGGTTCGCCCGCCATCGGCCAGAACAATCTCGGGCCGGTCGAACGCAGCATAATCGCCCCGCTCGGGAAAGATATCGGGCGACAGGAACGGCTGCTCGGACCTGGCCAGAACCGTCAACGTCGTGTCGTCCATATGCACGGTTTCCAGCCTCATGCCGGCCTCGTCGCCCGTGCCCGGCACCCGCGCGATCCAGTCAGACAAAAGTGCTGCGGCCTCGGCGTCGATGCCGCCGCCCGCCGGAATATCCAGGGTCAGGTTCAGGGTTTCCGGCACACATATCTCGGCGCAGACCAGAATGTTCACCGTCAGGACCAGTCGCGCGGGTTCACCGGGCTTGATCAACCGAACGGTCAGGGGATAGACGACTTCCTTGGCATAGCCGAAATTCTGAATCCCGAAGGCTTCGAACCGGCTTGGCGCAGGATATGCCAGATCAACCGATGCAACATTCCCGGACCCGTCCCATGACAGATCGGGAGGTAGCCCGACTTCGCCCGGCGATCGCCAATATGTCTTCCAGCCATCCTCCAGCACCAGTTGCAAACCGGCAGAAATCGTCTCGCTACCAGGGCCGACCCCATCCTCGACCGTGACCAACCTGGCAGTGACGGTATTGGCCTGCACCGTGTTGGATGTCGCCGCCAGAGAAGGGGCTCCGAACAACAGGGCGATCAGGATCAGGATACGAAACATGGACAACTCATATGACAGCGATTTGAGGCCCGCCAGACGACCCCGGACAACTGACGCGAACGTGACCGACATGCGCGCTTGCACCTGTGCATCGTAACGGTCAACCTGTCACGACCCCGTGATCCCCGACCGTGATCCCAGAAGGACCATCGCCATGCGCATCCTCATTGCCCTGACCCTGTCCACAACCCTGTCGGTTCTGCCCGCCACAGCGCAGGACTTTTCCGAAGAACAGATCAAGGAGCTGGCCCTGCAGGCCATCCTCGAAAATCCCCAGATCGTGATGGATGCCGTCGCCATCCTTCAGGAACGCGATGCCGCCAAGGCCGAAGCACAGGCGCAGGCAACGCTGGGCAACAACCGGGATACGCTGGAACGCGACCCGAACGCGCCTGTGATTGGCAACCCTGATGGCGACGTCACAGTGGTCGAGTTCTTCGATTATAACTGTCCCTACTGCAAACGCGCGGCGGACGAGGTAGCCAAAGTGCTGGACACAGACAAGGAGGTGCGGATCGTCTATCGCGAATGGCCGATCCTGGGCGAAGGCTCCGTCTTTGCCGCGCGCGCCGCACTGGCCGCTCGCGCGCAGGGCAAATACCCCGAAATGCACAAGGCCCTGATGAGCATGCGCGGGCGTGTGAACGAACGCTCGACCCTCCAGGCTGCTGCAGAGCTTGGTCTCGACATCGACCAGCTGCGCGCCGACATGGAAGATCCCGCAGTGCAGGAGCATATCGACACTACCATGCGGCTTGCCAGTTCGCTGGGCTTTTCCGGCACACCCAGTTTCGTGATCGGCGAAGCCCGTTCGCCGGGCCTGATAGACGCAGAACAGATGCAGCAGATGATTGACGACGTCCGCGAAGGCGGATGATCCCGTCAGTCGTTCTGGCTGGCCGGGGCAGGCTTGACGGGGACCATCGTGCCAAGCGCTGTCGCCACATGCGCCCCGTCCTCGCCATGCACATCCGCCGCGACTGCGATCAGCCGCCGTCCGGGCCGGATCACCCGACCTACGGCGACCAGACGTCCCCGCGCCGGGGCAAGCAGGGAGATGCGGAATTCGGACGTGACGACTTCGAACCCCGGTTCCATCACCGTCAGCGCCGCATATCCCGCCGCCGTATCCGCCAGCGCGAAGGTCAGGCCGGCATGGCCCGCGCCGTGGTGCTGACTGGTGGCCTCGGAGACGGTGGCGGTGATGCGCGCGACACCGTCGCCGACATGCTCCAGCGTCGCGCCCAACGTGCGCATAAGGCCTTGTCGGGCAAAACTGTCGGTGACACGGTCTTCCATCGGGCGGCCTCTTAACCTTGCATGATCAGGCATGTCGTGGAGCCTGTCGCATAAAGCCTCCCATCCGCCGCGCCCCTGATCCACCCATCGGCGACACCGGTGGATCGACCGATGTGCTGCACAACGCCTTCGGCCCGTATTTCGGTGCCTAACGGAATCGCCCGCACGACGTTCACCTTGTATTCAAGGGTGGTGTAAAAACTGCCTTTCGGCACCTGTGTCATCACGGCACAGGCCATCGCACTGTCCAGAAGCGTACCGTACCAGCCGCCATGGACCGCCCCCACGGGATTGCAGTGATCGAAGGTCGGCACGCCCGAGAAGACGACCCTGCCGTCGTCAACTTCGACCAGACGATAGTTCAGTATGCGACCGATCGGTGGTTCCGGTATCTGTCCGTCGCGGACCGCCTCCATGAAGTCGCGGCCCGACATGGACAGAACCCGATCTCTGGATGCAAGATCTTCAGGCGTGTTGACGAACATCCGCAGTCTCCGGGTCAGGGCGCTTGCCCGGACCCTAGCTGCGTCTTTCCGGTCAGGCCACCCGGCTGAGCGAGGGGCGCGGGGCGAGGCCAAGCGCTGTGCAGACGTCGCGTGTCAACTCGGGCCGGTTGAGAGTGTAGAAGTGCAGATGATCGCAACCTTCGCAGACCAGCGTGTCCGCAAGCTCCGCCGCCTGAGCGATGGCCAGCAGATCGGCCCGATCATCGCGTACCGCCACTTCGAAGGCCGCCCGCAGCTCATCGGGGATAATCGCACCGCAGGCTCCGGCGAACTTTGACGTCTTGGCCCAATCTTCGATCGGCAAAATGCCCGGAATGATCGGTGCCGCAATGCCAGCCGCCGCCGCGCGGTCGCGAAAGCGCAGAAATGTCTCGGCGTCGAAGAAGAACTGCGTGATCGCCTCGGACGCACCGGCGTCGATCTTGGCACGCAGCCAGTCCAGATCGGCCTGGGCGTTCTTTGCCTCGGGGTGGACATCCGGATAGCAGCCGACGCGCACGTTGAAACCATCATCGGCCAGCGCGGCGATCAATTCGACCGAATTGGCGAAACCATCGGGGTGCGGCACAAAGCCGTCCGCGCCCTTGGGCGGATCGCCCCGCAGTGCCACGATGTCCTCGACCCCCGCTTTGCGGAAGCCACGTGCGACCTCCAGCGTCTCTTCCCGGCTGGCGTCAACGCAGGTCAGATGCCCGGCAACCCGCAGCCCGAACTGCTTACCAAGGGTGCCGACCGCTTCCCGCGTCAATTCACGTGTCGTGCCGCCCGCGCCATAGGTCACCGATACCCATTCAGGGGCCAGAGGAGCGAGTGTTGAGATGCAATCCCAGAGGCGAAAGCTGCCTTCAAGAGATTTAGGTGGAAAGAACTCGAACGAGACGGCAGGCATGATGGCGGTTCCTTTAGCAATTGAACCCTTGTGCCCCGATCCGGTTTCGTGAGACAGGCTCATAATCTTCATCATCAACATGAGCCGGACACGATTCATGAAGCTGCATCTGGAGTTCCGCCATCTCCGCACCATCCGCGCGATCCACGATTGCGGCGGGCTGGCCCGCGCCGCCGACCGACTGAACATCACACAGTCCGCTCTGTCGCATCAGGTCAAGAACCTCGAAGATCAGATCGGGGTGGAATTGTTTGTCCGCCGCTCCAAGCCGATGACCCTTTCTGCGGCCGGGCAGCGTTTGTTGCGTCTGGCCGAACAGGTGCTGCCGCAGGTCGAAGCGGTGGAGCAGGATTTCGCGGGACTTAAATCCGGCAAAACGGGTCGCCTGCATATCGCCATCGAATGCCACGCCTGCTTCGAATGGCTGTTCCCGGTGCTGGAGCAGTTTCGCCGCGCATGGCCCGAAGTCGACGTCGACATCCGCCCCGGTTTGCAGTTCCAGGCCTTGCCCGCACTTCAGAAAGAAGAGGTCGATCTGGTCGTCTCCTCCGACCCAGAGACACTTGCGGGTGTCGAATTTGCTCCACTGTTCGATTACGAGCCGGTGTTCCTCGCGTCATCTTCTCATCCGCTGGCCGCGAAACCCTATGTCGAGGCAGAAGATTTCGCGGGCGAGACCCTGATCACCTATCCGGTCGAGCGCCCCCGCCTCGACGTGTTCAGCCAGCTTCTGACGCCCGCCGGGGTGGAGCCTGCGGCGATCCGGCAGGTCGAACTGACCGCTGTGATCCTGCTGCTGGTGGCATCGAACCGGGGGGTATCCGTCCTGCCCGACTGGGTCGTTCGGGAGGTGCGATACAACTCCGACTACGTGACCCGCCCGCTGACCGCCAAGGGCGTGACCCGCAGGCTTTACGCGGCGGTCCGCGAAGTCGACGCCTCCAAGCCGTTTATGGCCCATGTCCTGCGCCTGATGCGGACCGAACCGCTCAAACTGCAACGCAGCGACGTATCGGCCTGACTCTGACGTCCGAACTTTTCACATGTAGCGCCTGAATCATTAAGTGTCTGAGCCAGCGGATCGACCTGACCGCAGGTTCATGAGTATTTAGGTCTCGTCAATCGGCGTAAGTTTCGGACATGGCTGCATAACCAAAACGAGTCGGTTTCGGCAAATCCGGCGCGATATAATGTCATTCGCACCTTTTCGTTATCCATTTCTCTCCCTTGGACGAACCGCGCTCTCCTTTAGTCGCTAGTCGTTTCGTCATTTCCTCACCTGAAGTTCATTAACCGCCGCGCTCATTGATCCGGCCCTTCCAACTCAGGATGATTGGCGCACAGAGCCGTTTGCGGGAACGTGCGTCTGGTTCTTGTTCTCGGTGACGATAGCAGAGGGAGGCATCCAATGCCGACGATCGATGGTTCCATTTCGGACTGGTCCCCGGATGCACGACTGGATACGGCTGCTACCGGCACCCTGGGCTACGGGCTATGGGGCGTTGCCGATCCTGACTACTTCTATTTCGCGATCACGGCTGACGACGTCATTATTGGCGAGAATACCACGCTCTGGCTGGACACCGACCTTGACCGGGGCACGGGCTACCAGATCTGGGGATGGGCAGGTGGCGCGGAGTATCAGGTCGAGATCGCGGCCGATGGAACCGCGCGGCTCTATTCCGGCGGTCCGGAAGAGACCTTGGTCGCCGAGCTCGAAGCAGTCCGCAGCGCCGATGGGCGTGTTCTTGAGTTCCGTATTGACCGATCCTTGCTTGCCGGAAATCCTGACGCAGTTCGCGTCTACGCAGATGTCAACGATTCCGCCTTTCTTCCCAACAGCTACGCAAACACGAATTTCATTGTCGCCGAACCAAGCCCGAGCGTCGTCACCGGAGGCAAGACCCTTGATGGGAATCTTGTGGATTGGGATGCAGCCACACGCCTTGATACGCCCGCTACCGGCGCGGCGGGGTATGCGTTCTACGGCGACCTTCAGGATAACGTCTTCACCTTCGCCATTTCCACCGACGGTACCGCGATCGGGGCGAATACCACGATCTGGCTGGATACCGACCGCGACACCGCGACCGGCTATCAGGTCTGGGGCTGGGCCGTGGGCGGCGAATACAACATCAACATCACGGCTGATGGCGAGGCGCGCCTCTATACAGGTGCCGCGGGCGAGACCTTCGTGGCCAACCTCGACTTTGCATACAATGCAGATGGCACCGTGATCGAAATCGCATTGGATCGGGCACTTGTCGGGAACCCAGCGTCGATGCGGGTCTTCGCCGACGTCAACGACTCGGTCTTCATTCCCAACAGTTATGCAAACGCGAATTTCATCGTCGGATCCGAGCCCACGCCCGTCATCGGCGGCATCACTCTGGACGGGTCGGTTTCCGAGTGGACGCCCGAGAGCATTTTGTTGACCCAGGGTGGGTACCAGTTGCGCGGCGAATTTGTCGTGGATGCCGCTGGTGACCAGTATGTCTTTGCCATCGAGTCGGACGGAACAACGATCGGTGCCAACACGACCATCTGGCTTGATACCGACCTCAACAGCACCACAGGTTATCAGATCTGGGGCTGGGCCGGCGGGGCCGAATACAACGTCAACATCACTGCCGATGGCCAGGCCAGACTCTACAGTGGTGCTGCCGGCGGCACCTATGTTGCTGATCTCGATTTCGGATTTTCCGCCGACGGAACCGGGTTTGAGGTCGCGATCTCGAAAGATCTCCTCTCGGGGGCACCTGATCAGGTGCGGATTCTCGCCGACGTCAACGACGCTGTTTTCCTTCCGGGCGACTATAGCAGTGCGAACCTTGTCGTAGGCGCCCCCCTGCCGCCGCCGACGGATGCGCCCGAGTCACGCATTGCGATAGTCTATTCGGCGACCACCGCTGCAAACTTCTATGACATCACGGCCTATGGTCAGCTTTTCATGGCCGCGCAAAATCAGGCCATGCAGGCCGGAATCCCGTTCGACCTGCTGACCGAGGCCGACCTGCTCGATCCGACCGGCCTGGCCGGTTACGATGCCATCGTATTCCCCGGCTTTTCGAACGTTCAGGCAAGCCAGGCTGCTACCATCGCCGCATCCCTGACGACCGCAGCGCAGGATTATGGAGTCGGCATGATCGTCGCAGGTAATTTCCTGACCAACGATGAAACCGGCGCGGCCCTTCCCGGAAACTCCTATGCCCGCATGAACGCTCTACTGGGTGTCACTCTCGAAGGTTTTGGTGCCACTCAGGGAATTACACTTAACGCCTCCAATGCGGCCAACCCTATCCTCGATGGCTATGCCATCGGGCAGGTCGTGGGCAATTACGGCAACCTTTCATACCTGAACTTCACCGACACCACCGGATCAGGGCAGGTTCTTTTCGAACAAGTTGTGAGTGATGGCACCTACGATGCCGTCATTGCGACACAGACCGCTGGACGCAATGTCCATTTCGCGACCGATGCGATCATGGGCAACAACAACATCCTGGGCGAGGCGATCGACTGGGTTCTTCAGGATAATGCGCCTGACATCTCGCTGCTGATGACCCGCAACAGCTCAATCTTCTATTCGCGCAATGACATGGACCAGTCGCAGGAGACGTGGGACGTCAGCGGCCAGACGCCCGGCCTCTATGATGCGATGCTGCCGATCATAGAGACCTGGTACGAAAATTACGGCTTCGTCGGTTCATACTATGTCAATATCGGTTCCAACCCGCCCGATCAGCAGACCGACTGGTCTGTCTCGAAGCCCTATTACGACCGGCTTCTGGCGCTTGAGAGCGAGATCGGAACCCATTCCTATACACATGCCGTTGATACGAACCTGCTTTTCCCCGATGTGGTGACGGATGAGCTTCTGCAGGCGCGGAACTTCGTTTATCCGGACATGACAGCGAGTGAGTTCAACGCCATTCTGGCTGACACACTGGCACGGACCGACCCCACCAGCCCCAATGCCATCGACCCCGCCGACCTGACCGTTCAGGAAAAGACGGTCCTTGAAGCATCATACCGTTTCCAGTTCGAATATTCCAAACTGGTTATCGAACGCGAGATGGGTATCCAGGTCACTGGGGCCGCAGTATCCGGTGCGCCGGAACGGATCGACGCCACGCGTGAGATCATCCAGTTCTTCGACTATATCAGCGGCGGGTATTCGGGGACCGGGGCGGGCTACCCCGGTGCTTTCGGATACCTGACGCCCGGTGAGAACGATCGGGTCTATCTGGCCCCCAACATGTCTTTCGATTTCTCGCTTGTCGGCTTTAACGGCATGACCCCAGAACAGGCCGAAGCCACGTGGCTTGCGGAATTCGCCGCACTGACCGCCAACGGCACGACCCCGATCCTTGCATTTCCCTGGCATGATTACGGACCTACCGAATGGAACCTCGGAACCCCTGGGCAGGTCTATACTTTTCAAATGTATGAAACGCTTATCGCGGCCGCGGCAGCATCCGGAGCCGAGTTCGTCACAGGAAAGGACCTGGCCGAACGTATCGCGAGTTTCTCGGCAAGCAGCCTGACCACATCACGTGTGGGCGATGTTGTGAACGTGACTGTCGGCTCCAGCGACGCGGGGAAATTCGCGATCGACCTCGGCAAGGAGGGCCAGATTGCATCCGTCACCAACTGGTACGCATGGGACAGCGATTCCGTCTTCCTGCCCAGCTCCGGCGGAACCTTCGAGATTACGCTGGGCACTGAGATGGCGGACGTGACGCGCATTTCCGCACTACCGATGCGTGGCGATCTTCTGTCCGTTTCTGGCGACGGGTCCGATCTCGACTTCAGCTTCTCGGGGCGCGGAGAGGTTCTCGTCACTCTCAGATCGCAAGACAGCGCACCCATCCGCATCACCGGTGCCGACAGCGCGACCTTGCCTGATGCCGGATCCGTATCGCTGACTTTCGATACGGTTGGTCTGAACACGGCCTCGGTCGACTACCTTGCACCGGGCACCCTTCTGATCGGTGATGCCGGCTCCGATATACTACTTGGCGGCAGTGCAGCAGACACTCTTGAAGGGCGCGGCGGCAATGACATCCTCTCCGGCGGCGGCGGCGATGATTACTTTGTTTTCCGTCTTGGCGATGCTTTCGACACGATCCTCGACTTCGCGACCGGGATCGACACGCTGGAGCTTTCAGGTTTCGGCTTTGCCGATGCCGAGGCTGCGTGGGGCGCCTTCGTAGACACTGCTGAAGGGTTAGAGCTGACTTTCGGTGACACGGATCGTCTGCTTCTGGCGGGCCTCAACCAGGGGGATCTTTCATCTGCTGACATTGTCACCGATCCGTTCCTCTTTGCCTGACCATTCCTCCAGCTTCTTCCATTACGCATCCCGAAGCGTCATAACGATCTGCGACTCGCACAGAACGCCCTTTGGGCCAGATGGATATATGTTCCCGGCTACCGAGGAGGTCACGATAGATCAGAGCGGTAATCCGGCGGAGCCATCTTCCACCGGGCAGGCCAGTGACGGCGTATCCTAACTTGCATTGTGCCTCCGCCGGGATCGCACAGCTTCAGCCTGGAATTGCGCAAAACGCCTGAGGAGAACTCGCTTATGTGTGGAATTGTCGGTGTGATCGCCAATCGATCGGTCGCCCATATCCTTCTTTCCTCGCTGACGCGGCCCCACAACCTTGCAAAATCAGTCACGGTGGAATGATGCGCCTTCCAACAAAGCCCCCATCGGGCAAGACCATCCTGGCGACAGGTGGTGCCGGCTACATCGGATCGCACGTCGTTGTCGAACTCCTCCAGGCCGGACACCGGGTCGTTATCTTCGACAATTTCGAGAACTCAGACCGTCGCGCCGTGGCGTGCATTCCGAAAATCGCCCCCGGCACAATCGTCCTTGTCGAAGGGGACGTCCGCAATCGGCTTGTCGTCGAGGAGATCCTTTCCCGATACAACATAGATGCCGTCATCCACCTTGCCGGCAAGAAAGCCGTCGGCGAATCCGTGGCCGATCCCATGCTCTATTTTCACGACAATCTTCTTGGTGCGATCTCCTTGTTGCAGGCAATGCGCAACGTCGGCACAAAGAATCTCATCTTTTCATCCTCGGCCACGGTCTATGGGGTCCCGAAGGTTCTACCGATCCCGGAAGCCGCGCCGACCCAGGTTACGAACCCTTACGGCCGCACCAAGCTGATGATCGAAGAGATGATCGACGATTTCGCCGTCGCGGAACCGGATTTCCGCGCAATCTCCTTGCGATACTTCAATCCGGTCGGTGCCCATGCCAGCGGTCTCATCGGGGAAAACCCCAAGGATGTACCGAACAACCTCTTTCCTTACGTGGCGCAAACGGCCATCGGTTTGCGAAAGGAGGTTCAGGTCTTCGGGGCGGATTACGACACTCCCGACGGAACCGGTGTCCGCGACTATATCCATGTGGTGGATCTTGCGTCCGGACATGTCGCGGCGATCCAGCATCTTTTCGATACCTCTCCCGAAGATCGCCATCTCCGGATCAACCTCGGCACCGGAACAGGATATAGCGTCCTTCAGATCATCGAGGCGTTCTCGGTCGCCTGCGGCTTTGCGATCCCTTATCGCGTAACAGATCGTCGTCCGGGTGACGCGGCAGTGTCACTTGCAGATCCCAAGCGCGCCGCTGCCCTTTTGCAATGGTGCGCGACCCGTGACCTATCCCGGATGTGCGCCGATCATTGGGCGTTCCAGCGACAGACGGCTCTGGTCACTTAGCCCCCCGGTCCGCTCCAACCCTGCGCCGGGGAGCAGCGCCTTTCGGAAAATATCTGCCTTGAACCTCATGTCCCTGTTTCGGCCAGCTGCCTTTTTGGGATTCGTCGCTGCCAGCATTCCCGCCCTCATCGTTATGACCCAGGATGCTTCTTCTGCCCTCCAGCCTCCCGACCGGGAATGTGCCATGTCCAGTGCAAGATTACGCTCCGCACGGCTTGCCTCGGCGTTGCAAAAGGGGTTCGGCGTCCAGTACTGGGGAGCTACATACAGTGCCGAAACGCTGTCCCAGCAGCCGCACGGCCTTCTGATCCTCGAAGTAACCAAGATCGGCGCGACCTACAGCGAGACTGGCCGCGAGGTCTTCTTCAGCCCCGAAGAGATCGCAAAGATTAACAGGGACGGCACCCGCCCTACCCTCGGCTACCTTAATGTCAGCGAGATCGAAACCTATCGCGATTACTGGATCGACCTTGTTACCGAACCTGACACCGCATCGCCCGATGACCTTCCAGAGTGGTACGGCCCCACCTCCAGTAGTGGTGAGCATCTTGCCGCCTATTGGACAAAAGCCTGGCAGGGCATCGTCCTGGCGCGGGTTGACCGTCTGATGCAGACGGGCATCGATGGCCTCTTTCTGGACGACGTGCTGCACTATTACACTCAGGCGCTTGATGGCACACTCCGCTGGCCGACAGGTAACCGTCCCGAAAGTCCCGAGGATGCCCCGGAATTCGCGCTTGAAATGATGCGGCTGGTCGAACTGATCGCAGCCCGCGCCCGCGAATGGAAATGCGATGCATATATCGTTGTTAACAATGGCGTCTTCATCGGTCGCGATGCAGCCGGGGCAGAGCCCGGACCCGAAGGCAAGGCCGGTTTTTCATCCTATCTGAACGCCATCGACGCCATCATGCTCGAAAACTTCTCGGCCGCGACCACAAACGCCGGCACGATCGAGGCGCTGCAACAGGACTTTCGCGACCAGGGAGTCGCCGTTCTGTCGCTCGATGTCTTGACTCAATTTCCGGACCAGGACCCTGAAAAACTGCGCCAGACAATTGCGAAGAAGGCGGCGCAATCGGGCTTTTATCCCTATATCGCCGCCGACGAAGCCTTCAACCAGGTTGCCCCTCCGATCCAGCTTCCGTCAGGTCGGCCGGCCGTAACGGAATGATGCTTTCGCGCAAGCGATAGCGCAGGTCCGGATTGTCCACCACGCCCGTCAGAAGCGTTCGATGCAAAGGGCTGCCGCGCAGCCCTTCGAGCAACGACATCCAGATAAGCTGGTCCCATTCTCCCAGCGGGTATTTCGCCGCGGCGACCAGATGCCTGTAGGTCGCGGGCTGATCACCTCTCCAGTTTGCCCAGGCTGCGCCTACCAGCGGTGCTTCCTTGAAAATCTCCTCGCTCAGCAGTTGGCGATACGGGACCAGGGCTCCGGCGCCGCGATAACGCACCAATTGCATCAGGGCCTGCCCGGTCGCCCGCGGGCTTGCCAGTTTGCGCTCGGACGCAAGCGCGCTTTGCAAGCCCCGCATATCGCCGGTGCTTTCCGCAAGAAGGGACAGCGCCGCCCATTCCGCCTCGCTCAGGGTGTCGCGGGTCGAGAGCCATTCCGCCTGCAGGATGCGCGCAACACCACCATGGCCGCTACTGGCAAAGACAGCCACGACCACGTACCCATCCTGCGGTAACACGCGAAATCCTTCTCGGGCCAACAGAATTGCCGCATCGATTGCACCACGTCCGATCAATGCCCGCACCGAAGTCTCGAGCGCCTCAGAGCCCTTGGGCCCTTCGGCCCATCGCGTTGCAACGTCCACCGCTTCCATTGGCCGTCCCGCCTCGACCAGGAATTCAAGCAACCTCCTCTTGAACGCGAGGTTCTCCTGTATGTCGCTTTCGGCAAATGACGTGAGCAGTCTCTCGTAGCTATCGACCCGCCCGGCGGCAATCAGCAGGCGCCCCAGACGTTCGGCCTCCCAGACCGAAAGCTTTGTCGGATCGACGGACAGAAGAAGCGCACGCTCGGCTTCGGCCATGCGCAGGGATCTGTACCAGCCGCCAAGGCGCACCCGACGATCCGGCGTCGGATAGGCATCATATGCCTGCCGAAGAAATACCGCCGCACCGGACAAATCGCCCGCTGTCACTTCTATACCCGCAAGTGTCTCAAGAATATCCTCGGACGGCCCAGCCTGCGACAGCAGCCTCAGGAACGACCTGCGGGCCCCGTCCAGATCACCGTCCGCCAAGGATAGCCGACCAAAGACAAGCTCAAGATTGTCGTGAAACACAATCTTGCCCTCTGCCTGGCGCAGCTCTTTCAACGCCTCCTCGGGTTCCATACGCGACAGATCTGCTTCGAACTTTATTGCAGGGTCGGGTCGCAGTGCCACGATTCCTCCGACCGCGATCACCCCAACAACCACAGACACTATTGCGTAGTCGCGCATCGCCTCCAGTCTCATCCTAGCACGCTCCCAAAACGGACAGACCGGTCAGGCCGCCGGGCGCCGCCGGTACCAGAACTCTCAGCAGTCCCGCCTCGTCTGCCATTATCTCCTGCCGTCGATCCTGATCGGCATCCGAGATCGCGACCCCGTATTGGGCCTGAGGCGGCCCGAACAGAACCACCTCACCCTCAGCAAAGCCCGAAACCTCCAGTTCCACGCCACAGTCGCCCCGCTTCCAGGTTTCAATGATCAGTCGGCTTTCGATCAGCGCCGGAGCTTCGGAGCCAAGTACGATGCCGCTCTGGATGCCCTCCTGCGTCAGCGCGACCAGCGGCACCTCGACTCCGGGATCGAGCGTGACATAAAGGCTCTCGCCCTTTCGCCGCGCGCCCATGACGCCCTCGCTACGTCGCATATCAAGGGCCCAGTTCTCGGCCTGATCCAGGCGCACCGTCTGCAGCGCACCCCGATCACGAATCTGCCAGGTGCCGGGCCCCTTGGAAATGATCCGCGCCGATAGAAAGCCCTGAACGGTTTCCGCATAGGTCGACGCACGGATAGGCACTACTTCTGATGACCGCGCCAGATCCAGGTAAGACGCGATTGCTCGTCGGGTTTCAAAGTAGATCGTCGACCGCGCGGCGAAAGAAAGCTGGAAGGGTTTCAGCCGCCGGGGGTTTTCGGTTTGTTCAAGGGTCTCTTTCAACCTGTAAAAACCGTATAGTGGTGATGTCCAGTATCCCGTATAGGATGCGTCCCCGCTGAGCGCGTCATAGACTTGGCTATAATCGCCGACTTGGGCTGAGAACGGCCAGAGGCCCGTCAGCGACGATCCTGCCGCATCCATGATACCGCCACCACCGCCCATGGCGGGCACACTTGTTGCCGCCTGCGCTTCAAGCGCCTCCTCAAATGGCCGGGCATTGCCACTCCAGGCATAAAGTTGGACAGGACGTTCGCCCTGCGAAAGCGCGTTCAACTGCTCGATCGCCCCCGCCAGTTCCATGCCCAGGTCGAACGGTGCTGTCGCATATTTTCGAGGCGCCCCCGGAGTGTGCGAGAACGTCGATGCTCCAGTGTCCGCAAATGCACCTCGCAGTGTTTTCACTGCTGACGTCACCAGTGCGTCCCGTCCTTCCTCCACTTCCGGCGCATCAAGTATCTCGGCCTCTTGGCCCTCATCATAATCTGCGAAGAAGCTCCAGTCACGGATATCGCTGAAGCCCTGCGCGGCCCCCTGCACATTCGCCGCCGCGAAGGCGCGCATCGCCGCCTGACGTCCCCGGTCTGCAAAGTTCCCACCGGGTTCGCGGACAAGATCCCCTGTCAGGACAGCAATCGACATCGGAATATCGAAGAAGGGCTCGACCAGCCGCTCCACAAGGGCTTCGGACGCCAGTCGTTCCGGCTCTCCAAACACCCGCGTCGGCATCACATCCAGCCATCCCACCGAAGAAACGGTGACGAAAAATGTGCGCAGACCCTGAAATGTTGTGGGGTCCGGCTTTGGAACCGCATCCTCTTGCAGCACGCGCTGGAAAAATTCGAACGGATCAATGATCCAGAAAGCCTGCCCCCGCGCGTCCGTATCGACCGTTGCAGTGGCGTGAACATAACCACCTGCTGGCCCTGCCACCGCCAAGGCGACCTCCTTGCCCGGAGTGGAAATCTGCAAGAGCGGGAGAGCGGCGTCTGATGCGACTACCCCTTGATAATCACCCGGTTCAATCAGGAAATCTGCTTCATAATCCAGCAGGTCATCATTCTTTTGGGAAACTACAGATGACACACCCACGGGGTAAATTACACCATCGGTTTCCATTCCCATTGAAGCTAGAGTTTTATTGGAAATATTATCCTGAAGTCCGGTCCAGGGATCGAAATTTCCGAATGCTACGATTTTAGGGCCGCCATTGCAAAAAGCATCTTCTTGCGCCAGCCATTTCCCTACATTCGGCATTTCGACCGCTGTCCTATCAAACCAAGACATGACAAGCCCCACTTCGGCCGGATCAACCTCGGGCGGCGTCTCTTGCGCCACATCGTAGTAAACGACCACTTGTCCCATGTGATTGAGAACCACCTCGGCATACCTGTGAATCCGCGTGTCCCGTGGCTCGCCTTCACGATCGCTATCATACAGAGCCAGCGTCTTTCGCGGCAAAGATTCGCAACCCCAGACCCCAGCCGCGGAAATGCCCCAGACAAGTAACGTGATAAGGGCGATAGGCACGGCCTTGTAACGTTGGCTGAACGCCCGTTTCTCATGCACCAGCAAAGGTCTCCTCAAGCTTCCGATCATCATTCGACCCAACTTATTCCGGCCTCTCCCTAAGGTGTCATCCGAAGGGTTAAGCGCCTCGCAGGCGCTGAACTCGCAAGCGCTGACTGGCCGAGGGTTCCTTCGGATTCACCCTGTGGCCAGTCATTTTAAACCTTCGAATATCTTTTTCACTATTGGCTGAGTGTCACTTGGCTGTTTCCCCAGTCGACTCTCCCTAAAGTCAATTGAAGACAGGTTTGATTTATCGTAATTTTTACATGCTTCAAAGATATTTTTTTGAGTCGGTTGCGCGAGTGCGGCCATAATTTTAGGGGAAACGAAATGTCGAGCGGATTTGGTGGTTTTCTCGTCAGCGCGACAATCGTAACATCCGGGTTGACCGGTATTTGGGCTTGGCCCGCCGTGCAGGATGGCGGCATTCAGGCGTTAACTAAACAGGCAAGCGATCTTTATCGCCGCGCCGACCTCCGCCTGCGCCCAGCCATCTCGGCGCTTCAATCGCCAGTGGTTCAATCGCCTACGGAAAGCTCTGGCGAACCTGTCACAATCGCCACAGCCATCGCCGTGTCGCTTCCGTCTCCGGAACCGGTTGAGATCAAACCGCTGCAGACCGGGGTATCCGCACCGATCGTCCCGGACCGTTGCAATGCTCCGGAGGCCAGATATGACGCTTCAGTCATTGGCGACCGGATCCAGTTGAGGATCTTTGAAACTTCCACCCTGGCCGCTGACACGACCTCCGGCGGCAGCATGTCGCCAACCGATATAGTCTTTGAGCGTCTCGACCTTTCCGGAACCTATGAGGTCGGCGACAGCGGCGCGGTTTCCCTGCCGGCCATTGGCCGTGTCGATGTCGCCGGGCAAACATTGTCCTGCATCGAGGCCATTGTCGCACATGCCGCGTTCAAGCGCATGCGTACGCAGAATACCATCACCGCGGCTTTTACCACGCGGCCTCCGATCCTCATGCGCGGCGCTGTTCGCGCACCCGGATCCTATACCTACAGCTCCGGACTGACCGTCGAGCGAGTCCTCGCCCAAGCCGGTGCAATTGATGAGCGTGACCCTATGGAGGAAGTCCGTCGCATTGCGCTCGAATCCCGCCGCTCGGAACTGGGCAAGACCCGCATTAGTCTGTCGCTGGAACGCATGCGCATCGAAGCCGCTTTGAACGATCAGGATGTATTTCCCGAAGATGACAAGGCGATCAGGATAGCGCTGGATCTTTTGGGCGAAGATCGGGTCACCACCGAACGTCGTGCCCTGGCCGCGGAGATCGAGGCTGAACGCATGCGCCAGATTCGAACCGAAGCCATGCTTAACGACATGACCATAAGGATCGAGACCGCTCGCCAACAGCAAGAGGTGGCAAAATCCCAGATGGACTACTACTTCGCTCGCCGCGAGCAAAAGACCGAGATGCTCCAGAAAGGGTTGATTTCCGCCTCTGGTCTCGACGACACAGCGATGCGCGCCATGGACGCCGAACGCATTTTCCTCGAAAAGCAGGATCTGTTGCTTCGTCTTGAGGCAGAACTGCGACTGGCACAACATGACGCAGAACTGGTCAAGGCAGACCGTATCAAGACCCTGACGGCCGAATTGCGCGGCCTTTCCGCCAGGTCCGACGCGGTCGACAGGGAATTCCACACTGTGCTTGCCGAACTGGACCTCTTCAAGAACGATGGTATCGGGTTTGCTGTCACTATCGACCGACCCACCGACGAGAACGAGACCCGCACTATCTCCGCCAATCTAAATACCCTTGTTCGGCCCGGTGATTTGGTCACCGTAGCGGCGCGGACGGCGGATGAAGATGATGAAGACGCACTCACCAACGCTTCGGCGGCCCGGGACCGGCCTGTATTCATCCAGAGTGCTTATACGAGATGACCTATGCAGATAATGTCGTCCCTCAGGATCTGAAACTTCCGCGTGCCGAAACCGGCCTGTTCCTGCGAGGCCTTGTCGGCAGTGCAGTACTGCTGCTTGCTATCAAGGCCTCCGAGTCCCTGTTTTTTGGCGCAGGCTATTTTTCCAGCCTCACCTATCACCCATTCTGGATCGTCATTCTTCTTGCCGCAGTCCAACATGGTCTTTTCGTCGGCCTTTCGATCGTTGGCCTCGCGACCATGATGATGGACTGGCCGTCGCGCGCCGTCGGGACTGACATCACCGAATATTACGTCGATATCGCCACCCAGCCGGTACAGTGGCTTGTTGTTGCCCTTGTCATCGGCCTTTATCGACAGCAGCAACTGGGCCGAGAGCGCGCTCTGGCCCAAGAAGCCGAGCGGCTTCGGAACGTCAACCTTACGCTGGCTGGAGAAATCCACCGCCTTGATGCATTCGTCGCCCGGACCGAACTTGCAGCGGCCACTCGTGCCTTCGAGACCGCGCTTCCCCATGATGCTACCGGCGCCGATATTCTGGAAGCTCTTGATCGCCTCTCAAGGGCGGACGCTTCCCATCGCCCAATGGCTTTCATCGAAGCTGCGCGCACCTGCCTGTCCACACCGGTTGTCTGGCTTCATCTCGACAAAAATCAAAACCTGTCGCCGGTCATCGCCACCCATGACAATATCCAAATGCCAAACAGAACGCCGGCTCATATTCTGACCTCTGCTATCATGACCTCTGCGTCCGACCAGCCCTTGCGCTTTGCTCCGGGCGAGGGACCTGCACCTGCCGGATATAACGCCATCTGCCGTACGGTGTTCTCCCAGGTTGGCCGCCCTATAGGAGCAATTCTTGCCCTCACGCCGTCAGAGCGTGGCATGGAGGATGCTGAGCCTGCCCTTGCCGCCCTTTGTTGTGCAATCGAGAGCAGCCTTCGACGCTCCCCGCCAAGTCGTGCTCCGTCGATGATTTACCTCGCGCCCCCGCGTGAAGAACCCGCGCACGCCCATGCCTGACATCTTCGCCATGGCACCTCGAAGAGCGGGAATTTATTCCAGCTTCCTCGTAGGGTTGGCCGCGCTTGGAGATATCCTCTTAATCCAGGCTTGGCTGAGTCAGGACCTGTCGATGATCCTGGTCATTGCCTTTCACCTCGGTCTGGCGCTGGCGTTCGGTATTCTGTCAGCCCTACTCTGCCCTCGGCCCCTATCCGCAACCGTCGCCAGTTTCGTCATTCTCGTTCTCTTCGGGCCGTTCGGTGGCCTCGCTCTGATGATGATCGCTCCGGGGCTTGGTCTGCCGCAGGCCCGCATTTTATCCAGCCGTACGGCGTACCAGTTTTCACGTGATCCGCAGCTGCACGATGCTGCGGACAAGCTATTTGATCAGATCTGCCAGCGCCGACGGCACCCATTGTCCGGTAATGCGGTATCAAGCTTCCTGAAAACCTTCCGCTCGGGCACGCTTCACCAGCAACAGGAGGCTATCGCCGCGATTTCGCGCAATTATCATCCCGATATGCGGCCAGCCCTGTCCGCTGCCCTGGCATCCCCCGTACCTGCGCTTCGCGTTCAGGCGGCGGCCGTCTATGCCAAGCTGCGCGGGACTTACGGCACTCGGGCCAAAGATCTTCTAGACCAAGCCGAGCGCGAGGACCACGCGCGCCCCGCCCTCGACGCAAACGCCTTTCTGGAAGTCGCCGCTTCCGGGTTCGTTGACAATGAGACCCGTGAGAAACTCCTCTTTCTTGCTTCTAAGCTGAAAGAAGAAAATACCCCGCCCTCTGTTCCCTCCGCCTCCGCCTCCGGACCTGGGCCTTCTCGGTCGATGCTTCGGGCGATGCCTCGCCTCAAACGATACGCATGCGGCGGCTTGGGATGACCCCCGATGAGCCCTTTGTCGATGTCTGCATCGTTGTCGAGGGCTGCTATCCATTCATTTCCGGAGGGGTCTCGTCGTGGCTCGACTGGCTGATCCGGACTCAGCCGGAAACAACCTTCGCTGTGGTAGCCATCGTTTCAGATGAGCGGGTCCGCGAGATAAAATACGAGCTGCCTTCGAACGTACTCTCCTTTCAGGTGGTCCCTCTTGCGCCTCGGGTCCGAAAGCCCGGACTGCGGGGGCCTGCGATCAACCGAGTCCGCTTTGCGGATCTTATGTACAGTGTGCTGTGCGATGGCGACCTTGATGCCTTCGGTGACCTTCTCGACTTTGTCTCGCAACCGGTGCGACGAAAGCCCTTAGGGTTCATCGCCGCGCCTCGTCCGCCTGACTATGGCGACCTTACAACTTCGGCTGCTGCTTGGTACGCGATTACCGACTGTTACCGGCGCATCGCGCCCGAAGCCGCATTCGGCGACTTCTTCTGGGCCTGGCGCACCCTTGTCGGAAGCCTTCTTTCCATAGCGACCGCACCCATACCGCCTGCGCGCACCTATCACGCCATCTCGACAGGCTATGCCGGTCTTTACGCCGTGCGCGCTGCACGCGTTACGGGACGCACCGCCGCCATTACTGAGCACGGTATCTACACTAACGAGCGCCGCATCGATCTTGTCATGGCCGACTGGATCGCCGACACGATCGACAGTGGCCTTTCTGGCAACGATGCGCGCACCGACGTCCGACGGTTCTGGATCGATACGTTCGAATCATTCGCCAGTATCGCCTATGACGGCTGCCTCAGGATCACGACGCTCTATGGGGCCAATCAATCGTTCCAGCGCACACTTGGTGCCGCCGAAGCGAAGCTTCGGGTCATCCCGAACGGCATCGACCTCGAGAAATTCGACGCGATCCGGCCGCAACGATCCGGTCGGCGCCCAACCGTCGCACTGATCGGGCGCGTCGTTCCGATCAAGGACATCGAAGCCTACATCGCTTCCGCAGCGATTGTCCGCCGCGCCATCCCCGACGTCCATGTTCTTATCATCGGGCCGACTGACGAGGACGAGGATTATCATGCCCTTTGCAGGCGTCGGGTGGCCGAACTGGGGCTGAGCGAGACTGTAAGCTTCACGGGCAAGGTCAACATTGTCGACTTTCTGCCTCAGATCGATGTTCTCGTCCTGACAAGTATCAGCGAAGCCCAGCCGCTCGTACTGCTCGAAGCCGGTGCCGCGAAAATTCCCTGCGTGGCCACGGATGTCGGGTCCTGCCGCGAAATCATTGAAGGAGCGCCGGACGAGCATCCCAATCTGGGACTTGGCGGCCGTATCGCCCCCCCGATGGACGCCGATGCCATCGGTCAGGCCATCGTTGAACTTATGGCCGATCCGTCCCTTCGTGCCGCCTGCGGCGAAACGCTTCGCAAACGTGTCGAGATGTACTTCACTTCGGAGATATCGGCCGGACGCTATGCTGCGCTTTATCAGGAGCTTGTCGCCTGATGTCGCATTCCCGCCGAATACATGATCGCCTTCGCGCCGTTGCCGGCGATGCAGAGTGGCTGATGGCCGATCCGCTTCTGGCCGGTATTTGTCGATTTGGTGCGGCCATTATTGTCGCTGCCGGGCCCTGGCTGGTCTCCGTCATCGCGCTGGCCATCATTTCCGTCACAATGACACCGATCATGGGGCTTGCCGCCGTCGAGGATCTCCGGCTCACCTTTGTATATGCCTTCAGTATCGCTCCGCTGGCTGCCGGACCTATCGGCGCGGTCACGGCGCGTAGCATCTCTGCTGCGGTCGAAGCCGGCGAGCACGCCACCATCGCAGAGCTTTTCCTGTCTTCTGCCGCACTTTCCGGCATCGTGGCGCAGATCGTCGCCATTGCCGTAATCCTGCTTCTCGGAATCGGCCCAGTCGGCGTCGCGACCGGATTTGTCTTCCTGACCGTCTCGGCCGCGTTGCTATGGACCAGTTTCGCCGTCCTGGCCGCCGTAAAATCTTACGGCTTCCTTATTGCAGCCTTTACCTGTGGCATGGCGCTTTCGGTCGGCTGCGCGCTTCTGGCCGCGATTTATGCCCCGACCACCGAGGTCCTCATCTGGTGTCTCGCTGCGGGAATTTCGTTCTGCGCCGCCCTGTCCATCCGACACATCCAGCAGATGTTCCCCTGTCGCTACGATAGATTTGCGGATACCTTCCGTCAGCTTCTGCGAGAATTGCGCGCAAACGCCATCCTGTGCATAGGCGTCTTTCTCGCGATCTGCGGCGTCTGGATCGACAAATGGGTATTCTGGTTCGGTCCCGATGGCGTCCGGTCAACTGCAGGCTTCCTTCACTACAGTGCCTATGACAGCGTCATGTTTCTGTCGCACCTCTCGGTTATCCCCACCTACGCTGCGTTACTTGTCTTTCACCATGGCGATCTTGTCGCCGTGATTGAGCGTTTCAAAACCGTCCTCGAGTCGCGCGCGACCCATGCGGTCCTCCGCAACCGTATCGATGGCCTTGCACGGGTTGCCTGGTCCGGCCTGTTCAACATCGCCTTGGTACAAGCCGCAATCACCATAGGCCTGATATTGATGTCACCCCTGCTGGCAAAATCATTCGATTTCAGCTTCGGACAGTTTCTGATGATGCGCGTGGGCCTGATCGGCGTGTTCTTCCACTCGTTAATGTTTCTCTGCGCGTCGCTGCTTCTTGTCGCCAATCGTACCCGTCACTTCGCCATAATCCAGGGCGGGTTCCTGCTGCTCAATCTTGGTCTTAGCCTGACGCTATATGCGACAATCGGAATTTCCGCCTACGCTTTCCTTGTAAGTTCACTCGTCGCAGCGGTTGTCGCTTTCTACGCCGCCTACAAGGCCTTGCAGGCGTATGACTACCATCTGTTTCTCGGAGAGAACGATTCGCTATACGGGAGGTGATTCTTACTTGTGATAATCACTTCATCCTGAAGACGAGCCGGTCTGGAAGGCTGCCCCCCCTTGGTAACGCCATGGTTACCAAGCCACTTGACGCCTAGCCTATACATGCAACCAGTTGAATATTTACAGGTTTGCTGCAACCTAAAGCTCCTGAAAACGTTAACAGTAAAGTTGGCAGGAAAAATCTGTGACATGCCTGCAACTTTATGTTAAGATTTGGTTAATTTTATTAAACCTTTGAATAACGCTGGACATGAGAATTTTTCTCAAGTTCGCGCCGGACAATGACTTTTGGGGTGGGGTATATCATGGTTTCCGATGCATTTATTATTGTCGATACGTGTGAGTTTCGTGCGGCTGCCTTTGCCGCCATTCTTGCGCCCTGGGCGAGGCGGATAGACGCCGATATCCACGTGGTCCATGATCCCGATAAGCTTGCCGATCTTCCTGATCACGTGCCCTTGGCATGTTTCTATTCCATCGGAGGGCTATCCCTTCGCGACCAACGCGTTACTCAGACCATTGCTCGGCTCCGCGACCTTTTTGCGGCCTGTCCGCACATCGTTTTTTCTGATATCCACGACAATCTCGAAATTGCCGCTGCGATCGATTGCGGATTGCATGGCTTCATCCCGACCAAGATGCCGGCACATATCGCTCTTGCAGCCATCCAGTTCATTCTCGACGGCGGAACCTATCATCCGCACTCTGTAACGAACGCGGAGACGTCGGTTAAGACGCGCTCGCCTTCTGTCGTTGTCAGCCACATTGGCAGTCATCAAACACCGCAGGCAGCGTCGCCCGAGCGGTCGCAAACTGTCCCTCCCGCACCCCGCTGGACTGCATCACCCGACCGGCATGCTGCCTCTTCAAGATGCGCCGACAGGGCGTATGAGCCAAGACAGGATGATGCTCCTACAAAGAAACGTCATATCGAAGTTCTGGAATTTCTCATCAAAGGCGAGACTAACAAGGAAATCGCACGCCACCTCGACCTGACGGAAGCGACCATTAAGGTCTACGTCCGCGAGTTGATGAAGCATTTCGGAGCGAAAAACCGGATGCAGGTGGCCCTGAAGGCTTCCGCTCTTCGTCAACACACGGCTTCCGGCAACCCTGTCAGCCAATGAAAGCTCGGTGAACATGGGACGCGGCAGCCGCGTCGCCATGATTGAATGTAACACCGTGCAGTCCATCCCGGCCCGCAAGCCCGGCAGACCATGGAAAGACAACTGCCTGACAGTAATAGCCTGGTATGAAACGCTCCTCGCCATGCGACACTATGGGAGTGGCCGAATGTCACATCAACGCGCTGAACCAGATCAACGATCCTACAAGACATCGGTTCACAGACCCGGCACTCCATCTGTGAATAAGAGTTGCGTGGTAGACGTTCTTCCTTTTCGCGGCCCTGGAAAACAGTTTTTCTAAGATCGACAGTTAAAGGGAAGAAGAACTCTTGTTTGGTGAACTCCAGCAATCGGCGGCGCAAGTCGGGGTGTGCCCAGCGCGCCGCAGATGTTATCGTACCGACATTCCGCATTGCGTCGTCCGATGCAAACCGTAACGATGCTCGGCAGATGACCAACCGCTCTTCCACCCATTTCAAGTCCGGCGCGCAGGAAGTCGGGGATGTCCGCAGCAAGAGCACGCACCTTCTGATGATGGTGTTTGTTGTCTCGATAGTCGTGAACGCGCTCATGCTGACCGGTCCGCTGTATATGCTGCAGGTCTACGACCGGGTGCTGGGGTCGCGAT
>Ga0207878_100256_pt1 | contig 29298 bp, 28 predicted proteins | sample LinPmetageLP41_FD_184053 | JGI IMG/M metagenome (GOLD analysis project Ga0207878, IMG submission 184053) | Marine viral communities from the Pacific Ocean - LP-41 (SPAdes) | ecosystem: Environmental > Aquatic > Marine > Oceanic | place: Pacific Ocean | collected 2010-08-27 | reverse complement strand
TGCAGATGCCATCTCCGATCACCCGTCGTCGTTCTCGACAGATCCATGTCGGTAACGTGCCTGTCGGCGGCGATGCGCCCATCGCCGTGCAGAGCATGACTAACACCGATACCAACGATGTTGCCGCCACCGTAGGCCAGATTCAGCGCCTGCAACAGGCTGGTGCCGACATCGTACGGGTCTCGGTGCCCGACATGGATGCCGCCGAAGCCTTCGGCAAGATCAAGCAGCAAGTCAGTGTACCGTTGGTTGCCGACATCCATTTCGACTACAAGATCGCCCTGCGCGTGGCCGAACTCGGTGTCGACTGCCTGCGCATCAACCCCGGCAATATCGGCCGCGAGGATCGTGTCCGCGCGGTCGTCGACGCCGCCCGCCATCACGGTATCCCGATCCGCATCGGCGTCAACGCAGGTTCACTGGAGAAGGATCTGCAGAAAAAGTACGGCGAGCCGACGCCGGAAGCGCTGGTCGAATCAGCGATGCGTCATATTGATCATCTCGACCGGCTCGACTTCCAGGACTTCAAGGTCAGCGTCAAGGCCAGCGACGTGTTCATGGCCGTGGCCGCCTATCGGCTGCTGGCCAAGCAGATCGAACAGCCACTGCACCTGGGTATCACCGAAGCCGGCGGCCTGCGCTCGGGCACAGTGAAGTCATCGATCGGCCTCGGCATGCTGCTGATGGATGGCATCGGTGACACGATCCGTGTCTCCCTCGCCGCTGATCCGGTCGAGGAGATCAAGGTCGGCTTCGACATGTTGAAGAGCCTCAAGCTGCGCGCCAAGGGCATCAACTTCATCGCCTGCCCGAGCTGCTCGCGTCAGAATTTTGACGTCATCAGCACCATGAACGCCCTTGAGGAGCGTCTCGAGGACATCATGACGCCGCTGAACGTCTCGGTGATCGGCTGCGTGGTCAACGGCCCCGGCGAAGCCAAGGAGACCGACATCGGCCTCACCGGCGGCAGCCCGGCCAACCTGGTCTACATCGATGGCAAGCCGGCCAGCAAGCTGCGCAACGACCACCTGGTCGACGATCTCGAAGCGCTGATCCGCGCAAAGGCCAAGGAGAAAGAGGGTCGCGCCGACGACCTGATTGCCCGCGACGTTTGAAAGTATGAAGTTTGAGAGCAGGAAGCTTGTAAACATAAAGTTTGAAGACGCGGCGCTTGAGGGTGCATGAAAGCGCGCACGTGAGGCCCGATGTCTCGCCCTCACGACCAGAGAATCCCCGACGAACGCCCAGGCAGGCAGCCTGCGGCGTTTTGCTATAAGCAGGAGTGTCAGTGAGCAACAAACTACAAGCCATTCGCGGCATGAACGATCTGCTGCCGGATCAGTCACCCGCGTGGCAATACGTTGAACGACAGCTGCGCTCCCTGGTGGATCGCTACGATTATCGCGAAATTCGCACGCCGATCGTCGAACCGACGGTGCTGTTTGCGCGCTCCATCGGCGAGGCGACGGATGTGGTCGAGAAGGAAATGTACACCTTCGACGACCGCAATGGGGAAAGCCTGACACTGCGCCCGGAAAATACCGCGGCAGTGGTCCGCGCGGCGATGCAACACGGCCTGCTCCACAACCAGACCCAGCGGCTGTGGTACATGGGCCCGATGTTCCGCTACGAGCGCCCGCAGAAAGGCCGTTATCGTCAGTTCCATCAGATCGGTATCGAGGCTTACGGCATGACCGGCCCGGATATCGATGCCGAGATCATTCTGCTCTCCGCCCGTCTGTGGCGTCAGCTCGGCATGGCCGAACACGTGACCCTCGAGCTCAATTCGCTGGGCTCGTCGGAGGCCCGCGCCGCCTATCGTGAGGCGTTGGTGGCCTACTTCGAGTCGCACCGCGACGTGCTCGACGAAGATTCCCAGCGCCGATTGACCACCAACCCGCTGCGAATCCTCGACTCCAAGAATCCGGCCATGGCGGAAATGCTCGCCGGCGCGCCGCAGCTGCTGGAACATCTCGACAACGAATCTCGCGAGCACTTCGAACGACTCAAGTCGACGCTCGACGCCGCCGGTATCGACTACCGCATCAATCCGCGGTTGGTACGCGGCCTCGACTACTACTCGCGCACGGTGTTCGAGTGGACCACCACTGCCCTGGGTAGCCAGGGCACCGTTTGTGGTGGCGGGCGCTACGACGGCCTGGTCGAGCAGCTCGGCGGCAAGCCCACGCCCGGCGTGGGCTTCGCCATCGGTCTCGAACGTCTCATGCTGTTGCTCGAAACGCTCGAACTGGTCCCCGAGGATGCCAAGGGCGGCGCCGATGCCTACCTGCTGGCGATGGGCGAATCGGCCGAACGTGAAGCCCTGCTGCTTGGCGAGCGGCTGCGCGATGCTCTGCCCGAGCTGCGTCTTCAGGTACACTGCGGCGGCGGCAGCTTCAAGAGCCAGATCCGGCGCGCCGATCGCAGCGGTGCCCGGTTTGCGCTGATTCTGGGTGAAGACGAAATCGCCAACGCACGACTGACATTGAAGCCGCTGCGCGACGACAGCGAACAGCTGACACTCGCTCAGGACGACGCCATCGCCTGGCTCGGTCGAGAGTTCGCCTGAGAGGAACGAAGCCGACGGGGTCAGAACCCAGACTCGGCCGCGAGCGAATGCCGTGCAGGCGCGAATGCCGCGTTTTCTGGCCATAGCCGTTTTGGAACGAATTAAGGAGACCGCCCGTGGCGGAGCTTAGGACCGAAGAAGAGCAGTTGGACGCGATCAAGGAGTGGTGGAAATCCAACGGTAGCGCCCTGCTGGTCGGCATCGTCATTGCCGCCGCCGGCGTCTTTGGCTGGCAGGCATGGCAGCGTTATCAGGAAGGCCAGTCTGCCGAAGCCTCCAACGCCTATCAGCAGCTGATCGCCATCGCCAGCAGCGATACGCTCGACGACAACGCCCGCAAGCAGGCTTTCGATCTTGCCGACGGTTTGCAGAGCGATCATGGCGATACGCTGTATGCCGATCTGGCCGGGCTGCTGGAGGCCAAGATTGCCGTCAACGCCGACAACACCGACCGCGCCCGTCAGGCGTTGAGCGACGTGATCGACGACAGTGGCCGCCCCTACATGCAGGGCCTGGCCCGAATCGACCTTGCGCGTCTGCAGATCGCCAGCGACGACCCGAACCAGGCGCTCAAGACTCTCGAAGATGCCGTGCCCGGCGCGCTCGAAGCGCAGCGCCAGAGCGTGCTCGGCGACGCCTATCTGGCGCTCGAGCGTCCCGATGACGCGCGCAAGGCCTACCAACAGGCACAAAGTCTGGCGCAGGATGCCGACCAGACGATCTATGGCCTGCAGCTCAAGCTAGACGATCTAGGTGCGAAGGACGCTACCCAATGAAATTGACTCATCTACTTCTGCCCCTGGGGTTGACCGCCACGCTGCTGACCGGCTGTGCCGGCAGTGTCGAACCGCAGTATCCACCCAAGGAACTCAAGGACTTCACGCCCAAGGTCGGCCTCGACGAGCGCTGGGATCAGAGCATCGGCGAAGGGCTCGGCCGGGCTCGCTATCCGCTCACGCCGATCGTCGACAACGGCATGATCTATGCGGTCGACGAGACCGGTGATCTTCGTGCCATCGATAGCGACAACGGCGAAACCGAGTGGGACGTCGATCTGGGCACGCCGATCTCCAGCGGAATCGGCGCCGATGGCGGCCACCTCTATCTCGGCACGCGCAATGGCGAAGTCCTGTCCGTGAATCGCGAGGACGGCAGCGTCGACTGGAAATCACGCGTTTCCAGCGAAGTGCTGGCCGCGCCGCAGGTCAACAGCGAACTCGTCGTGGTGCAGAGCGTCGATGGCGCAGTGACCGCCCTCGATCGTCTCGATGGCAGCGAGAAGTGGGTCTACTCCAGCTCGCAGCCGGCATTGACGCTGCGCGGTACCGGGGCGCCGCGCGTCATCGAACCGGTGTCATTCGCCGGGTTTGCCAACGGTCGCCTGGTGACGCTGGACAATCGCAGCGGCCAGCCGTTGTGGGACATGCGCGTCGCCGTGCCCCAGGGACGTACCGAAGTCGATCAGCTCGTCGATCTCGACGGCCAGCCAGTGCTGACCCAGGACGGTCGCCTGTTCGTGACCAGCTACAACGGCCGCCTGCTGGCGCTGGAAGCCACCTCGGGCAAGGTACTGTGGGAGCATGAAGAGTCCAGCTACCTGACGCCGCTGGTGGTGGGAAACTTCCTGTTCACGGTCAATGCCGCCAGCCATGTCATCGCCATCGAGGCCGATACCGGCCGCGTGATGTGGGATTCCGATACGCTAGAGGGCCGCTCGCTGACCGCGCCCGCGTTCGTCGATGGCAACATCGCGGTGGGTGACTACGAAGGCTATATCCACCTCATCGACGCCTCGACCGGCGAAATGAGCGGTCGCGAGGAACTGGGTGGCGATGGCCTGACGCTGCCGCTGTTGACTGGTGATCGACGCATCTATGCGCTGAGCAACGACGGTACCCTGGCGGCCTACGATCTCGAGACGCTTTCCGATAGCAACTGATCGGTACCGGAAAGCCCTCTATCGGCCCCGCATCTGCGGGGCCGATTGCGTTTGGGCCAACCGGATCTCCGGATCTCCGGATTCGGACTTCACGCTTTTCACATGCTAGAATGCCCGGTTATTAGCATCGATCGCACCGGGTTCTCCGACCCCTCCCGCTGATCGTCCATCTTGTCACCGCCCTTTTGCGAATCGCCATGAACCCCGTTATCGCCCTGGTTGGCCGACCCAACGTCGGCAAGTCGACGCTTTTCAACCGCCTGACACGCACTCGCGATGCGCTGGTGGCCGATTTCCCCGGTCTGACCCGCGACCGCAAGTACGGCAGTGGTCAGCTCGGCGACAAGACCTACACCGTCATCGATACCGGCGGCATCAGCGGCGACGAACAGGGCATCGATGCGGCGATGGCGGAGCAATCTCTGACCGCCATCGACGAAGCCGATATCGTGCTGTTCATGGTCGATGGGCGTGCCGGCCTGATGCCCGCCGATCAGGCGATCGCCAACCACCTGCGCGTCAACCAGAAGAAGACCTGGCTGGTGGTGAACAAGACCGACGGGCTGGAAGAACAGACCGCGATGGCCGATTTCTGGGCTCTGGGCCTCGGCGATCCCCACCCGATCGCCGCCTCCCACGGGCGTAACGTCACCACCTTGATCGACGCGGTGCTGGCCCCCTTCCCCGAGCGCGATCCCAATGCCGGTCCGGCCGGCAATCATCCCGGTATTCATATCGGTGTCATCGGTCGGCCCAATGTCGGCAAGTCGACGCTGGTCAATCGCATGCTGGGCGAAGATCGCGTGGTGGTATTCGATGAAGCGGGGACTACCCGCGATTCGATCGAAGTTCCGTTCGAGCGCCGCGGCAAGCCCTACGTGCTGGTCGATACCGCCGGTGTCCGACGACGCAAGAACGTCAGCCTGATCGCCGAGAAGTTCTCGATCGTCAAGACGCTGGAGGCGATCAAGGAGTGCCACGTCGCGATCATGGTGCTGGACGCGCGCACGGGTCTGGTGGAACAGGACATGCACCTGCTCGACTACGTTCTCAGCAGCGGCCGCGCGCTGGTGCTGGCGGTCAACAAGTGGGACGGTGTGGAGAGCGAAGCGCGCGACAAGATGCGCTCCGATATCAAGCGCCGGCTGGGATTCGCCGATTACGCCGAACTGCATTTCATCTCGGCACTGCACGGCACCGGCGTCGGCGATCTTTACAAGTCAGTCGACAAGGCATTCGACAGCGCCAACAGCCACTGGTCGACCAACCGTCTGACCACGATTCTTCAAGACGCCGTCACCGAGCATCAACCGCCAATGGTCAATGGCCGCCGTATCAAGCTGCGCATGGCGCACCAGGGCGGCAGCAATCCGCCGATCATCGTCGTCCACGGCAACCAGACGTCGTCGCTGCAGGAAGCCTACAAACGCTATCTGACCAATACCTTCCGCAAGGTGCTGAAAGTGCGAGGCACGCCGATTCGATTCGAGTTCCGTTCCGGCGACAATCCCTACGACAGCCAGGCTGGCGCCAGCGATCGCGAGAAGGCGCGCGAGCGCCAGCTCAGCCGGACTCGCGAAGCGCGCAAGAACCGGCGCTGACAATGGCCCGAAAGGTCTTGGTCCGAAAGATTTTGGCCCGAAAGGTCTGCGTTGCGGCTACGCATTCGCGCCGTGGGAAGCTGGCACGAATGCGCTCGATGGCCTGACGGACGTCGTCTGGCACGATCAGCCATATGGGGAAGTGAGAAAGTCGCCCTGTCTCTTCCCTCACGAAGTGCGAGCATGAATAAAACACTCATGCTTTTTCATGAGATTAAATTCGTCTACTCGATGGAGCGTTGAACAGATTGCGAACCGACCCATTGACAGGCGAATTGCCACGCCGCGCGACCGCTGCGAACACCTCGTAACGTCGCGTAGCGAACGGCTTCAGCGCGGGCGGTCTCGTTCCAGGCACTCTCCCCTCCCAGATGAGCGACCCAATGCTGGCAGGTCTCGAGATAGGCCTGCTGGCCGAAGGGATGAAAGGCGAGCCACAGACCAAACCGGTCCGACAGCGATATCTTCTCTTCCACCGCATCGCCGTGATGCAGTTCGCCTTCGACCAGATGCGTCTGCTGGTTGTCGGCCATGGATTCCGGCAACAGATGGCGACGGTTCGACGTCGCATAGAGCAGCACGTTGTCCGGCGGACCGGTCAGGGTGCCATCGAGGACACTTTTCAACGCCTTGTAGGCATCGTCGCTACCCTCGAAGGAGAGATCATCGCAATAGACGACGAAACGCTCCGGCCGGTCGCGCAGCCGCTGGACCAGGATCGGCAAGGCCACCAGGTCGTGACGATCGACCTGAATCAGACGCAACCCTTCCCCTGCCAGGGTATTGAGCAAGGCGCGGACCATCGATGACTTGCCGCTGCCGCGAGCGCCCCATAGCAAGGCATGGTTGGCGGGATACCCCTGGAGAAAGGCGCGGGTATTCTCCAGCAGCGCATGTTTCTGCCGCTCGACGCCGATCAGATCATCCAGCGTCACGCCGTCGCGCGGCGATACCGGCACCAGCTGACCGCCCAGGGGGTGGGATTGCCACAGCGCCGCGATATCACGGTTCCAGTTCACGGCGGCCGGCTGCTCCGGCAACCAGCTTTCGACACGATCCAGTAGACGGCCCAAACGTAGTGCAAGATCAGCATCCATGTTCGACTCTCTCTTCCATCTTCGATTCTCCTTGAACACATGTTTGACGAGACAGCACCGACAATCTCATGACATAGGCGATGAAGAACATCATCAGCGACGATTGTGGATTGTCGGAAACAGCGTATCTTGTGCCGGTTGAATTATCCGGTCCAGTCGCGAGGAGTGACAGCACCCTGCGTAAAACATCAGGTTGACCGGCCCACCATGCCGGGTATCTTGAGCGGATCGAAAACCTGCCTCGCCATATCATCGCGATGGCAAACCACCCAGTAAGATTCGGAGACCCTCATGGAAGATTCAAAGACTCTCGCGTCAGGGCCCTCGCCCCGGCTGATCGCCGCCCTCGGCTTTGCGATACTGCTGAGCGCCTGCAGCACCTCGCCGATGGGCCGCAATCAGTTGGCGTTCTATTCCGATGACGATCTCGCTCAAATGGGCGAACAGAGTTTCTCGCAGTATGAACAGAAACTGCCCACGGTCGGCGGCGCGCAGGCAACCTACGTCCAGTGCGTGGCCAATTCGATTACCGCGGCAATCCCCGCCAGTGCCGGCATTTCCGATTGGGAGGTTAAAGTGTTCAAGGACGACAGTGCCAACGCCTTCGCCTTGCCGGGCGGCTATATCGGCGTCAACACCGGACTGCTCGACGTCGCCACCAATCAGGATCAGCTGGCCGCGGTCATCGGCCACGAAGTCGGGCACGTGCTGGCGCACCACGCCAACGAGCGCGTCTCCACGCAGGCAGCGACACAGAGCGGGCTGGCAATACTGCAGTCGGTTGCCGGTCTCCAGGGTGCCAGTGGCGAGCAGATCATGGGCCTGTTGGGTGCTGGCGCGCAGTACGGCGTTATCCTGCCGTTCTCGCGCAAGCAGGAGTCGGAAGCCGATCTGGTCGGTCTGGATCTGATGGCCGATGCCGGCTTCGACCCCAGTTCGAGTATTCAGCTATGGCAGAACATGTCGGCCAGCAGCCAGGGCCAGCAGCCTGCCTGGATGTCGACCCACCCCAGCAACGCCGAGCGCATGGCAGCCCTGAATGACCGGCTCAGCGAAGCCGAGCCGCGCTATGAACAGGCCAAGGCCAACGGCAAGCGACCCAACTGCAAGGCTTGATGCCGGTTGTCGGGTAGTCCAGCTATCCAACGCCGAGACCCACTATATAGAAAGCCACTATATAGAGACCCACTATGCAGAAACCCACTATCGCTTCAGTCGTCAGCTGATTCGACAGTGGGTCTCGCGTTTTCACGGCCGCCGGCAATGCCCGCGCTGCCGTCAATCCCGTTGCCATCAATCCCGTTGTCATCAACTGTGCTGCGACAGTTCCCGCCGCAGCGACTCTCGCAGCGGCGCGGTATCGGGGCGTACCTGACGCCACAGCCAGAACGACTCCGCGGCCTGCTCGATCAGCATGCCGAGCCCATCGACGGTGCGCGCGCCATGCGCGGCGGCCCAGCGCAGAAACACCGTCGGCTCTGCGCCATACATCATGTCATAGGCCAGGCCATCTGCAGTGAACGTCTTGTCGGGGAGCGGCGGCAGATCGCCGGCCAGGCTGGCGCTGGTGGCGTTGATGACCAGATCGAATGGCCCCTCGGCGGCGTCGAAGCCACAGCCAGCCACCTCGCCCCTGTCGGCAAACAGCAGCGCCAACTCCTCGGCCTTGGCAACCGTGCGGTTGGCGATCGTCAGCGAGGCGATACCGGCTTCCAACAGCGGCTCGATCACCCCGCGCGAGGCACCACCGGCGCCAAGCAATAGCACGCGGACGCCCGCGAGCGGCGCCGCGTGGGCCTGCAAGTCCCGGACCAGACCAACACCGTCGGTAGTATCGCCGTAGAGCTTGCCGTCGCGACCCAGCATTAACGTGTTCACGGCGCCGGCCCGCTGCGCTCGCGGCGACAGCACCTGCGCCAGCGAATAGGCGTCCTGCTTGAACGGCACCGTGACGTTGGCACCACGGCCGCCGGCATCGACGAACGCCTGCCAGGCCCCGGCAAAGTCAGCCTTGGGCGCTTCGATCGCATCGTAGCGCAGGGTTTGCGCGGTCTGCTCGGCGAATGCTTTGTGGATGCGCGGTGATTTCGAATGGCCAATGGGGTTGCCGAAAACGGCGTAACGGTCGGTCATGAACGTGGTGGATCCTCGGTTGCGGATAGCCAGTCGCGGGGTTCGAGAAACGCCTGCAGGCGCGCTTCCTCGGTACCGGCCTGCGGCGCCCACTGGTACTGCCAGCGGGCCAGCGGCGGCATCGACATCAGGATCGATTCGGTGCGCCCGCCACTCTGCAGACCAAACAGCGTACCGCGGTCCCACACCAGATTGAACTCGACATAACGACCGCGACGGTAGGATTGGAATTCCCGCTCGCGTTCGCCGAATGACACCTCGCGGCGACGCTCGGCGATCGGCTCGAACGCCTTCAGAAAACTCTCGGCGACCGCACGCTGGAAGGCGAAGCACTGCTCGAACGGCCATTCGTTGAGATCATCGAAGAACAGCCCGCCGATGCCGCGCGTCTCGTTACGGTGCTTGAGATAAAAGTATTCGTCGCACCAGGCCTTGAAGCGCGGATAAACCTCGTCGCCGAAAGGATCGCAGGCCGACTTGGCGACACGATGCCAATGCTGCACGTCTTCGAGATAGGGATAGTAAGGCGTCAGATCGTAGCCCCCGCCAAACCACCATACGGGTTCCTCGCCGGCCTTGTCGGCGATGAAGAAACGCACGTTGCCGTGAACGGTCGGCACGTGGGGATTGCGGGGATGTAGCACCCAGGAGACGCCGACGGCGTGGAAACTGCGCCCCGCCAGCTCCGGGCGCGCCGCGCTTGCCGAAGGCGGTAGCTTCTCGCCGTAGACGTGCGAAAAATTGACGCCGCCTTTCTCGAACAACGCGCCCTCCTCGATCACTCGCGAACGCCCGCCGCCGCCCTCGGGGCGATCCCAGGTTTCCTCCTGAAAACGCCCGCCGCCGTCGAGCGCGGTCAGCGAGTCGCTGAGCCGGTCCTGAAACGTGAGCAGGTAAGCTTTGACGCGTTCGAGATGAGGGTGTGCCACGATCGTCGTTCCTTCAGATCCGGAAACATGAGTTCAGAGAGTGAATCGGGAGTGTCGCTGCCAGCCGCCCGCGTCGTCATGCGCGCAGGGTCCGGTTGGTCATCAGGTCACGGATGGTACTCGGCCGATCGCGACCACCCAACGGTCCGTCGACGATCCCGTCCAGCGCCGTACCGAAGATCTCGCGCACCTGATCGGCGCTCATCGCCGCCGGCTCACCGGCACGGTTGGCGGAGGTCGAGACCAACGGCCCGCCCCAGGCGGCGCAGAGCGTCTGCACCAGCGGATGATCGCTGACGCGAACCGCCAAGGTGGAATGCTCGCCACGAAGCAACGGCAAGGCGCGGCCGTTGTCGGGAACCAACCAGGTATTGGGCCCGGGCCAAGTTTCGGTCAGCCGGGCCATTGACGCGTCATCGACCCCCTCGAGCCAGGCCGAGAGCTGCTGAATGTCACCGGCGATCAGGATCAACCCCTTCTCGCTGGCGCGGCCCTTGAGCGCGATCAACGCCGCCAATGCCCGCTCGTTGTCCGGGTCGCAGCCGAGGCCCCAGACGCCTTCGGTGGGATAGGCGATGATCCCGCCGCGCTGGAGCGCCGCGATCGCCGCCGCATACTGTTGCCTCATCATTGCCTCACCTTGATCTCTCTTTCACGACAACATGCATGAAACAGGGTCGCCGAATATGGCGCGAATTCTAGCATGTCGGCAGACCAACTGGCCGTGCCTCAACGTCGCACTTGGTCTCTTGATAATGCCGCGTGAGGAGAGGGGGAAATCACGTCAAGTGTGCCAATCGAAGGTCTCAGCGTCCTCGCCTGACCCAGCCGCCGGTGGTCTGCGCGACCCAGCCATCGAGCTCGAGCTCGAGCAAGCCCAGCTGGAGTTCGGCCACCGATTGACCGGTCAGGTCGACCAGCAGATCCACCGGCGTCGGCGCGTCGGTGAGCGCTGCCAGCAGTGGCGAGTCGGGCGCGTTTTCGATCGGCGCCTGGTTCGAGGCGGATAACGGAGGGAGTGCGCGAGGCTCTTCGCCCGGCTGCATTAACTTCGCCGGCGCCGCTGAGTTCGCTCGGGATGGCGGCAGCTGCCACGGCGCGAGATCGGATAGCATGTCGTCGACATCGCGAACCAGCGCGGCTTCGCCCTGGCGAATCAATCGCAGGCAGCCCGTGGACTGCGGGTTGTGAATCGATCCGGGTATGGCGAAGACTTCCCGGTCCTGTTCCAGCGCCAGCCGTGCGCTGACCAGCGAACCGCTCTTTTCTGCGGCTTCCACCACCAGTACGCCCTGGGCAAGCCCGGTGATCAGTCGATTGCGGCGGGGGAAGAATCGCGGATGCGCCCGGGTGTCCGGCGGGTGTTCGGAGAGCAGCAGCCCCTGCCCAGTCAGCAGTTCCCGATAAAGCGAGGCGTGGCGCGGCGGATAGATCACGTCCACCCCGCAGCCGAGCACGCCGATCGTCGCGCCACCCGCCTGCAGTGCCGCTCGCTGTGCGGCACCATCGATCCCCAGCGCCATGCCACTGGTGATGCAGAACCCCCGCTCGACCAGCTCACGGGCGAAGCGCATCGCGTTGTCCTGCCCTTCCCGCGTGGGCCGGCGAGTACCGACGACCGCCATGGCCGGACGGGCCAGTACATCGAGATCGCCCTTGGCCCACAGAACGGTCGGCGGGTCCGGCAGCTGGGTCAACAATTCCGGCCACGCAGGATGGCCGGGGTGCAACAGGTGATGCAGGGGATCATTGCGTTCCCAGGCGATCGCGGCATCGACCGACGCCGTCAGCGGGCTGCGTGCGGGGTGTTCCAGCCACAGCCGCAGCGGCTGGGCCAGCTTCAGCGGTAGCGCCGCCAGCCAGCCCTGCGGCCAGTGCAGATCGTCATCTTCGCGCCAACGACGCATCAGCGGTGTCAATCTGGCCGGTCCCAATCCGGGTAGCGCATTCAGCGCCAGCCAGTCGCGAAGCCCCAACGTCATGACCGACACCCGCAGCTGCCGGAATCGCGCCTGTTCGTGGCTGCACTGTTCAAAAAGCCCCTCCGCTGGCCATGGTTTCACGAAGATCACGCGGGACGACCAGCCGATCCCCTACTGCCAGCGCCTGAGAAGCCCGCATCACCAGCGCGTAACTGAGGTAATCGAAGACGCGAAATACCATCACCGCGCCGGCTTCGGTGTCGGGCAGCGTTACCCAGGTGTCACGAACATCATCATGTACGCGCTCGCCCTGGCGCATCACCTGCAGCACGTTGCCCGTCTCGAGGCCATCCACGCGGCCACGATCGATCGCCACGACGTCATTGCGGCCAATGAAACGAACCCCGTCCGGTACCGAGAGAATCGTTGCCACCACCGGCGTTTCGGGGGCTCGCGGCAGGAACAAGGTCGCCATCCCGCCTTCATCGAGTGCCAGCAGGTAGTCCCCGTTGCGAATTTCCCGTGTCGCGTCCAACACTTCGAGTTCACCGACGTCGCCCACGTTGCGACTTACCCTCACGTGGCCGAGGCGCTGCAGTTCCAGCCCCAACGAGCGTTGATCCGGCTCTGCTTCCCCGGAGACTACCGGCGAACGGTAATCGCTACCCGGCCGGTATACGCCCAGCACGCTGCCCGGTTTGGGGAGACGCCCGTGCGCGTAAAGCATATCGCCGGCGCCGCTCAGGAGCCGCTGGGAATGACCGGCGACGACCGTCGGCGCACCGTCGAGAATGCCGGGATCAACGATCTGGTAAGCGTCGAGAAAGACCTTGATCCGATCCAGCGGCAGGCCGGGTATCGCATCTCGTGTCGGGGCGCGGCGCACCCCAGGCGAAAGCCGAACCGTCTGGCCGCGCCCTCGCTCCAGAGAAAGACGCGGCGCCCCCGCGCCGGCTGCCAAGCGGATCACGTCCCCGGGATAGAGCTTTCTGGGTGAAGCCAGCTGCGGGTTACGCTGCCACAGTTCTTGCCATTGCCACGGCGCGTCGAGAAAACGTGCTGCGATGCCCCACAGCGTATCTCCCTCACGAACCGTGTAGCTGGCCGGCGCGTCTGCCTTGAGCGTCAGCGAATCGGACCGAGCCGAGAGCGAATCCGCCCGAGCCGTCTGCGAGTCGGCCCGAGTCACCGACGAATCAGCCTGAGCTGGCAGTGCCCAGAGCGATGTCGGCAGCGCCGCCAATAGGGCCAGACCACCGATCAACAGCAATCGCCCCGCCACCCAACGGCCGCGGGAACGACGTGCCCGCCAACCTTCCAAACTGATCATTGCTGTTGCCATCCCTCGAGGTGAACCTATCGATATCTTCCTCTATAGATCGGCGCTGATAGCCTGGACTTGAGGAGTTGGGTCAAGGATAGGCGCGTCGCGACCGGTCCAGCGGGTTCGAGACCCGTGCGGCGGTTCCCCCGTCGGCGCTGGCACTCTACAATAGGAGGATCACGTCAATCATGCCGGTAGGCACGCAAACGACTATGGCTATCAAAACCATTCTTCAATATCCCGATCCGCGTCTTCGCACCAAGGCGGCACCAGTCGCCCAGGTCGACGACAGCATCCGCGCGCTGGTCGACGACCTGATCGAAACCATGTACGACGCCTCGGGCATCGGCCTGGCCGCAACCCAGATCGACGTTCATCAACGGGTGACCGTCATGGATGTCAGCGACGATCGTAACGGCCCGCTGGTGCTGATCAACCCAAGCTACGAGCCGCTGGACGACGAGCGCGAGCCGCTGCAGGAAGGCTGCCTGTCGATTCCCGATTATTACGCCGAGGTGCCGCGCGCGCTGCGCGTTCATCTCAAGGCCACCGATCGCGACGGCAACGCCTACGAGCTGGACGCCGACGGCCTGCTGGCACACTGCATTCAGCACGAGTGCGATCATCTCGAAGGCGTGCTGTTCGTCGACTATCTGTCGCCGCTCAAGCGCGACCGGATTCTCAAGAAGATGCAGAAGCGGCTGAAGCAGGACGCCTGATCGCCTGTCCCATTGCCATCCAGGCATTGCCAACCAGGCTTTCGAAGGCCGGCCGTCTCCGTGACGCCGGCCTTTCGTACTTTCATCCGCGGCAGCCACTTCCGTTGTCGGTATCGTTCATCCCCAGGAAAAGCACCGAATGAGTCACCGTTGTGAAGGGCAGCCGCTGCGGATCGTCTTCGCCGGCACGCCCGATTTTGCCGCCGAGAGTCTCGCAGCCCTGCTTGCCTCCCGTCATCAGGTCGTCGGCGTCTACACACAGCCGGACCGCCCTGCCGGTCGCGGCCGCAAGCTCACCCCCAGCCCGGTCAAGCGACTGGCGCTCGAACATGGGCTGGCGGTGGAAACGCCGCTCAGCCTCAAGAACGAAGATGCTCAGCGTCGACTGGTCGAATTCGATGCCGATGTGATGATCGTGGTCGCCTACGGCCTGCTGCTGCCGCAGGCGGTGCTTGATATTCCCCGGCTCGGCTGCCTCAACGTGCACGCGTCGTTGCTGCCGCGCTGGCGCGGTGCGGCACCGATTCAGCGCGCCATCGAGGCGGGCGACGTCGAGAGCGGTATCACCCTGATGCAGATGGATGCCGGCCTCGACACCGGCGCCATGCTGCTGATCGAGCGCACCCCGATCGATGACACCACCACCGGCGGCGAGCTGCATGACCGACTCGCCGAGCTGGGCGGACGCACGCTGATCGAAGGCGTCGACGCGCTGGCCGCGCAGGACCTGACCGCCACGCCGCAGCCGGAGGCCGGCGCCACCTACGCCAGCAAGCTCTCCAAGCCGGAAGCGGAGCTCGACTTCAGCCAATCGGCAATCGCGCTGTCGCGCCGGATTCGCGCCTTCAATCCCTGGCCGGTGGCCTGGACGCGACTCGACGGTGAAACTCTGCGGCTGTGGTTCGCGACCCCGGAAGCCGAGCCCGACGGTTCCCAACTCGACAGCCCCGAACTCGGAGAGAATAACGTCGAGCCAGGCACGCTGCTCGAACCCGCGACGGATGCCATTCGGATCGCCTGTGGCGACGGTGGCCGCGAAGTCCTGCGCGTGAGCCAGCTGCAGATGCCCGGCGGCAAGCCGCTGGCGGCCCGCGACCTGCTCAACGCCAACCACCCCCGCCTCGCCCCCGGGCAGTGTTTGGGTCAACGTTCCGGTCAACGTTCCAGCCAAGGCCTCGGTCAACCACTCGATCCGTCATCCAAGGAAGCAACCCAATGAATCCTGGCGATACCCGCGCCTTTGCCGCGCAACTGCTGGTGCCGGTGCTGAACGGCAAAGGCTCGCTGTCGAGCCTGGATGCCGATCTGGTCTCCAGCGTGATCAAGGAGCGCGATCGTGGCTTCGTCAAGGCGCTGTGCTTCGGTGTGTGCCGCACGCATCCGCGTCTGGAAGCCCTCGCCAACCAGTTGTTGCGCGAACCGCTGAAAGCGCGCGATGCCGACATTCAGGCGCTGCTGCTCATCGGCCTGTATCAGATCCTGCACATGCGCGTACCGCCCCACGCCGCCGTCAGCGAAACCGCCGGCGCCGCCCGCGCCTTCGGCAAGGGGTGGGCGACGAAGGTCCTCAATGGCTGCCTGCGCCGCTTCCAGCGCGAATCGGTAGCGCTGCAGGCCAAGGTCGACCGCGATGCGCCGGTGGCGCTGTGGCATCCCGCCTGGATGCTGCTGGAATTTCGCGACGCCTGGCCGAACGACTGGCGGGCGATCTGCGAAGCCAACAACGAACCGGGGCCGATGACCCTTCGCGTCAACCGTCGTCGCGTCACCCGCGAGGAGTATCTCCAGCGTCTCGCCACCGCCGGCCTGGCGGCATCACCCTGCGCGATCGCCGAAGACGGTATCCAGCTGGAAAGCCCATGCGACGTGACTCAGCTCCCCGGTTTCGCCGAGGGCGACGTCAGCGTCCAGGATGAATCCGCCCAGCTATGTGCCGAACTGCTGGCGGTGCTGAACGAGAGCGAGGACAAGCGCGTACTCGACGCCTGCAGCGCCCCCGGCGGCAAGACGGCCCATCTACTCGAGCGCTTCGATGCCCGGCTCACGGCACTGGATATCGATGCGAAGCGCCTCAACCGCGTCGCGACGACGCTGCAGCGCCTGCATCTGGATGCCACCTTGCACGTCGCCGATGCCAGCACGACGAGAGCCGACGACAGCTGGTGGGATGGCGAGCCCTTCGATGCGATCCTGCTCGACGCGCCCTGCTCCGGTACCGGCGTCATCCGGCGTCACCCGGACATCAAGCTCGCTCGCCGCCACAGCGATATCGCCGAACTGACCGCGCTGCAGGCGCGCCTGCTCGACACGCTGTGGGCCAAGCTCGCGCCGGGCGGCACGCTGCTTTACGCCACTTGCTCGGTGCTGCCGGTGGAGAACGCGACACAGATCGAACGATTTCTGGCCCGTACGCCGGATGCCGTCGCCGATACGCCCGCCGATCTGAGTTGGGGTCGCTGCGCTGGCCCGGGCCAACAGCTGTTGCCGGCCGCGGCAGGCCACGACGGTTTCTTCTACGCTCGTCTGCGCAAGCAAGCCTGATCCCGGAGACGCAATTCTCATCGGGGTGGCTCGCCGCCCCGACGTCCAATCAGGTTTATCCAGCCCCCTTCGCTTGCGACATGGTCTTCCACCTTCGATACTGAGACTGAATTCGCCACTCAGGAAGCGTCGGCCGTGCCTGACCACGAAGTTCTCGAGACGGACGTTCTCAATACGGAAGTTTCCAGTACAGATGTTTTCAATACAGAGGTTCTCAATACAGAAGCCCCTAACACTAGGCACCGACCCGAGACGCAGCCTGCCGGGCTGGCACTCGGCGGCGTCGCACCGCATAGCGCGCTGATCATCGTCGACGTTCAGCCGGACTTCATGCCCGGCGGTGCTCTGGCCTGCGCTGAAGGCGCCGAAATTCTGCTGGGGCTCGAATGGCTGCTGGCCCAGCACGCCTTCGAACATGTCGTGGCGACCCAGGACTGGCACCCGGCGGGACATGTGTCGTTTGCGTCCAGGCATCCGCCCCATCAGCCGTTCGAAGCGATCGAACTGTACGGCCACTCCCAGATGCTGTGGCCCGATCACTGCATCCAGCGTACCGAAGGTGCGGCGCTGCATCCGGCCATCGACTGGGCGTACTGCGATGCCATTATTCGCAAGGGCACCGATCCCGGCATCGACTCCTACAGCGCCTTTCGCAACAACATCGGCCCCGACGGCCACCGCCCCGCCACCGGACTGGCCGGCTGGCTGCGCGATCGGCGCGTCAGCGATGTCCATGTCTGCGGCCTGGCCCGTGATGTCTGCGTGCTATGGACCGCAGAGGATGCCGTGGCGGCTGGTTTCAAAACGCACTTTCTCTGGTCATTGACGCGCCCCGTCACCTTCGAGACCGACGACGCCACGCGTCGACGGCTTTCGGAGCTGGGCGTCATCATCGTCGACACCTGAGTTTTTCGACGCTTCGCGGGATGCAGGCGGCTCATTCTGCAACTTCTCATTCAGCACTCTTTCACGCAGCAATCTTTCACGCAGCAATCTTTCACGCAGCAATCTTTCACGCAGCAAGGAGCATCAACATGAGCGACCACGTCTACAAGCAGATCGAACTTACCGGTTCTTCACCCACCAGCATCGAGGATGCCGTCCAGAACGCGCTGCAAAAGGCGAGCAAGACGCTCCACGGCATGCGCTGGCTCGAGGTCACCGAGACCCGCGGCCACCTCGAAGACAACAAGCTCGCCCACTGGCAGGTCACCATCAAAGTCGGCGTCACGCTGGACTGAACAACGCCGCCCGGTGGTCAGTTCAGGGCCGCCGGCGAGATGTCGTCTGCGATTCTGTCATTCGGCCGCCCAGCTGGTTATGCTACGCGCTGATTTCGGCGCCGGGCGGCAAGATTTCGCCGTACCCGCGCCGAGTAAACTGGCAGGCGGCCCGCCGTGCTTCCGTGAAGGTTTGGCATGAAAATTATCATTCTGGGTGCCGGTCAGGTCGGCGGCACGTTGGCCGAACATCTGGCCAATGAAGAAAACGACATTACCGTCGTCGATATCAACGAGGAGCGGCTGCGCGAGCTGCAGAACCGGCTCGATATCCGCACAGTGATTGGCACGGCGTCCTACCCCAACATTCTGCGCCAGGCCGGCGGCGAAGATGCCGACATGCTGATCGCGGTGACCAGTTCGGATGAGATCAACATGATCGCCTGTCAGGTCGCGCATACGCTGTTCCGCACCCCGACCAAGATCGGTCGCGTACGCTCGACTGCCTATTTGACGCGCAAGAGCCTGTTCTCCAACGACGCTATTCCCGTGGACGTACTGATCAGTCCGGAACAGGTGGTAACCGACCATATTCGCCGCCTGATCGAGTATCCCGGGGCACTGCAGGTGCTCGACTTCGCTGGCGGTCTGGTCCAGCTGGTGGCGGTCAAGGCCTATTACGGCGGCCCGCTGGTGGGCCAGGAGCTGGGGTTTCTGCGCCGCCACATGCCTGATATCGATACCCGCGTGGCGGCAATCTATCGTCGCGATCGGCCGATCATTCCCACCGGTGACACGGTGATCGAAGCTGACGACGAGGTATTCTTCATTGCCGCGCGACGTGATATCCGGGCCGTGATGGGCGAACTGCGCAAGGTCGATCGCAACTTCCGTCGAGTGTTGATCTCCGGCGGCGGCAACATCGGCGAGCGCCTGGCCGAGATGCTGGAGCACAAGCACCAGGTCAAGATCATCGAGCATGATCTGACCCGTTGCGGCGCCCTCTCCGAAAAGCTCGACCGCACCGTGGTCCTGCACGGCAGCGCAACCAGCAAGCAGCTGATGCTCGAAGAGAACATCGAGGATTGCGATATCTACTGCGCGCTCACCAACGACGACGAGGTCAACATCATGTCGTCGATGCTGGCCAAGCGTCTCGGCGCCAAGAAGGTATTGACCCTGATCAACAACGCCGCCTACGTGGATCTGGTGCAGGGTGGCGAGATCGACATCGCAATTTCTCCGCAGCAGACCACCATCGGTAGCCTGCTGACCCATGTGCGCCGCGGCGATATCGTCAACGTACACTCGTTGAGGCGTGGCGCCGCCGAGGCGATCGAGGCCATCGCCCACGGCGACAAGCGTTCCTCCCGCGTGGTCGGACGCGCGATCGGCGAGGTCGAGCTGCCCACTGGCACCAGCATCGGCGCCATCGTGCGCGGCAAGGAAGTGCTGATTGCCCACGACGACGTCATGATCGAAACCGGCGACCATCTGATCCTGTTCGTCGTCGACAAGCGTCGAATTCGTGACGTCGAACGGCTGTTTCAGGTCGGCTTGACCTTTTTCTGATGCTGGACCGCATTCTCATCCTTTCGACCACCCATCCGTTTCGCTCGGCAGGGAGCGCCGCCTCTTGAGTCTTCTGGTGATTTTACGGATCGTCGGGCTGCTGCTGATGGTGTTCAGCCTGACCATGGTCCCTCCCATGGTCATCGCCCGGATCTTCCACGATGGTAACTGGTACGCCTTCGGCACCGCCATGGCGATCTCCATCGTTACCGGCGGTCTGCTCTACTGGCCCAATCGTCATGCCAAACGCGAGCTGCGTACCCGTGACGGTTTCATCATCACCGTGCTGTTCTGGAGCGTGCTCGGGCTGTTCGGGACCATTCCGTTCATGGTGTCCGAAGCGCCCTCGATGTCGTTCACCGATGCGGTATTCGAATCGTTCTCGGGCCTCACCACCACCGGCGCCACGGTGCTCAGCGGCATCGATTACCTGCCGGACTCGATTCGATTCTACCGCCAGCAGCTGCAATGGCTCGGCGGCATGGGGATCGTGGTACTGGCGGTGGCGATTCTGCCGACGCTCGGCATCGGCGGCATGCAGCTCTACCGCACGGAAATCCCCGGGCCGCTGAAAGACTCCAAGCTGACCCCCCGGATCACCGAGACGGCCAAGGCGCTGTGGTACATCTACCTGATCCTGACCGTGGTTTGTGCGTTGGCCTACTGGGGTGCCGGGATGAACTGGTTCGACGCCATCGGTCACAGCTTCGCGACCGTCGCGGTCGGCGGCTTCTCCACCTACGATGCCAGCATCTCGCATTTCAACAGCGCCGCGATCGAGATGATCTGTGTGTTCTTCATGATCATTTCCTCGGTCAGCTTCGGTCTGCACTTTGCGGTCTGGCGCGAACGCCGCTTGATGCAGTACATCCGCGATCCGGAATTCCGCTTCTTCGTGACCTTTCTGGGGCTGCTGGTCACGATCACCATCATCACCCTGTTCGCCACCGGTACCTATAACGATGCCACTGGCATTCGCCACGGCCTGTTCGAGGCGGTCTCGATGGCGACCACGTCCGGCTTCAGCGTGGCCGACTTCACGCTGTGGCCCGGCGTGCTGCCGATCATGCTGTTCATGGCGGCCTTCGTCGGCGCCTGTTCCGGCTCGGCGGGCGGCGGCATCAAGGTGATCCGTATCCTGCTGATCCTCAAGCAGGGTATCCGAGAGATTCACCGCCTGATTCACCCGAATGCCATATTCGCCGTCAAGGTCGGCAAGATGCGTATCTCGGAAGGCGTGGCCGAAGCCGTCTGGGGATTCTTCTCGGTCTACATGATGCTGTTCGTGGTGATGCTGTTGGGTCTGCTCGCCACGGGAATGGATCAGGTAACAGCGTGGTCGGCGATTGGCTCGGCGCTCAATAATCTCGGGCCAGGCCTGGGCAAGGTCTCCACCGACTACGGCGATATCCCCACCCTCGCCAAATGGATTCTGGTCCTGGCGATGATGCTCGGCCGGCTAGAGATATTCACCATACTGGTACTGTTCACGCCAGCGTTCTGGCGCCGCTGAGGCATATACAACACCCCTTTCGACCAACCCATATCGATGGCTCAGCGAAGCGTTTCCTACTGGATTCGCCTCGCCATCCGGCAACCTCAAGAGAGTTTCATGTCCACCAGTTCCGAATCCCGTTCCGCGTCTTCATCCCGGTTTCGCATCGGGCTCATCCCCCAGATCCTGATCGGCATCGCCGCAGGGCTGATTCTGGCTTCGCTGGCACCTACCGTCGCGTCATCGTTTGCCATTCTGGGCGAGCTCTTCATTGGCGCGCTCAAGGCGGTTGCCCCAATTCTGGTTTTCGTGCTGGTCATGGCCGCGATCGCCGGCCATCAACGCGGCCAACCGACCCAGATTCGCGGCGTGCTGGTGCTCTACCTGGTCGGCACCCTGGTCGCCGCGCTGGTCGCGGTGACCGCCAGCTTCGCCTTCCCGACGACACTGATCCTCGACGCGCCCAGCGCCGACGGCACGCCGCCGACGGGCGTCATCGAGATTCTGCGCAATCTGGCCATGAGCGCAGTCGACAACCCGGTGCACGCACTGACCGAAGCCAATTTCATCGGCATTCTGGCGTGGGCGGTGGCGCTCGGGTTGCTGTTGCGGCGCGCCAACGATACTACTCGCGGGGCGCTGGGCGATCTGTCCGACGCCGTCTCCGGGCTGGTCCGCTGGATCATCCGTCTCGCACCGCTGGGTATCTTCGGCCTGGTCGCCAATACCTTCGCCTCGACGGGGATGGACGCGCTGGTCGACTACGCCCGGCTGCTGGTGGTTCTGCTCGGCTGCATGGCGTTCGTGGCGCTGGTGACCAATCCGTTGATCGTCTTCCTCTACACCCGCCGCAACCCCTACCCGCTGGTGTTCACCTGTCTGCGCGGCAGCGCCATTACGGCATTCTTTACCCGCAGCAGCGCGGCCAACATTCCGGTCAACCTGGCCCTATGCGAGCGACTCGACCTGCATACCGATACCTATTCCGTATCGATTCCGCTGGGTGCCACGATCAACATGTCCGGCGCTGCGGTGACGATCACGGTGATGACCCTGGCCGCCGTCAACACGCTTGGGATCGACGTCGACTTCACCACCGCGGTATTGCTGTGCGTGGTCTCCGCGCTGGCAGCGTGCGGGGTTTCCGGCGTCGCCGGCGGCTCGCTGCTGCTGATCCCGATGGCCGCCAGCCTGTTCGGGATCTCGGCGGACATCGCCATGCAGGTCGTTGCGATCGGCTTCGTCATCAGTGTGCTTCAGGATGCTACCGAGACGGCGCTCAACTCCTCCACCGACGTGCTGTTCACCGCTGCCGCCTGCCGCTCGCCTCACGCCGAAGCGCATCTTGCCAGCCGCGACTGAATGGTAATCGCTGCCGCCCTCTGCCGCCCTGGCATCGCTTTTAACTGTCAATGGCTTGGAATTGGCGTCACGACGTGCAATATGGGGCGAGACTGTTTCAGCCGGATACGATTTCCGCCGGACCACCTGTCGGTCATACATTTTTTCGCCTTATCTTCTTCCAGCCTGGAACGCCCCTGATGTCTGATATTGCTACGGGACCTCGCGAGATCGTCGATCTCGCCAATCACCATCTGACGCTGCTGGGCACCGCCCACGTTTCCCAGGCCAGCGCCGATGAGGTTCGCGAGCTGATCCGTTCCGGCGAATTCGATGCCGTTGCGATCGAACTCTGCACCTCGCGCCATCAGAGCCTGGTCCAGCCTAATGCCATGGCCAAGCTCGACCTGTTTCAGGTGCTCAAGCAGGGCAAGGCCGGGATGGTCGCTGCCAGCCTGGCGCTGGGCGCATTCCAGCAACGGGTCGCCGAGCAGTCGGGCATCGAGCCCGGGGCGGAGATGCGTGCCGCGGTCAAGGAAACCCGGCGCGCCGGCCTGCCGTTGTATCTGATCGACCGCGAGATCGGCGTCACGCTCAAGCGTATCTATCAGAACGTACCCTGGTACAAGCGTTTCAGCCTGATCTCCGGCCTGCTGGGCAGCGTGCTGTCGCGCCAGAAGGTCTCGAGCGAAGAGATCGAAAAACTCAAGCAGGGCGACGTGCTCGAATCCACCTTCGCCGAATTTGCCGAACAGTCCCAGACGCTCTACGAACCGCTGATCACCGAGCGCGATCGCTACATGGCGCTCAAGCTGGTCGAAGAGCTGCCCACCGGCGAATCCAGGCGGGTGCTGGTCGTGATCGGCGCCGGGCACCTCAAGGGCATGACCGAACATCTGCAGACGCTCGACCGCCAGCCACCGCCGCTGGATGCGGTGATCCAGGAGCGCGCCAACCTGGAGTCGACCGCTCCCCGTTCGCGCTGGTGGAAAGTGATCCCCTGGGTGATCGTCGCGCTGGTCCTGACCGGCTTCGCCATCGGTTTCAGCCGCGATACCTCATTCGGCTGGTCGCTGGTGGGTGAATGGGTACTGATCAACGGCAGCTTCTCCGCGCTCGGCGCATTGATCGCCCTGGCGCATCCGTTGACGATCATCGCCGCCTTCGTCGGCGCCCCGCTGACCTCGCTCAACCCGACCATTGGCGTCGGCTTCGTCACGGCGGGCGTCGAACTCTACCTGCGTCGCCCCACTGTCGGCGACTTCTCGCGACTGCGTAGCGACGTGAGCCATTGGCAAGGCTGGTGGCGCAATCGCGTCGCCCGCACGCTGCTGGTGTTCCTGCTCTCCAGCGTTGGCTCCGCTATTGCCACCTGGGTTGCGGGCCTGCGCATCGCCGGACAGCTGATCGGCTGAACTGCCGGGGATATTAAACGAACCACCTGCTTGAATCGCTCGAGCCAACCACCATATAGCCCCTGAAGATGGATCTGAAACCGGCGCAGTGCCGGTTTTCAGGGGCATCCGATCATTTTTTTCATGAATCGTCATTTCGACCGCTTGAAAAAGAATTCGGTGGCCCTATTTAACATAACGTCGAGGCTGACAATCACGGACGGCATCACCGATGCGTCCGCCCTCGACGGCAGATGCCGCCAAGCGGGTCTGCGACCCGGCGTTCCGGAATGGGTCCGGGCGTCAGCAAAGCTTCGCTGTCATCAGGGGGTTTACTACCATGAACACACTGTCACTCTCTCCGCTGTTCCGCCGTTCCGTGGGTTTCGACCGTCTCAACGACCTGTTCGAATCCTCGCTGCAGAACGACGTGCCCAGCTATCCGCCGTACAACGTCGAGAAATACGGCGATAATGACTACCGCATCGCCGTGGCCACGGCGGGTTTCGCCGAGCAGGAACTCGACGTCAATGTCGAAAAGCGGGTGCTGACGATCACCGCGGGTAAAGGCGAGCGCCAGGAAGACGACCGAGTGCAGTATCTGCATCAGGGCATCGCCCAGCGCGCCTTCAAGCTGTCGTTCCGGCTCGACGAGAACATCGAGGTTCAGGGCGCTCGGCTCGAGAACGGTCTGCTGATCGTTGAGCTGCTTCGCGTGATACCGGAAGAGCAGCGCCCACGCCAGATCCCGATCAACGGCAGTCAGCGCCGTCTGACCGAGGCTCAATCGGCACACGAGACTCATTCAACACATGAGTCTCAGTCGGCAAACGAGACCGTCGTCTAGAGCCGCAACGGCCAACTAGAGCAGAAACTGACAGAACGGTAAGTCTCCTCCCAAGAGGCTGTAGATAAACCGCAACGCCCCCGGCGGAGAAATCCATCGGGGGCGTCGTCTTTTGCAGGGCTAAAAGGGCGGCATAGAGAAACTCGACGCGGCGACTGAACTGCACGGGAATCATTCAGGACACCCTGCGTCAATGGCACGTTGGTGTCGGGAGTCATATCAAAGGGCGGGTTCTTTGGGCATGAAGCGCAAAACACTATCGATCTTAGTCGTAGATCGCAAATATCCACGCTCACATTTCTTCGCCAATAACCAACGGTCTACAACAAAAAGCCAATGGTGGGATGACTCGAATTGGATCTAATCTCAGAGTGAACTTCGACGCTGGGGGTACGGTTTCATGAAAAGCACATCGTTCATCACAGAAAATCTGCTGCAGCGCTGTCGCAGAGAGCAAGCCAACCAGTTCAAGCGATCGCGACAGAACTTCGACCCGACATCTCTGGATGATCGTAAAGAACTTTCGTTACTGGTCGAAGGCGCAATTCGGGAAGGCGAAAATTATACCTCCATCGTTCACGGACACCACGACATCGGCCTGACCGAGCAGGAACTGCAAGACCTCATCGGCCCCGAGAATGCCATTCGCGAACGCATCGACCGCTTTCAGCAGATCTAATTCTCGAGGGATCGGTTCTTGAGAGAACAGTTCTTGAGGACATAGTTCTTGAGGACATAGTTCTTGAGGACATAGTTCTTGAGGACATGGTTCTTGAGGAAATAGTTCTTGAGAAAATAGCTTTCGAGAGCATAGCTATCAACCTGGGGGGGGTGAGGAACAGGCTGAACGGTAGGGCCATCGGCCATCTATTCGCAATAACGTTGGTATGATCTGGAACCAGCGTCCAGGACGACACGCTCGTTGACCTTGCTATAGTAAAAGGGAGAAGCTCTCAGCTCGATCTCTGCGTCGGTATCGAGCTGAGCCGAGATCAACGACCTGATATCGTCATCGACCTGGCTATCCGAAATGGCTGCGCCGCCGAAGATGATAACGAATACCACCAATATGGCCGCGACGGGATACAAAGGTTATGCATGGGTCGGCAACGTCAGTCAGAAAAAAGTTAGGGAGACGATGATAGCGGACCATCGGGATCCAAGCATGCTCCAGAGGATAGCTACATAGCGTATCGGTCTTTCGTATCGGTCTTTCGTAACATAATTACTCGAACCGGAGGTTCGCATGAAAGAAGGCATCCATCCCGACTATCGTCAGGTCATTTTTCACGACACCAGCGTCAATGAATATTTCAAGATTGGCTCGACCATGAACTCGGATGAAACGATCGAGTGGGAAGACGGCAATACCTACCCCCTCGTGCATCTTGACATCTCCTCGGCATCGCACCCGTTCTACACTGGAAAGCAGCGTGAAGTCGGCACCGAAGGTCGCGCCGCACAGTTCAAGCGCCGCTTCGGCAGCATAGCGGCGCGCCGCAAGTAAGTCAGCGTACCGGTCTCCCGGCCGGTATTTCACCGATCCCGCGGTTCCACTCGAGCCAGCGATACCTGCTCGTCGCCATATGTCTATCAGAGCAGCTGAACCGGGGCCGCTAACGGATCGGTAAACGTCCATCGATGAATGTGACACACACACAAAAACACCAAGGCCCGCGCTAGCGGACCTTGGTGCTGGAAGCTCTATCGCTCTAAAGCGATGGGTCTACCGAAGGGCTCAGATAGGCTTGATGTTCGCAGCCTGGAGACCTTTTTTGCCCTGGGTCACGTCAAAAGAGACTTCTTGACCGTCCTGCAGGGACTTGAAACCATCAGCTTGGATCTCGGAGAAGTGTGCGAACAGGTCGTCGCCACCGTCTGCCGGAGAAATAAAGCCAAAGCCTTTAGTATCGTTAAACCACTTAACTGTGCCAGTTGCCATGTTTCGAATTCCTTAATGCTCTAAAAATTGCGATTGCCGGGTGCTACCCGAGTTGGTGGGTAAAACAAGGGGATATAACCAGGCTACCGAATGATTCGAGTGCATCTGACAATATTCGACTTGCTAACCAACTGAAGCCAGTTTGCGCCATTTACAGACGCGAGTCAACAGGTATGTTCATCGAAAAGCTAAAATAGAGTCATTTATGGGGTCATCTCGGGCTACGAAGTCCGATCTCAGAGCTCTGAGGTGCGCGCATAACCTCTGATCGGCTCCTCGATTATCAGCCCCTACCGCACGGAGTTATCGGTCTTAAGCCAAAGCAGTCTTGCTGACCAGTACCACGCCGAAGACGATCAGCATCAGCAGCACCCCTTTGCGGAAGGTGTCGGCATCCATTCGCTGGCGCACGATGCCGCCGATCTTGGTGCCGACGTAGACGGGTATCAGCCCCAGCAGCGAGATCCAGATTGATTCGACTGTCATGAGCCCCAGCTTCGCCAGGCCCACGGCCATGATCAGGCTCGAGAGGCTGAAGGAGATATTGATCGCCTGGATGAACCGCTTGGGATCAAGCCGGAGGGCGAGCAGGAACGGCAATACCGGCATGACTTGCGATCCGGTCATGCCATTCACCAGACCAGTGAGAAAGCCGGACACCGGCGCGAGCTTGCGGCCCAGGCTCTCCGACATCGGCTGGCCAGGGCGAAACAGCGTGAAAGCGCCGTAGCCGATCAGCACCACGCCCAGTATCGCGCCGGCGACAAGGCTATCGATCAGATCCAGCACGGCAAGGCCGATCAGCAGGCCGGGGATGGTGGCAAGAAACATCGGCCAGAAGCGCCGCATCGTTTCGCCGAAATGCCCTGCCTGCCTCATCACGATGGCGTTGCTCACCAGCGAGGGAATGATCACCAGCGGCATTGCGAACTTCAGTCCCAGCCCAAGCGCGAGGATGGGTAGCGCGGATGTCGAGAACCCGAGGCCGGTCGCCCCTTTGACAAAGGCAGCCACCAGATAGGCACAGGCGATGATCAGAATCGTCTCGAAATTCACGGTGCATCCATGCTTGAGGCGGACTTACACGGGGAGTAGAGAGTGTGCGTCGCTCACACCGGGCTGGCAAGGTGACGAATGGCTATCCAGTCGGCTCATGTCGAGTTCGGGTTCCTCATCGAAAGCATCGACGTGTAGGCTGGTATCCTCGTCAGCCATACCAGCACAAAGGAAGCCCCCGTGGAATTGAAAGAGATCGTACGAGATCAGATGACCGAAGCCGCCGACGTGCTTTCCCGTTTCAGTCAAGATGAAGCCCAGCTGAAAGCGGTCGCGCAAGCGGCGGAGCTGTTGGCCGCACGCTTCAAAGCCGGTGGGAAGGTTCTCGCTTGCGGCAATGGCGGTTCACACTGCGATGCCATGCATTTCGCCGAAGAACTCACCGGGCGCTTTCGGGAGAACCGCCGGGGCTTGCCGGCTATCGCGATTTCCGACCCCAGCCACCTCTCCTGTGTCGCCAATGACTTCGGCTACGAGCATGTGTTCTCGCGCTATGTCGAAGCCGTCGGCCGGCAGGGAGACGTGCTGTTCGGTCTTTCGACCTCGGGTAACTCCGAAACCATCATCAAGGCCGTCGAAGCAGCCAGAGCCCAGAACATGAACGTCATACTGCTGACCGGCAAGGATGGCGGCAAATTGGCGGGTCTCGCCGATGTGGAAATCCGGGTTCCGCACTTTGGCTATGCCGACCGTATCCAGGAGATCCATATCAAGGTGATCCACTCGATCATTTTGATGGTCGAGAAACTGGTGGTGTGAGCTTTGAAAATCTGTGGGAAATTCAGGCGTGATCCTGATGCGTCGAACGGCAGGCAAGATCAGTGATGATGCGCAGCTTAATGAGGCGGGATGATTCGAGGTCAATCGAAATGGCGCCCGAGGCAGGACTCGAACCTGCAACCCACGGCTTCGAAGGCCGTTGCTCTATCCAATTGAGCCACTCGGGCGCACGGCGCAGACGATAACATTGCTTGGGCCTCCGATGCGAGCGCGACGGAGGCCCGGATCGGCGCTTAGTGCGTCATTATCTCTTCGGCGACTTCCCCAGCAATCGCTGAAGCACGAGATTTCTCCGCGAGCCCGCCAAGCTTGAGCATTGGCCAGGGCCGCACAGTGATGAGAAGGGCTAGGCAGATTCAGCCAACTTGCTGACGTGATCAGGTTCATGCTGGCGAGCCTGCCACAAATCGTAATCAAGCTGCATGCTCAACCAGAGGTCTGCCTTGCTGATGCCGGCTTTCTCGAGACGAAGCGCCATATCGGCAGAGACAGCAGCGCGGCAGTTGACGACACGCGAGAGCGTGGAACGAGAAACACCAAGCTTCATCGCTGCATCAGTAACAGAGAGCCCTAGAGGAACGAGAACATCTTCTCGAATGAGCTCGCCAGGGTGCGAAGGATTATGCATGGTCATCATGAGAAGGCCCTCTTAATGGTAGGCAACGAGATCGACATCGATAACGTCACCACCATCGTCAAATGCAAAGACGATAACCTCACGCGTCAGTAGTCTCGAGGGCACGTCGCTCAAGCAGGCGCTGCATGGCGGCGCTAGGCTTTTCGATCTTGCGATAGAAGCGGCTCTCGGCGTAGCTCTCGTTGAAGGCGTCGAAGTAGTCGTCGAGCACGTCGGCTGCGGTGACGTCGCCGGTCTTGC
>Ga0207878_100255_pt1 | contig 29332 bp, 25 predicted proteins | sample LinPmetageLP41_FD_184053 | JGI IMG/M metagenome (GOLD analysis project Ga0207878, IMG submission 184053) | Marine viral communities from the Pacific Ocean - LP-41 (SPAdes) | ecosystem: Environmental > Aquatic > Marine > Oceanic | place: Pacific Ocean | collected 2010-08-27 | reverse complement strand
CCGTTCTTCTGAGAGCCACCGTTCTTCTGAGAGCCACCGTTCTTCTGAGAGCCACCGTTACCGAAGCGTTGTTCGATGAAGCGCTTGAGCAACTGTGAAGATTCGCTGATGTCCGGCAGTTCCGGTCGAACCTCGTTGTCGCGAAGACTCTTGAGCTTGTCGACCGCGTTGGTCACGCCATCATTGTCGGTGGCATAGTAGCCTTCGATCAGTTCGAGCGCCTTGTCGAGGCTGGCCTGATACAGCTTTGGCTCCGACTTCAACAGTGCCAGCTGGGCCTGCTCGAGCAGCAGACGCACGTTCTGCCGCAGGTAGGACTCCTGCTGGGGCGTGATCAGCGCCTCCAACGGCTGATCATGCCGGCGTACGGTCACCAGATCCTTGAGCTCGCTGCCCAGCGTTGCCAGCTGCTGGCGCCAGCCGCCGGTTGGCTTGACATCGCCCTTGCCGGCGGCGATCTCTTCTATATCCTGCTTCAACGGCAGCCGGGCGAGCTGTTCCTGTTGTGCCATTAGCGCCAGATAGAGCCCGGTACGATCGATGACCGGCACGGAATCGAGCGATGCCAGTTCGGACTGGATGGCGCGACGGATCGGTACCAGTGCCGGGTTGTCGGCCTCGCGCAGGCGCTCGTCGGCGGCATTCAACAGCGCCTTGGCGCCCTTGACGTCGCGCTCGAGCTGCAATCGCTGATTGGCCAGACGCAGCAGATATTCAGCCTCGGCGTGCAACCACTCGCGTGGATCGGCCTGTTGCTGCTGTGCCAGCTCCTTGAGCACCTTGTCCAGGGTGTCGTCGAGCTTCTGGCGGTATTGATCGAACTCGCCACGCATCATCTTCAAGTTCTGTTGCCGATTCTGGTCGAGTTCGCCGACTTTCGACTCTAGCTGATCGAGCGTGGTGCTGTTGGCGCCGATCTGGCTTAGCTGGGTCTGTTGCTGCTGGATTTTCTGCCATCCACGATAACCAACGACAGCCACCACAATCGCCAGCACAATCACCAGAATCAACGCCAGCCTGGCGCCATTGCTGCGATTGTCACCGCCGGACGTCGAACCACTTCCCCCCGCGGGAGGTTGCGCGCCACCCGTGGGCGTCGTGGTCGAACCGCTCGACTTGCCACCTGCGCCGCTCTTGCTGGCCTCGGCGGTAGCGGGCTTGCCAGCCACGCTGGAAGCCGACGTCCTGGCAGACGCCGTCGACTTGTCAGTGGTGTCCCGGCCGGCGCGCGGCTTGCCGGTAGCGGTGTCGGTGGCAGCCGGTTGAACGACATCCGGCTTGGTCGGTTGGGTATTGGCAGGATCAGGTGTGATCGAGCCGGTCTTGGCGGACGATCCGGCAGAGGAAGACGGTTGGCTGTCGCCCACACCTGACGTCTCGGATGAGATCGCTGTTGGGTTTTGTCCGGCAGGCGCGGCCTGCTCGTCTGGGGCCTGCTTGTCTGGGGCCTGCTTGTCGCCGGAAGATGCTGTCGACGGCGGTTGCTGATCTTTGCTTTGCTTGCTCATCTATCGCTAACCTTTTTCGTGATCACCCTGATCGAAGGTGGCGCTCCGTGGATCGAGCACCGCGCGAATCTCGGCACTCAGTGCCGCCGGAGAAGCACCCGACGCCACTCTTGGCGCGCCGAATCCCAGCGTCATCGCCAGTGTAGCTAACCTTTGACTCGAAACGAGTAGCGGTTGGTTCAACGCTACTGGGCCACACCATGTGACCAGATGTTGCAATATTTCCCCGCTGGTCACCACCAGCGCGGCGAAATCCCCTTCCGCCAGCCAGGCATCTCCCGGGGGTGAAGGAGGATGATATCGACGTCGATAGAGGGGCAAGACTTCGACCTTAGCGCCGCGTTCACGCAATCGTTCCCGCAACAACTCACGTCCCTCTTCACCGCGAGCCAACAATAGCCGCTTGCCGGCCACGGCCTTGAGCGATGCCACTGCCAGCAGTGCTTCGCTGTCCTCGCCGCCGGCGCGTGCCGGAATAACCACCGGCACGCCCAGTTCAGCATGCAGCGTCTTCGCGGTGGCCTCGCCGACAGCATAGAAACGCAGACCCTGCGGCAACTGCGGCCAGTATGACGCAATGGCTTCGGCAAGACACGTCGCCGCCTGAGGGCTGACCACGATGACGCCTTGGAACTGGTCGAGATCAAGCACCGCTGCGCGGGTCGAGGTGGACAGCGCCAACGGCTCGAAGCGCAGTACGTCGAGCGCGACCGGCTCATAACCTGCCTTTTCCACCGCTCGCGCCAGAACCATGCCGCGAGGTCCCGGGCGTGTCAGCAACACGCGACTCGCCATCAGTCGTTGCCAGCGTTTCCGTAAACCTCGGACAGAATCTCGCCGGCACCTTGAGTCAGTAGATCTTCCGCGACCCGGATCCCCAATGATTCAGGCTCCATGGCCGACCCTCGGCTTTCGGCACGCAATACCGTCGAGCCGTCGGGATGTCCCACCAGGCCACGCAGCCAAAGCGTATCGCCATCGTTTTCGAGCACGGCGTAGCCACCGATCGGTACCTGACACCCACCATCGAGACGTGTATTCAGCGCCCGTTCGGCGCGCACACGCGTTGCCGTCGCAGCGTGATCCAGCGGGGCCAGCAACGTGATCAGCTCCGCATCGTCGTGGCGACACTCGATCCCCAGCGCGCCCTGGCCACAGGCTGGCAGGCTCTCTTCCGGCGCCAGCTCGGCGGTGATCCGCTCGTCAAGCTTGAGCCGCTGCAGGCCTGCGGTAGCCAGAATGATCGCCTCGAAATCACCCGCATCGAGCTTGCCCAACCGCGTCTGCACGTTACCGCGTAGCGGCAACACTTCGAGGTCGGGGCGCCGCGCGCTGATCTGAAGCCCGCGCCGCAGGCTGGAAGTGCCGACACGCGCACCTTCGGGCAGCGCGTCGACGCTTGCATAGTGGTTGGAAACGAAGGCATCGGTGGGTGCGCCACTTTCGAGGATCACCGAGAGTCCCAGACTTTCAGGAAACTGCATCGGCACGTCTTTCATCGAATGCACGGCCAGATCCGCTCGACCATCGAGCATCGCCTCTTCGAGCTCCTTGACGAACAGCGCCTTGCCGCCGATCTTCGCCAGCGGCGTGTCGATGATCTGATCGCCACGGGTGGATAACGGCACCAGTTCGACGCTCAGATGTGGATGAAACTGTTCCAGCAGCACCTTGACGTGTTCGGCCTGCCACAGCGCCAACGCGCTTTTGCGGGTTGCGATTCTCAATCTATTTACGTTGAGCACGCCGTTCTCCGGGTCGAATGGTCATCATCGACAGCACCTGAGCGGTACCTCGATGCGTCACCAAATGGATGTTCACGTTCGCGAACCTTGGCTTACATCATAAAGCAGTCGCCGAGTGAGTAAAAATCGAGGGCGGCATGGAGGATTTCGTCTTTTCAGCTTACCGGTGATACTTTGGCTGCCCTCTTTGCATCACCCTCTTTGCATCACCCTCTTTCTTTTACAGCACCTTCTTTACACCTCCCTATGCCAACACCCTATCCCGACACCCTATGCCAACACCGTCTCTGATACACTCGGATTAGTATTTCATGAACCCGTTTCATGGATCCTTTTATTTCGTAGACCACGCAGAGCTCGATTTCGATGACGCAGGCAACCAACCAATCCTGGGGCGGACGTTTCAGCGAACCCACCGATGCATTCGTCGCCGCCTTCACCGCTTCGATCCCGTTCGACAAGCGTCTCTATCACCACGATATTCGCGGTTCGATCGCTCACGCCACCATGCTGGCTCGGGTCGGCGTGCTGACCAACGAAGAGCGTGATCGCATCATCGAAGGCCTCAACGCCATCGAGGGCGAGATCGAACGCGGCGAGGTCGAGTGGTCGATCGCGCTCGAAGACATCCACATGAACATCGAAGCGCGGCTGACCGACAAGATCGGCATCACCGGCAAGAAGCTGCATACGGGACGCTCGCGCAACGATCAGATCGCCACCGATATCCGACTCTACCTGCGCGACGAGATCGATAGCGTGGCCGCCGAGCTATCGCGCCTGCGCAGCGGCCTGATCGAGCTGGCCGATCGTGAAGCGGATACCATCATGCCCGGTTTCACGCATCTGCAGACGGCGCAACCGGTCACGTTCGGCCACCATCTGCTGGCGTGGCAGGAGATGTTGACGCGAGATCACGAGCGCCTGCTCGACTGTCGCAAGCGGGTCAACGTGCTGCCGCTCGGCGCCGCCGCGCTGGCCGGCACGACCTATCCCATCGATCGACATGTCACCGCCGAGCTGCTGGGCTTCGATCGCCCCTCGGAGAACTCGCTGGACGCGGTCAGCGATCGCGACTTCGCCATCGAATTCACTGCCTTCGCCAGCATCCTGCTGATGCACCTCTCGCGCATGAGCGAGGAGCTGGTGCTGTGGGCCAGCGCCCAGTTCGACTTCGTCGACCTGCCCGACCGATTCTGCACCGGCTCCTCAATCATGCCGCAGAAGAAGAACCCGGACGTGCCCGAGCTGGTGCGTGGCAAGACCGGCCGCGTCTATGGCCACCTGATGAGTCTGTTGACGCTAATGAAGTCTCAGCCGTTGGCCTACAACAAGGACAATCAGGAAGACAAGGAGCCGCTGTTCGACACTCTCGATACGGTCAAGGGCTGCCTGCGCGCCTTCGCCGACATGGCGCCGGCGCTGGTGGCCAAGCCGGAAAGCATGCTCGAAGCCGCGCGCCGTGGGTTCTCGACCGCCACCGACCTGGCCGACTACCTGGTTCGCGCCGGGGTGGCCTTCCGCGATGCCCACGAGATCGTCGGCAAGGCAGTCGCCTACGGTATCGAGCAGCGCAAGGATCTCTCCGAGATGTCGCTCGAGGAGTTGAAGCGTTTCTCCGACGTGATCGGTGAAGACGTTTTCGAGGTGCTGACGCTGGAAGGCTCGGTCGCCGCACGCAACCATATCGGCGGTACCGCACCGGACCAGGTCCGCGCCGCTGCTCAGCGCGCGCGCGACGCTCTCCGCACTCTGCAGGCAAGCCACTACGTGGAGAACCCCGATGTCGCGTAACGTTCCCGTACCAAACGCACGGATCGCACGACGACCCGTTTTATCGCTGTTGGTCCTGTCACTACTGACCCTGCTACTGCTGACCCTTTCCGGCTGCGGCCAGAAGGGCCCGCTCTACATGCCCGACGACAGCGAGTCTTCGAAAGCCTACGATCCTCAAGGCGATTACGAGGACGAGCAGCCAGCGTCCTCGAAGCAGACACTCGGCCAAAGCGATCCCGCTGCACAGCGTCAGCAGCCGACAGCACCCCAGGCGAGCCCGGCCCCGGCGACCACACACCCGAGCGCCGAGGCACTACCGTGATGTTCGACGCCTTCCCCGTTCGTGACGGCGTCCTTCACGCCGAAGATATCGCCCTGGATCAGCTTGCTGAACGCTACGGCACGCCCTGCTATGTCTATTCGCGTGCCGCATTGACTCGCCACTTCCGGGCCTACAGCGACGCCCTCGGCGACATGCCACATCTGGTCTGCTATGCGCTCAAGGCCAACTCCAACCTGGCTGTCCTCGACGTGCTCGCCCGCCTCGGCGCCGGCTTCGATATTGTCTCGGTGGGCGAGCTGGAACGGGTCATTGCCGCCGGCGGCGACCCGGCCAAGGTGGTATTTTCCGGCGTTGCCAAGCAGGCCGGCGAAATGGCCCGTGCGCTCGAAGTCGGTATCAAATGCTTCAATATCGAATCGCGTCCAGAGCTCGAGCGTCTCGATCGAGTTGCTGCCGAGCGCGGCCAGGTGGCGAATATCTCGATTCGGGTCAATCCGGACGTCGACGCCAGGACCCATCCGTACATCTCCACCGGACTCAAGGCCAACAAGTTCGGCGTGGCGGCAGAAGACGTGTTCGACCTCTACGCCTGGGCCGCCAAACGGCCGAGTCTCAAGGTCGTGGGGTTGGACTGCCATATCGGCTCGCAATTGACCGAACTCTCGCCCTATCTCGATGCGCTCGATCGACTACTCGCGCTGGTCGACCGGCTTGCCGATCACGGTATCGCCATCGAACATCTGGACATCGGAGGCGGCCTGGGCGTGACCTACCAGGATGAACGCCCGCCAGCGGCTGGAGAGTTCGTCGCCGCCGTGCGTCAGCGCCTGCAGGGCCGAGATCTGCCGCTGCTGCTGGAACCGGGCCGTTCCATCGCCGCCAACGCCGGATTGATGCTGACCCGAGTCGAGTATCTCAAACCCGGCGAGACCAAGAACTTCGCCATCGTCGATGCCGGCATGAACGATCTGATCCGGCCGTCGCTGTATCAGGCGTGGCAGCGGATCGAACGGGTCGACAGCCGTGCCGCCCGCGACAGCGCCCTCTATGATGTGGTCGGACCGATCTGCGAAAGCGGCGATTTTCTCGGCCAGGAACGCGAACTGGCGATCGCCGAAGGGGATCTGCTCGCCGTACGCTCGGCGGGGGCCTACGGCTTTGCCATGGCCTCCAACTACAACAGCCGTGGCCGCCCTGCCGAAGTTCTCGTCGATGGCAATCAAAGCCATCTAGTGCGCCGCCGCGAAAGCCTCGAATCACTGTGGGCTCTGGAATCACGCTTACCAGAACCGTCACGCCTGTCGGAGAACGGCTGATGCTGCTGAACTTCACCAAGATGCATGGACTGGGCAACGACTTCATGGTGGTCGACCTGATCAGCCAGCGCGCTTACCTGCGCGATGAGCAGATTCGTCAACTCGCCGACCGTCACTTCGGTATCGGTTTCGATCAGCTGCTGCTGGTGGAACCGCCGCGCAAGCCCGACATGGATTTCCGCTATCGAATCTTCAATGCCGACGGCGGAGAAGTGGAAAACTGCGGCAACGGCGCGCGCTGCTTCGCCCGCTTCGTGATCGACCAGCGTTTGACCCATAAGCGTGAATTCCAGGTCGAAACCCTGGGCGGTCCGTTAACGCTGAAAGTAGACACCGATGGCCGAGTGCGGGTCGACATGGGAGCGCCGCGCTTCACGCCTGCCGACATTCCGTTCGTCGCCGACCGTGACGAGCTACTGCATCAGCTCGAGATCGACGGCCACAGCATCGCTTTCAGCGTGGCGTCGATGGGCAATCCCCATGCGGTGCTCGACGTCGATGACGTCGACAGCGCGCCGGTCGGCGAACTCGGGCCGAAGCTGCAGCAGCACCCGAGTTTTCCGCGTGAAGCCAACATCGGCTTCATGCAGATCGACTCAGAACACGCCATTCGTCTGCGCGTGTTCGAACGTGGGGTCGGAGAGACACTGGCCTGTGGTACCGGTGCCTGCGCCGCGGTCGCTTGCGGCATTCGCCGGGGGCTGCTGAAGAGCCCCGTCGACGTCGAACTGCGTGGCGGTCGCCTGACCTTGGAATGGGAAGGCGGAGAGGCGCCGATGTTCATGACCGGCCCGGCCGAGCGCGTCTTCGAGGGACGCGTCGCCTTGAACTAATCGCCTTTAGCTAATAAAAAGCCTCGAGCCAATAAAGAGATTCGGACCAGCAAGCTGTCCTGAAGCTAAAAAACTGTCTTGAAACTAAAAAAAGATGCGGCGGAAGATTGCCCTATCAGCAAGGATTACACAGGGATTACAGGAGAACCCACGCATGTCACGCGCCCAGCTCCCCGAGCCTCGCCAGACACTGGATCCCGATCGGGTCGCCGAATGGTTGGCGCAGCATACCGACTTCTTCGTCGGCCGAGAGGGCCTTCTACAACAACTCAAGGTTCCGCATCCCGATATTCCCGGCGCCGTCTCGCTGCTCGAGCGGCTGGTGGTGGATCTTCGCCACCGTGCCGAAGACGCGGAGTGGCGGCTCGAGAACCTGCTCGAGTCGGCGCGTTACAACGAAGCCCAGTATCGTCGAACCCGTGAGCTGGTGCTCGGTCTGATCGAGGCCGAGAATGCCGACGCTCTGGCAGAAGCCTTGTCGACCCAACTGGCCGAGCGCTTTCGCACTCAGGCCATCGGCTTGTGGCTGGAGACACCACCGGCCTGCCACGCGACGCCACGGGATGCCAACGCCTGGCAGCCACCGCGGTTCGCACTCACCGACGACACGCGCCAGCGCCTGGAGCGGCTGCTCAGCGAACAGACCAGCTGCTGCACGACTCTGAAACGCGAGGACTGGCAAGTACTGCTGCCACACTGCAACGCCCCGCAGGAGTCAGGCTCCTGCGCCATTACGCGGCTGACCCAGGGGGAATCGCTTGGCTTTCTACTACTGGCCAGCCACGATGGTGAACATTTCCGTGCCACCCTGGACACCCTGTTCACGGAATACCTGGGTGAAGTTGTCAGTCGTCTGCTGCGGCGTGCCGAGGTGGCCGGTGCGGGCCGCGCTTGATGCCTTTCTGAAGCGGCTGGCACAGCGCGCCAGCCCGGCGACAGTGGACGCTTATCGGCGCGATATCAGCGGGCTCATCGGCTACCTCGAAGCACAGGATGTGCATAGCTGGCGCCAGCTCGATGTCATGCTGCTACGCCGCTATCTGGTTCATGAACGAACCCGCGGCATGGCACCGAGAACCCTGGCCAGACGCCGCGCGGCGTTGTCTCGTTTCGCCGACGAACTGGTCCATCGCGGCGAACTGGAGCACAACCCGGTGCAGCTGACGCAGGCCCCACGCCAGCCACGCCACTTGCCCAGCCCGGTCGACGTCGACCTGCTCGGCCACTTTCTCGATACGCCCCACGACGGCGACCCCCTCGATTTCCGAGATCAGGCCATACTGGAGCTCTTCTACTCCTGCGGTCTGCGTCTGGCGGAACTGGCAGCGCTCGACCTTGCCAGTCTCGACGAGCGCCATGTACGCGTCGTGGGCAAGGGCGGCAAACCTCGTCAGGTACCGCTGGGTCGTCGCGCCAGCCAGGCCATCCAGAGCTGGCTGGGGTTTCGCAGCGCGCTGGCAAGCGATGGCGAAACGGCTCTGTTCGTTGCCCAGCATGGCGGGCGCCTAGGCCATCGGTCGATCCAGAGCCGGCTGGCCGATACCGCCCGCAAGCGGGGGCTGCCGGAGCATCTTCATCCTCACCGCCTGCGCCACTCGTTCGCCAGCCATCTGCTGGAATCGAGTCAGGATCTACGTGCGGTGCAGGAGCTGCTGGGCCATGCCAACCTCTCGACGACGCAGATCTACACGCGACTGGACTGGCAGCAGCTCGCGGAAGTCTACGACAAGGCTCATCCCCGCGCCCGGCGCAGGCCAGCCTCTTCTACCGACGTGAGCCCCGATACCGACGTGAGCCCCGATAAACGCTAGGAATATTCGATATGCCGCTGGACGCCATCACCTTCGATCTCGACGATACGCTGTGGCACAACGGGCCGGTCATGGCCCACGCCGAGCCGGCGCATTATCAATGGCTCGGCGACCAGATCGACGCCCATCGCGGCCCCGCGGCGACACCACTGGCCGAGGCCTTTCCGCTGGGGGCTTACCAGTCCATTCGCGCCTCGTTGATGCAGCGCTTTCCGTTGCGTCGGGGCGATCACAGTTGGATTCGCGAGCGCGCCATGTTCGAGTTGCTGACCGAACATGGGCTATCCCCGGCCGAGGCGGCAAGGTGGGCGGCAGCCGGTTTCGAACAGTTCATGGCGCTACGCCATCAGGTCTCGCTTTACCCCGAGGTCGTACCCATGTTCGACGCCTGGGCTAGACACTATCGGCTCGGCGTGATCACCAACGGCAACGTCGACGTACGTCGGCTGTCGCTGGATCACCATTTCGATGTGATCATTCTCGCCGGCGAGATGCACGCCTCGAAGCCGGATCCGCGCCCGTTTCTGTCCGCTGTGGCGCAACTCGGCACCCAGCCCTATCGCGCCCTGCACGTGGGTGACAATTGGGAAGAGGATGTTCTCGCCGCGCAACGCCTCGGCATGCATGCGGTGTGGATCGACGCCAAGAATGAAGGCGAGCGCGAGCTGCCGCCGAGAGTGTATCGCGTGACGCATGTGCGGGAATTGCCCGAGATCGTCGCGAAGCTGGACGGCGGCACGCCATCCTGAACAGGCGTCAACAGGTGGCAAATTCAATGCAGCGGTCATTGATCAAGAATCGAGCATCATCCCGAATTCGATCAGTCCGCCGTCATCCACCGATCCATCACGCCATACGCCTGATCGAGCCCCTGGCGCTTCAGCGACGAGAAGAGCTGCACGCTGACCAGATCTTCCCACTCGGCCAGCCGCTGCCTGACCTGCTGCAGCGAGGCCTTGGCCGGACCCTGCTTCAACTTGTCGGCCTTGGTCAGCAGGATATGCACCGGTAGCTTGCGATCGTCCGCCATTTCGAGCAGCTGGATATCGAACTCGCTGAGCGGATGGCGCACGTCCATCAACAGGATCAACCCGGCCAGCGAGCGACGATGATGCAGGTAATCGGCGAGATGGGCCTGCCACTCCTTCTTCATCGCCTCCGGCACCTTGGCGTAGCCGTAACCCGGCAGATCGACGAGTCGGAGCTGCTCGTCATTCTGTAGCGTGAAGAAGTTGATCAACTGCGTGCGCCCCGGCGTCTTCGAGGTTCGCGCCAGCGCACGCTGTTGGGTCAGCGCATTGATGGCGCTAGACTTGCCAGCGTTGGAACGTCCGGCGAAAGCGACCTCGAGTCCCCGATCGAACGGACATTTGGCCAGCGTCGGCGCGCTGATCTGGAAGGATGCCGTCTGATAATTCAGGCGCGCGGGAGTGGCAGTCATGGCAAGCTCGATCATCGTGGATGGTAGCGTGGCGAGTGTAACACGCGTGTCTCCCGCGGATGAGCGCTGGCATTCTCGCTCCCGAAGAACGACCGATACCCTACGCTTTTCCGCTCATTTCTGTCAGGCTAACGAAAAGCGGCTGGTCGCAGGCTAGCGAGGGAACCTGCTGACCGTTCGAGGCTCCAATACGGGGCGTGGCATTCACCAGCGGTGTTGTCCGGGCGGCGTCCAGCCTCGATAACGAATGCCTTAACCACCAGTTTTCTTTCTCGACATTCAGGAGCAGCAACGCATGATCAAGTCGTTTATGGCGCTATTGGCCGGACTGACGTTCTCGGGTGCAGTGATGGCGGCGGATATCGTCGAAGGTCAGGACTACCAGGTCGTCGACCAGCCGATGAAGACGGAAGTCCCCGCAGACCAGATCGAAGTCACCGAAGTGTTCTGGTATGGCTGCCCCCACTGCTACGCCCTCGAGAAGCCGCTCAACGAATGGGTCGAGCAGCTCCCGGACGACGTTACCTTCGATCGGATGGCAGCGCCGCTGGGCAAGGTCTGGGAACAGCATGCGACCGCGTTCTATGCGGCCAAGCAACTGGGGATCGAAAATGAAATGCGTCAGGACTTCATGGACGCCATACATAAAGATGGCAAGCGCCTGACCGACAAGGACAAGATCGCCGAGTTCTTCACCGACTATGGTGTCAGCAAGGACGAGGCCCTCAAGGCCCTTGACTCCTTCGGCGTGAAAAGCGAGATTCAGCAGGCCTCGGCCAAGATGCGCGGTTATAAGCTGATGGGTGTGCCCGACCTGATCGTCGATGGGCGCTATGTCGTTACGCCGGATTCCGCCGGCTCGCTGGAGAACATGCCGAAGATCGCCAGCGCGTTGATCGAGAAGGTCCGCGAGGAACGCACCGAGAGCAAGTGAACGAATGTCCGTAGCCGCCTCGACACCTGCCAGCGAGATCGCGCCGACACTGAAGCTGCTGACCTGCAACCTGCAGGTCGGCATTCATACCTCGGCGTATCACCATTATCTCACGCGAAGCTGGCAGCACCTGCTGCCTCACCCCAAACGCAGCTCGCGTCTCGACATCGTCGCCAGCGCTCTGTCGGCGTATGATATCGTCGGGCTTCAGGAAGTCGATGGCGGCAGCTTCCGTTCCAATCATGTCAATCAGGTCGAATATCTCGCCAACCGCTCGTCCTTCGACTTCCACTTCCAGCAGCTCAACCGCAACCTGGGTCACGTTGCCCAGCACAGCAACGGGCTACTCTCGCGGCTGACACCCAACGGGATCGACGAGCACCGGCTGCCGGGGATGCGCGGGCGTGGTGCGATCCATGCTCGCTATGGCGAAGGTCCCGACGCGCTGCATGTCTTCGTCGCGCACCTGGCACTCAGCCAGCGGGGGCGACTGCGCCAGCTCGACTATTTGAGCGAGATCATCCAGCCGTTGCGCCATGTGGTGGTCATGGGAGATCTCAACTGCACGCCGGATCAGCTGCTGGCCCACCCGCGCTTCTGCCGGGCACTGGACCTCAATCCACTCAAGCCGCAGCTCAGCTATCCGGCCTGGCAGCCACGCCGCGCCCTCGACCATATCCTGCTCTCGTCATCGTTGAAGGCCGAGAAGCCTCGCGCGCTGAAAGCGATGTTCTCCGATCATCTTCCCGTCGCCGTGGACATCCATCTGCCGACTGCCTGTCGCCGTAGTATCGGAGTGAGCTGCAACCGCAGCGCAGACGCCTGACGTCCGAATCGTCCTGCCTTGATCGAGACTACGGTGATCCACGACACGATTCTGGTCCATGAAAAACGCCTCCGAAGAGGCGTTTTTTTGGTTCTGCAGATTGGCGATTAGCGGATCGCAAATGGTTGTCGCGAGGCGCGATTTCAGGACCCCGCCACCCAGTTGACCCAATTGATCATCGGTGTCGGGTAAAGCCCCAACAGGATAACCAGTGCAGCCGCCCCTAGCACCACCATGCCCCCGGCGCGCTCGGCCCAGTCGTGGGTGGCATCTCGACGCTGCATGCCGGGTTCGTGGAGGAACAGCGTGATCATCACCCGCAGATAGTAGTAGAGCCCGATGGCACTGCCGAGGACTACGCCGCCGACCAGCCACCAGTGATGCGCTTCGACACCCACGGCAATGATGTAGAACTTGCCGATGAAGCCCGCCGTGAACGGAATCCCTGCCATCGACAGCATCGATACGGTCATCACCGCCGTGAGGAAGGGCCGGCGCCAGAACAGGCCGCGATAGTGATGCAAAGAGCTCGCATCGGCCGTACCGCCGGTCGCAACGTAAGGGCTCGACACCAGCGTAACCACACCGAAGGCACCGAGCGTGGTCAGGACGTAGGTCACCAGATAGACCCCTACCGTTTCCACCGCCAGCCCATCGTTGACCACCAATGCCACCAGTAGGTAGCCGAAATGGGCGATCGACGAGTAGCCCAGCAGGCGCTTGAGATCATTCTGCGTCAGCGCCAGCAGGTTACCCACCAACATGGTGATCACGGCGATGAAGCCGAGCAGATCGTGCCACCAGTTCTGATGGAATGCCAACGTCGACTGGAACAGTCGCAGCAGCACCAGGAACACAGCTACCTTGCTGGCCGTGGCCAGGAAGATCGTGGCCGGCCCGGGACCGCCCTGGTAGACATCCGGCGTCCACAGATGGAACGGCACGATGGAGAGCTTGAACGCCAGTCCCACCAGCATCAGGCCGGCGCCGGCCAGCAGCCAAGGATTCCCGCCGTCACGCGATAGTGCCGCGCCCAATTCGACGAAGTCCAGCGTGCCGGTCACCGCATACAGCAGCGCCATGCCGAACAGCAGAAACGCGGTGGCTGCAGCCGACAGCACCATGTACTTGATACCGCTCTCCAGTGCACCACGATCGCGTAGGGTGTAGGCGAGCATCCCGAACAGCGGCATCGACAAAAGCTCGATGCCGAAAAATAGTGTCGTCATGTGGCGCGCCGAGACCAGCACCAGGCCACCGGCTGCTGCAATCAACAGTAGTAGATAGAATTCGTCACGCGGGCCTTCATAGCCTTCTAGATAGTGATGCGCCAGGGTCACGCAGGCCAGCGTCGATATCAACACCAGCACCCCGCCGAAGCGAGACAGGTCGTCGACCACCAGCACCGAGGTGACATCGACCGTGCCCATCGTCCAGCCAAACAGCAGTGCCAGCAGGGCGACGTTGAGCCCGATGGCGGTGACGATCGCGCTCAGCGTGTGGTTACGGCGCCAGGCGATCGACAGCATTACCACGATCACGGTCAGGCTGACCAAGATCAACGGGGAAATGGCGAGTAGCGCCATCACAGCGTCATGACTCATTGAGTACCTCCCGTCATTGCCCCGACCTGCTGAACACTCTGTTGCACGATTTGCATGGCACCGGCGGATGTGTCCAGCAAGGGTTGCGGATAGATGCCGAAGAACACCACCAGCGCGACGATGCCGAACAGCAGGATCGTCTCGCGTCGATCCAGATTAGCCAGCGGCGTCTCCTCGGTCGGTGGACCGTAGTAGACACGCTGCATGATGAATAGCGAATAGACGGCGGCCAGAATCAGGCCGGCGCTGGCGATCACCACGATCCACGGCGCGACACCGAAGGCGCCGAACATCACCATGAACTCGCCGACGAAATTGGCGGTGCCGGGCAAGCCCAGCGAGGCCGCCACGAACACTAGCGCAAAGCCCGGCAGACCGCGGATGCGCCCCCAGAGCCCGCCCATCAGGCGCATGTCACGGGTGTGCAGACGCTCGTACAGCTGACCGGAGAGAATGAACAGCCCGGCCGCGGAAAACGCATGCGCGACCATCAACGCCACCACACCCTGCAGTGCCAGTTCGGTGCCCGCGTAAATTCCGATCAGCACGAAACCCATGTGGGAAATACTGGTATAGGCGATCAGACGCTTGAGATCGCGCTGGCCACAGGCAAGGATCGCACCGTAGAAGATACCGACCAGGCCCAATGTCATCGCCACCGGCGCGAAGGCCTGGGAGGCCTCGGGGAATAGCGGCAGCGCAAAACGCAGCATGCCGTAGGCCGCGGTCTTGAGCAGAATGCCGGCGAGATCGACGCTACCCGCCGTCGGTGCCTGCGCATGGGCATCCGGCAGCCAGCCATGCAGCGGTACCACCGGCAGCTTGACCGCAAAGGCCACGAAGAAACCGAGCATCAGCCACCAGGCCGTCGTTTCCGACAGCGGCGTATTCAGCAGCTCTGCGTAGGCGAACGTATAGACCCCTGTCGCCGCATGGTGCGCGAATACCAGCCCCAGAATCGCGATCAGCATCAGCAAGCCGCTGGCCTGGGTATAGATGAAGAACTTGGTCGCAGCACCGATGCGCGAACTGCCACGCGAACCGCTATGCCCCCACAGCGCGATCAGGAAGTACATCGGCACCAGCATCATTTCCCAGAACAGGAAGAACAGGAACAGATCGATGGCGAGAAAAACGCCAACCACGCCGCCTAGAATCCACAGCAGGTTGAGATGGAAGAATCCGACCCGGACCGAGATCTCCTTCCACGAGCAGATCACCGCCATGGCGCCGAGCAGCCCGGTCAGCGCGATCATCAGCAGCGACAGGCCATCGATCGCCAGGTGAACCTGAATGCCGAAACGCGGGATCCAGTCAGCCTGCCACTCCAGCGTCCAGGCGTTCGCGGCACCTTCGGCCGGCAGGCTGAAATCGCTGCTGACCCATAGCCCCAACACCAGCAGGAGTTCTAGCAGCATGGTGCCGAGCGCGATCCAGCGCGGTGCGCGGTCACCAAAGCGTTCGGCCTGCCAGCACAGCAGCCCACCGATGAAAGGGATCAGTATCAGCCAGACCAGAGTCATGAATCAGCCATCCGCGATAGAGTGAATTCCGTTGGTTTCCGACATATCGTCGCCGAGCTGCCAGCACTGTGCATCATTGGTGTATTCATGGCATCAACCCACCAGCAGAAAGACGAGCAGCAGTGTCGCCCCCAGCACCATCGATACGGCATAGTGGCGCATTAGCCCCGTCTGGGTCAGGCGCAGCCCATGGTGAGAGGCTCGCGCCAGCCATGGCAGGATATTGCACAGCGTGTTGATCCAGTCGTTCCGATTAACCTTCACCAGCCCTTGATAGGGACGCACGAACAACCAGGCATAAAGCGCGTCGAATCCCCAGGCGTTGTGCCAGAAGGTCCACAGCTTCGCGCCTCGAGGGTCGGCCACGCCGCGGCGTACCAGATCCCGCCGCCGCATGAACAGCCAGCCGGCGAAGAGGACGCCGCCGACCGCCACGATCATCGCGGCGATTTCGAGAATATTCACGCCCATACCTTCTCCCGTTGGACCGGAGGGCAGCACTTCATCCAGCGGCGGTGTCAGCTGCGCGCCAATGGCGGTCGACATCACGATCAGCACCACCAACGGCACGCCGTGGACCAGGCCCTTGCCGGGATGGGCATCGCGGGCGTGATCGCTCTTGGGTTGGCCGTGGAAGGTGCCGAGAATCAAGCGCACGGTATAGACCGAGGTCAGCAATGCCCCGAACAGGCCGGCAAGCATCAGCACACCGTGGCCGGAAACGAGCGTCGACACCAGAATGGCGTCCTTGCTGTAGAAGCCGGCCGTCACCAGCGGCAATGCCGCCAGCGCCGCGCCACCGACGATAAAGCCGGCGTAGGTCAGCGGCAGCTTACGCCACAGCCCACCGAGACGGCGCATGTCCTGCTCGTGATGTGTGCAGACGATCACCGAGCCCGCCGACAGGAACAGCAGCGCCTTGAAGAAGGCGTGAATCATCAGATGGAAGATCGCCGCGTCGAATGCCCCCACGCCCAGTGCCAGGAACATGTAACCGATCTGGCTCATGGTCGAATAGGCCAGCACGCGCTTGATATCGGTCTGCGCCAGTGCCGCGAACCCCGCCACCAGCAGCGTCAGCGCACCGATCACACCGACCAACAACAGCACGTCCGGCGCCATCAGGAAGATGCCGTTCATGCGGGCGATCAGATAGACACCGGCAGTGACCATGGTGGCGGCGTGGATCAGTGCCGAGACCGGTGTCGGGCCCGCCATGGCGTCCGCCAGCCAGGTATGCAGCGGCAGCTGTGCCGACTTGCCCACCGCCCCGCCCAGCAGCATCAACGCTGCGAGCTGCGGCATCAGGCTGCCTTCGCTCCAGATTTCCGGCGCTCGTGCCAACAGCGTCTGCAGATTGAGGGAGCCGAGCTCGGTGTAGAGCAGGAACATGCCGATGGCGAGGAACACATCGCCGGTCCGGGTGATGATGAACGCCTTGAATGCCGCCCAGCCGTTGGCCGGCGTGCGGTAGTAATAACCGATCAGCAGATAGCTGCAGAGACCCACGCCTTCCCAGCCGAAGTAGAGCAGCAGCAGGTTATCGCCCAGTACCAGCAGAATCATGCTGAACACGAACAGATTCATGTGGCAGAAGAAGCGCGTTATGCCCTCCTCACCACGCATGTACCAGGCCGCGAACAGGTGGATGAAGAAGCCGACACCTGTTATGACGCCGAGCAGCGTCAGCGACAGCCCATCCAGTACCAGCCCCACCGTGGGCTGAAAATCGCCCACCGAAATCCAGTGCCACAGCGTCAGCGTCTGCGCCGACTTGCCGTGGCCGTAGAAGTCGATGCCGACCCACAGCGCACAGAGCGCCGCGAGACCAATCGAGGCCACGCCAATGGTCGCGCTGGCACGCTCGGAGAGCCGGCCGAACGAGAGCGCCAGTATCAACGCCCCCAACAGTGGAAAGACAAACGTGAGCGTGAGCAGAACATCCGGGAAAGTATTCATCCGCGCAACCTGCTGGCCGAATCGATATCGAGTGTCTTGAAGCGGCGATAAAGCTGCATCAACAGCGCCAGACCCACGCTAGCCTCGGCCGCCGCCAGCGTGATGATCATCAAGAACATCACCTGTCCATCGGCCTGTTGCCAGTGGGATCCACCGACGATGAACGCAAGCCCGGCGGCGTTCATCATGATTTCCAGACTCATCAGCACAAACAGCATGTTGCGTCGCGTCATCAACCCGGCCAGCCCCAGCACGAATAGAATCGCTGCCAGCCAAAGGCCGTGTTCTACCGGAATGCCCGTCATGCCTTGCCCTCCTGCGTACCGGCTTTGTCATCGGCGGTATCGAACGGCGTTTCCCGTGTTTTTCGCGGAGAAAATGCCGACGTTCGAGCCTGCTCCTCGTTGAACTCGCGCTGCCGCTCGCGAGCGAGGTCGGCTTCGTCATGCGCTTCGCTGCGGCCCAGATGGGAAGCGGCCACCAATGCCGCCAGCAACAGTATGGCCGCCAGCTCGACGATCACCAGATAAGGCCCGAACAGCGAAATGCCGACCATCTTGGCCGTCAGCGTATCGCCGCTGATGGTGCCGGCGTACTCGCCACTGGCAAGCGTAACGATCATCACGATCAGCAATATCGCCGTCAGTATCGCCGGCCCCACCCACGCCTTGGGTTGCAGCCAGGCTCGCTCCTGCTCTACCGCCGACTCGCCGAGATTCAGCATCATCACCACGAACACGAAAAGCACCATGATCGCCCCGGCGTAGACGATGATCTCAAGCGCGCCGGCAAACGGGGCGCCGAGGGCGAAGAACACCATCGCAACCGCGATCAGCGAGACGATCAAATAGAGCAGCGCGTGCACCGGATGGGTACCCGTCACCACGCGCAGCGTGGCGAGAATCGCGACCAGGCCACTCAAGTAAAACGCAATTTGCATATCTCTCTCCCAGCTTTGGGCAGCACGAAATCCCTAACACGCCCCACCCGGCTTGGAATCTGTTTACGATCTTGCGAGCTAGAGCCAAACGAGACGAAAACACTTGAGGAAGCGGAGTTTACTTGGGGGTAAATGAGCATCTCGAAAGTGTTTTCAACAAAGTTTGGCCGACGCGCAGCAGATCGTAGGCAGGTTCTCATGGCATCAGCGACTTGACGTTGATCGGCTCGGCCTCATTCTGCGCCTCGCCCTTGTCCTTGCCGGCAATCGACAGCCCGGCCACGCGGTAGAAGTTGGTGCTATGGTCCTTGCCCGGACCGTCGATCAGCAGATCCTGCTTCTCGTAGACCAGCTCCTGACGTCGGAACTCGCTCATCTCGAAGTCCGGCGTCAGCTGAATTGCCGAGGTCGGGCATGCCTCTTCGCACATGCCGCAAAAAATGCAGCGCGAGAAGTTGATACGAAAGAATTCCGGATACCAGCGACCGTCTTCCTTCTCGCCTTTCTGCAGCGAGATACACGCCACCGGACAGGCCACCGCGCACAGGTTGCAGGCCACGCAGCGCTCCTCGCCGTCCGGGTCGCGGGTCAGCACGATACGACCGCGATAGCGCGGCGGCAGATAGACCTGCTCTTCCGGATACTGGACCGTCTCGCGCTTGCGCCAGGCATGGGAGAACACCATCCACAGCGTGCGCAGCTGGGTACCGGTGCCACTCACGATTTTTCGGATCTGATTGAGCATCGATGATCCCCTCAGGTCGCCGGGTCGATGAGCAGAATCATCGCCCCGGTGATCAATAGATTGACGAGTGTCAGCGGCAGACACACCTTCCAGCCGAAGTTCATCACCTTGTCGTAACGCGGTCTCGGCAATGCCGCCCGCAGCAGCACGAACAGGACGACGAAGAACACCGTCTTGAACAGGAACCAGACGATCGGCGGCAGTAACGGCCCGTGCCAGCCGCCGAAGAACAGCGTCACCAGCAGCGCCGACATCAGCACGATGCCGATGTACTCACCGACGAAGAACATGCCCCACTTCATGCCGGAATATTCGATATGGTAGCCATCGGCCAGCTCCTGCTCGGCCTCGGGCTGGTCGAACGGGTGACGGTGTGTCACCGCAATGCCGGCAATGATAAAGGTACAGAAGCCAAAGAACTGCGGGATGATGAACCAGACATTCTCCTGCGCATTGACGATGTCGCGCATATTGAACGAGCCGGTCATGGCGACGATGCCCATTACCGCCAGCCCCATGAAGACCTCGTAGGAGAGTGTCTGGGCGGAGGCACGCAGCGCACCCAGCAGCGCGTACTTGTTGCTGCTGGCCCAGCCCGCGAACAGTACCGCGTAGACGTTGATACCGGCCATGGCGAAGAAGAACAGAATGCCGATATTGAGATCGGCCACACCCCAGCTCGGCGTGATCGGTATCACGATGAACGACAGCAGCAACGAGGCCATGGCGATCGCCGGCGCCAGCACGAAGAAGGTGCGATCGGCAAATGGCGGAATCCAGTCTTCCTTGAAGAAAATCTTGAGCATGTCCGCGGCGATCTGCAAAAGCCCGAACGGCCCGACCCGGTTGGGGCCGTAACGATCCTGCCATAGCGCCAGCAGGCGCCGTTCGACCATGCTCAGCACCGCTCCGGAAACGACTACCACCAGCAGGATGACCACCGCCTGGACCATCGCGATCAGCGCTGCCTCGACCTGTGGCGTCCACCAGCTCATGTGCGATCCTCCTCAACTGACATCTGGCTCTGATCGGCTCGTGTGACGCGGCCCCAGCGAGTGGCGTTCGGCGTCAATGCCCCGGTAATTTCCTGAATCGTCCCGCTAGGCAAACCGACCACACCCGCCGGCAGTCCTGCGCTGAGACGCGCCGGCAGGTCGAAGCTGACCCCGTCGAGCGCGACCGAGACCGGGTCGCCGGAAGCGACGCCCAGCCGATCGGCGTCGGCTTCGCTTAACGTCACCTGCGGCGCTGCCATGCGCTCGCGAATCGGTTCGGCACGGCGCGACATCTCGTCGCCACCGAACAGCTGCGGCAGGTCGATCACCTGCCACTCGCCGTTCCGCGCGGCGAAGGCCGCAGGGATCTCGCTGCAGTAGCCGGCGCTCTCGGTCGCGCTGCCAGCAGCCTGGACGGAAAACAGCCGCGTGCCCGGATCCCCGGCGCGCAGGTGACCGCCGACTTCGTCCTGAAACTTGTTCCACGCCTGCGGCGAGTTCCAGCCCGGCGCCCAGGCAAAAGCGACATCGCGGCGCGGCTCCTGATAGCCGGCGTAACCTTCCATCGAGAAGGCGAACGGCGTATCGAGATCCACCGGTGCGCGCGGCTCGTTGACGTTGAGATCGGCACGCATCGCGGTACGTCCGCTGTAACGATGCGGTTCGCGGGCGAGCTTCAAGCCGTGAACGCGGAACATCGCTTCCGGCGTCGTCTGGTGCAGCGGCGCGAACGCCGGTGTGTCCTCGGCAACCGCCTGGGTCAGATCGTCGAGCAGGATCGTCTCAACCGGATGGCGGTCCAGCGTGGCGTGCAGCGCATGCAACCAGCGCCAGCTTTCGCGAATACGAGTATCCGGGCGCATGTAGCTGGGGTCGAACACCTGGTAGAAGCGTTGCGCGCGACCTTCCAGGCTGACCAGGGTGCCGTCGCTTTCGGCGAACGTTCCGGCCGGCAGTGCGACATCGGCGCGCTCCCAGGTCGGCGTACGCTGATGGTCGACCACTACCACGGCGGCGGCACGGTCCAGGGCGGCATCGATGCGCGCCGCCGGCAGCCGGGTATAGAGATCGTTTTCGAGAATCACTACCCCATCGGCGTCGTCTTCGAGTTGCTCCAGCGCCCAGTCGAGAGATTCGCCGCCGAGCAGGCCGAGCCCGACGCTGTTGGCCTCGCGGCGCACCAGGGTCAGGCCGGCTTCCGCTTTCTGGCGACGTGCCAGCGCACGGGCGACGTTACCGGCGGCTTCGACGATCGCCATCGAACCCAGCGACTCGCCGGCGATGACCAGCGGCTTGTTGGCCGCCATCAACGTATCGGCGATGCGCTCGGCCAGTTGTGACGTGATGTCGTCGAGACCCTCGACCGCCGGCGCAGTGGAATCGAGCGCCTGCGCCACGGCAAATCCGAGCCGAGCGATATCGTCGGGAGCGGCTCGCTCGGCATGAACCGCGATGCCGTCGAGCTTGGTGACATCCGGCGTCGCCAGAAACAGCGGATGGCCGGCATCCTGGGCGATGGTCTTTACCGCCTCGGCGTTCCACTCGGGGATGCCGCGCGCAGCGCCCAGTTCGGCGCCCTTGCTGCGGACCGCCTGGCGCACCGAAAGCGCGATCCGCGCCGCACTCTGCAGCAGGTCCTCGCCGAGCACCAGGATGGCATCGCAATCCTCGATCTCGCGCAGGCTCGGCGTCGTCAGCCCGGCCTCTCGGTTGAGCGCTTCCATACGCCGGATTCTCGCCAGCTCGCCGGCTTCGATGCCGGTGGAGAAATTGGCGGCGCCGACCAGCTGACGCAGCCGATGATTGCTCTCGAGACTGGCCCTGGGCGAGCCGATGCCGATGATTCGCCTGGTGCCGCGCAACGCGTCGGCGGCGCGGTCCAGCGCTTCATCGACTTCCATCGGCGTGGTGTCGCTGACGTTGCGGCTTTCGGGACGCGTGGGGCGATCCTTGCGGTTGACGTAACCGTAGCCGAAACGGCCGCGGTCGCAGAGGAAATAGCCGTTGACGTCGCCGTTGTAACGGTTCTCGATCCGCCGGATATCGCCGTAGCGCTCACCGGGGCTGATATTGCAGCCCGACGCGCACTGATGGCAGACACTGGGCGCGAACTGTAGATCCCACTTGCGGGTGTAGTGATCGGAGTGGGTCTGATCGGTGAACACGCCGGTCGGGCAGACCTCGGTCAGGTTGCCGGAGAATTCACTCTCCAGGGTGCCATCGGTGACCCGGCCGAAATAGAGATTGTTGTTCATGCCGAAGACACCGAGATCGGTGCCACCGGCGTAGTCATTGTAGAAGCGCACGCAGCGGTAACAGTTGATGCAGCGGTTCATCTCGTGGGCGATGAACGGGCCCAGGTACTGGTTGCGGTGGGTGCGCTTGCGAAAGCGATAGCGCCGCCGGTCGTGACCGGTCATCACCGTCATGTCCTGCAGATGGCAGTGGCCGCCCTCCTCGCATACCGGGCAGTCGTGGGGATGATAGGTCATCAGCCACTCGATGACGCTGGCGCGAAACTCCTTCGCCTCGTCATCCTCGATCGAGATGTAGCTATCGTCCTTGACCGGCGCCATGCACGACATCACCAGCATGCCGCGGTCGTCGTCGGCGTCCTTGTACTGTTTTACCGCGCACTGGCGGCACGCACCGACGCTGCCCATCGCCGGATGCCAGCAGAAATAGGGAACATCCAGACCCAGCGAAAGGCAGGCGTGGAGCAGGTTGTCGCTGTCTTCGACTTCGTAGTCGTTGCCGTCGACGTGAATGGTGGCCATGGCGTCAAACTCCTCCTACACGCTGCCGACCGGGATCGGGTCCGCGTGCGCCTTACCCTTGGGCCGGGTAACGCCGCGCTCGAACTCGTCACGGAAATAGTGGATTGCGGATGCCAGCGGCATCGCCGCCCCCGGCGCGTGAGCGCAGAAGGTCTTGCCCGGGCCAAGATCGCGGGCCATCTGCTCGAGCAGTTCGATATCACCGGGCTCGCCCTCGCCGGCTTCCAGCGCGCGCAACAGCTTGACGCTCCACGGCAAGCCGTCCCGGCACGGCGTACACCAGCCACAGGATTCGCGAGCGAAGAACTCCTCGAGGTTGCGGGTCAGCGAAACCATACTCTGATTGTCGGCAACCACGGCCAGAAGCCCGGTGCCCATGCGGCTGCCGGTCTTGCCAATGGTATCGAAATCGATCGGCAGATCGAGATGTTCGGGCAGCAGGAAACCGGTGCTGCCGCCGCCGGGTAGCCAGCTCTTGAGCAACAGCCCATCGCGCATGCCGCCGGCGAGTTCGAGGATCTGGTTGCCGGTGGTACCCATCGGCAGCTCCCACAGCCCGGGATTCTTGACCTTGCCGGAAATGCCGTAGAGCTTGGTGCCGCCGTCACTGCTGAGATCGCCGGAGAGCGCCTGGAACCAGTCGGCGCCGTTATTGACAATGCCCGGCACGTTGCACAGCGTCTCGACGTTGTTGACCACTGTCGGCAGCCCCCAGGCCCCGGACTGACCGGGAAACGGCGGTTTGGCCCGCGGATTGGCGCGCTTGCCCTCGAGCGAATTGATCAGCGCCGTCTCTTCACCGCAGATATAGCGCCCGGCGCCGGTGTGCAGCGCGATATCGAAATCCCAGCCGCTATCGCGCACGTCGGCGCCCAGCCAGCCTTCGGCACGAGCCTCGGCGAGCGCGCGTTGGATCGAGGTCGCAGCGCGGTGATATTCGCCCCGCAGGAAGATATAACCTTGCTTCGAGCGGTTGGCGAAACCCGCGAGGATCATGCCCTCGATCAGCAGGTGCGGCTGCTGCTCCATCAGCAGGCGGTCCTTGAACGTGCCCGGCTCCATCTCGTCTGCGTTGCAGACGATATAGCCGCGCGGCACGTCGTCGCCCTTCATCGTCAGGCTCCACTTGAACCCGGCCGAGAAGCCCGCACCGCCACGACCGCGCAGATTGGCGGTCTTGACCTCTGCGGTCAGCGTCTCATAGGTGTGCTGCTCGAGCGTTTTGGTGACCGCCTCGTAGCCTTGGGTGCGACGATACTCGTCCAACATCACCGGCGACTGATCGTCATGCAGGCGCCAGGTCAGCGGATGGGTCTCGGCGCGGCGCTCGCTGGCGGATTGCAGAATGCGGCTCATGCGTATGCCTCCAGCAGTCGGGGAATCTCGTCCGGCGCGACCGGGCCGTGCAGATCTTCGCCGATCAGGATCGTCGGGCCACGATCGCAGGCCCCGAGACAGCACACCGGCAGCAGCGTGAAACGCCCGTCCGCCGTAGTCTGGCCCATGCCGATACCGAGGTGCGCAAAGAAGGCATCACGCAGCTCCTCGTAGTCGGTCAGAAAACACGAACTGCTGTCGCAGATCAGAATGACGTGACGGCCGACCGGCTGGCGAAAGATCAGGCTGTAGAACGTCGCCACGCCTTCGACATCGGCGACGCCGATGCCCAGCGTCTGGGCGATCGCCGGAATGGCGCCGTCCGGCACGTAGCCGTGGCGCTTCTGGACGATCTTCAGCGCCTCGATACTCGCCGCCTGCGGATAGGGATAGTGCGCACGCTCCTCGAGGATCGCCGCGCGATCGGCGGGGTCGAGCGTGAAGCCGTCGCTGGCGATGGTGTTAGTCGTCGTCGTGGTGCCAGTCGCCTTGGTGGTGCTAGTCGTCGTGGTGGTACTGGTCGTCGTGTTAGTCATGTCGGTCGTCCCATCTCGGCCATCCTCATCGGTCCACATCGGCCATGACGAAGTCGATACTGCCCAGGTGTGCGATCAGATCCGGCACGAAACCGCCGCGCATCACGGCGGGGATCTGCTGTAGATGCGGAAAGCTGGGCGTACGAATGCGCGTGCGGTAGCTCATGGTGCTGCCGTCGCTGGTCAGGTAGTAACTGTTGATGCCCTTGGTCGCCTCGATCATCTGCATCGACTCGGCGGCCGGCAGCACCGGCCCCCAGGAGACCTGCAGGAAGTGCGTGATCAGGGTTTCGATATGCTGCAGCATCTTTTCCCGCGGCGGCGGCGTGGTCAGCGGGTGGTCGGCCTTGTAGTCGCCTGCGGGCATGTGATCGATGCACTGTTGGAGGATACGCACGCTCTGGCGCATCTCTTCGATCCGCAGCATGCCGCGATCGAAGGCGTCGCCGTTGACCGCCGTGGGGATCTCGAAATCGAAGTTCTCGTAGCCCGAATAGGGCCGCTTCTTGCGCAGGTCGAAATCGAGGCCGGTGGCGCGCAGGTTGGGGCCGGTAACGCCCCAGTCGATGGCCTGTCGGGTATCGAAGGCCGCGACGAACCTGGTGCGGTCGCGGACGATGGCGTTGTCCATCATCGCCTTCTCGTACTCGGCGAGGCGCTTGGGCATCCAGTTGACGAAGCCCTGGACCAGCTTGTCCCAGCCGGTGGGCAGATCGTGAGCGGTACCGCCGATACGAAACCACGCCGGGTGCATGCGGAAACCGGTGATCGCCTCGATCACCTCGTAAGCTTTCTGGCGATCGGTGAAGGTGAAGAACACCGGCGTCATCGCGCCCAGATCCTGCAGATAGGTACCCAGAAACAGCAGGTGGCTGTTGATGCGGAACATTTCCGCCATCATCACCCGGATCGTCTTGGCGCGGTCGGTCACGGTGATACCGGCCAGTTTTTCCACCGCCAGGATGTAGGGGAAGTTATTCATGACCCCGCCGGTATAGTCGACGCGGTCGGTATAGGGGATGTAACTGTGCCAGGACTGGCGCTCGGCCATCTTCTCGGCACCGCGATGGTGATAGCCGATGTCGGGCACGCAATCGACCACCTCTTCACCGTCGAGCTGTAGCACGAGTCGGAAAGCGCCGTGAGCCGAGGGGTGGTTGGGACCGAGGTTGAGAAACATGAACTCGGTTTCTTCGCCTTCGCGCTTCATGCCCCACGCCTCGGGATCGAAACGCAGCGCCTCCTGTTCGACCTCCTGCCCTTTCACGGTCAGCGTGTAGGGGTCGAACTCTGTGGCGCGGGCGGAGTAGTCCTTGCGCAACGGATGGCCGGTCCAGGTCGGCGGCATCATGATCCGGGTCAGGTGCGGGTGACCGGCAAAGTCGATCCCGAACAGGTCGAACACTTCACGTTCGTACCAGTTGGCATTGATGAAGATATTGCTGATCGAGGGCAGGCTCAGGTCACGTTCGTGCAACGCGACCTTGATCATTAGATCGGCGTTTCGCTCTACCGACAGCAATTGGTAGAAGACGGTGAAGTCGGACGGTGGCAACCCGCGGCGCTGGGTGCGCAGGCGCTCGTCGACAGCACTCAGGTCGTAGAGCATCGAAAACGGTGCCGAGAGCTTGCGCAGGTAGACGAGAACGTCGCGCAGCTGCTCGCGGGCGACCCAGATCACCGGCATGGCGGTCATCGTGTCCTGCGGGGTGAAAGCAGCGTCCCCGAAATGCCGCGCCAATTCCGCCACGACGTCGGCAGAGCCGGCGGCATCGGAAGCGCTGGAAGTCATTGTGCTCTCGTTTCGAGAATCATCGGCTGCGGTCATGGCTGGCGGCCCCCGGTGCAAAAATCAATGGTCGAGAACGACCACAAGAATCAATGGCAGGTACGATCGAGAAGATCGATCGCACTAGATGCCATCCGGGGTGCGCAGCTCCTTGACCGCAATTCGACGGTCGCGATGCTTTTCACGCTGAGACGGCATCTCGGCGCGATAGACACCCTGGTCGCCGACCACCCAGGAGAGCGGACGACGCTCTTCCTGAATCGAATCCTGCAATAGCTGAAGACCTTGCAGAAACGCCTCGGGACGCGGCGGGCAGCCGGGCACGTAGACGTCTACCGGCAGGAACTTGTCGACACCCTGAACCACGGAATAGATATCGTACATGCCGCCGGAGTTGGCGCACGATCCCATCGAAATCACCCATTTAGGCTCGAGCATCTGGTCGTAGAGCTGCTGGATGACGGGCGCCATCTTGATGAAGCAGGTACCGGCAATGACCATGAAATCGGCCTGCCGCGGAGAGGCGCGGATGACCTCGGCGCCGAAGCGTGCGACATCGTGCGGGGCAGTGAACGCGGTGGTCATTTCCACGTAACAGCAGGAAAGGCCAAAGTTGTAAGGCCACAGCGAATTCTTGCGCCCCCAGTTCACCGCAGAGTGAAGCACGTCCTCGAGCTTGCCCATGTACACATTGCGATGAACCTGCTGTTTCATCGGGTCATCGACAAGCTCGCGTTGGCCGAGAGGATAGCGATCAGCCGCGGATTCGTCTCCCTCCGCACGGGTCAGGGTGTACTGCATAGTCAGCCTCAACAAACCAGATAGAAAAACGGTCGCGGAAGCACTGGTCAGTTACGGGCGCCAGACTCCCATCATTATCTTTATCGCGATCGCCGGAGCAATCATCCATTGATACCCGGCTCAACGCGTTTTCTCTTCTCGGCGAACCTGTCGATCAACGCCAGGCACGGCAGCCAGCTCTCGCGCTCTCGACGCATTTTCATTCCCACGCTTACGCGGCGCCCAGTCGAGAGCGCCGACGCGCGCGTCGTAAATCAGGCCGGCCAGCAGAATGAAGATGAAGACTGCCGCTGCCACGAATCCCGTCCAGCCCACCTCGCGCACGGAGACGGCCCAGCCGAACAGGTAAACGGCTTCGATATCGAATATCACGAAAAGCATGGCAACGAGATAGAACTTGACCGAGAAGCGTTGCCGCGCGGAACCAGCGCCAACGATGCCGGATTCGAAAGGGAGCGACTTGCTGCGTCCGTGGCTGCGGCCGCCGAGCAGGCTGGCGGCACCGATCATCAGCCCGCAGAGCGCCACGATAGCCACCACGAACAACCCGGTAGCCCAGTAGCTGGCAATCCATGCAGAAACTTGATCGGACATGCGTTCCCTCGCGGACGTAACGGAGCCTCAACGTAATGATTACGCGGATCGAAACTGACAAGTTCGTAAGATTACGAGTTTACACCATAATGGTGCGGTAATGAACCTGCTAACCGCCTGAGTATGACCTATCTACAAACCTGAAAGGCTTTAATTGGCCCGGCACGACGCTCGGGCTCGGACTCCATCGTCAACGTGAGCTTCTGGCTGTTTTCGGGCGCCAACTATAGGGGCGCCAACTATAGGGGCGCCAACTATAGGGGCGTCAACTATAGGGGCGTCAACTATAGGGGCGTCAACTATAGGGGCGTCAACTATAGGGGCGCCAATTTATAGGCCACGCGACGGCACTACCATTAGGCAAACGTAGCCCTTTACATTAGGCTAGCCATTCTGACACCCCTTGCAATGTTCAGCACATGCTTTCTCGACCCATTCCCAATGTCTTGACGATCGCCGGCTCGGACCCTTCCGGTGGCGCGGGCCTGCAAGCCGATATCAAGACGCTTTCCGCCCATGGTACCTACGCCACCAATGTGATTACCGCCGTGATCGCCCAGAATACCTGCGGCGTCCGTGCGGTAGAGCCGGTATCGGCCACGATGATACGGGCCCAGCTCGACAACCTGCTCGACGATGTCGAACTCGATGCGGTCAAGATCGGCATGGTCAGCAGCCGCGAGGTGGCGGAAACGATTGCCGAGGCGTTGGGCGAGCGCCGGCCACGCTGGATCGTGCTCGACCCGGTGATGGTTGCCAAGAGCGGAGACCAATTGGTGGATGCTGCCGGCCTGCGAGCGATAAGAGAGGTATTGGTGCCGCTTGCCGATGTCATCACGCCCAACCTGCCGGAGGCGGCCGCGTTACTGGGCGTCACCACACCACAGAGCCTTGCCGACATGGAGGCGATGACCGGGGGTCTCGCCGCTCTGGGAGCGCCTTACGGGCTGCTGAAAGGTGGCCATTTACCGCTTGAGCAGTGCCCCGATCTGCTGTGGACGCCGGACGGCCAACGCTGGCTGAACGCACCGCGTCTGACCACCCGCAACCTCCACGGCGCCGGCTGCGCGCTGTCGTCGGCGATTGCCGCGCGGCTCGCCCATCTGCCACCCGGTGAGAGCGGCGTCGAGGACGCTATCGACACGGCCAAGCGATGGTTACATCAGGCACTGGAAGCCAGCGAGCGTCTAAACGTCGGCCAGGGGCAGGGGCCACCGCA
>Ga0207878_100254_pt1 | contig 29360 bp, 31 predicted proteins | sample LinPmetageLP41_FD_184053 | JGI IMG/M metagenome (GOLD analysis project Ga0207878, IMG submission 184053) | Marine viral communities from the Pacific Ocean - LP-41 (SPAdes) | ecosystem: Environmental > Aquatic > Marine > Oceanic | place: Pacific Ocean | collected 2010-08-27 | reverse complement strand
GTCCACTGATTCTAACTACTTTATTGCATTATTAAACTTTACAATCTCTTAAAGCTAGGGAGGGTTTATTATATTTATAACTACTTATGGGCCTTTTATTGTCGGGCTTCGGTGGACGTGGGTCCACTGATTCTAACTACTTTATTGCATTATTAAACTTTACAATCTCTTAAAGCTAGAGCGGGTTTATTATATTTATAACTACTTATGGGCCTTTTATTGTCGGGCTTCGGTGGACGTGGGTCCACTGATTCTAACTACCTTATTGCATTATTAAACTTTACAATCTCTTAAAGCTAGAGCGGGTTTATTATATTTAAAACTACTTATGAACCTTTTATTTTCGGGCTTCGGTGGACGTGGGTCCACTGATTCTAACTACTTTATTGCATTATTAAACTTTACAATCTCTTAAAGCTAGAGAGGGCTTATTATATTTATAACTACTTATGGGCCTTTTATTGTCGGGCTTCGGTGGACGTGGGTCCACTGATTCTAACTACTTTATTGCATTATTAAACTTTACAATCTCTTAAAGCTAGGGAGGGTTTATTATATTTATAACTACTTATGGGCCTTTTATTGTCGGGCTTCGGTGGACGTGGGTCCACCATCATTAATAAGCCAGCATTACGTTGAGTTTACTATTTTTACCATCTCCCCTTTATAAAACACTTAACATTATGGAATTACCTTATGCTGTGTATATTTTGAAATGTGCACATGGTGGATATTATACTGGCTTTACCACTAACATTACAAAAAGATTGGTTGAACACCAAAAAGGTACAGTTGCTTATACAAAAGATAAGCTACCCTTGGAACTTACGCATCTTTCTCTTTTTGCAGAAAAACAGAAAGCTTATGATTTTGAAAGGTACTTAAAAACAGGTTCTGGGATTGCGATACGGAATAAACGACTGGTTTAGATTTACTTTAATTTTAAATTGTGATTTGGTTGCTTAGTACTTGACCGCAACTAGACCGCAAGGAGACCGCAACTAGACCGCAACTAGACCGCAACTAGACCGCAAGGAGACCGCAAGGAGCTCTACCCTATTTTTTGACCTTTATTTTTGATAATTAAGGGTGTTTTTTGCTTTATCGTTTTGATGAATAGGTATTTATTATTGGCTTTAATTTATCTGGCTATTGGTCTTATTATTATTATTTAAACCATCACTAAGCTTCATTTTTAGCGTTTTATGGACTTTTTTTGCTTGAAAAGTTGGTTTGATATTCTATTTATTTTCATTTTTTGAGCCTATTTTGGTGTTTATTTTATAAAAAATGTAAATTTTTTTGAATTTTTTTGGTTACAGATATAGAAATGGTAGTTCACGTGGGTTTACGAATATGATAATTTTTGAATCTTTATTTGTTAAATAATTATATTATTCGCAAAATTTTATCTTAAAATGATTTTATACTGATAGTGTTTTACGAATGTTGATTAGGATTGTATTAAATTTTTTATATATGTTTGTTGCTCAATAACTTATTGAAGTTGTTTTCTAGAGATGCTTCTTTTGTTATTTGAATTGGCCGCGCAGCCTTGTATTATTTACTCCCCTCTATTTAATTACAGTACATATATGGATAGACCCCAAGTCTGATCCTTTTACTAACCAGATGTTGGTGTCTTAATTACCAATGCCATAGACACAACATCTTAACACTTTTATAGATGGCAAAAAATAATTCATTTATTAGATTGGAAGGAACGCTAGATGGCTTGACCTTTTACAGAAAAGACGGTGAGAATTTTGTGAAAACAAAATCTAGCGTAAGTAAGAACCGTATAATGAACGACCCGGCTTTTCGACGTACTCGTGAAAATATGCAAGAATTTTCGGGGGCTGCCCGAGCCGGTAAGGCTTTTAGGAGTGCCTTTGGCAGTGTTATAAAGCTTATGGGTGACACGTACATTTCTGGACGGCTTACCGCACTTATGAAGCGTATTAACAGATTAGGTACGGGAGTTCGTGGTGAGCGCGTTATAGATGTAACGGCTAACCCGATATTGTTGGAGCATTTTGAGTTTAATAAGTTGCAACCTTTTAGTGCTACTTTTTTTGCTACATACGACCCGCCTACTTTGAATGTAAATCGTGATGCTGCCACATGGGTGGTACCGGATTTTGATACTGACACTTTTATTAATACTCCAGAAGGTGCTACGCACTTTAAACTCCTATTGAGTTTTGGTTTGTTGAGTAATTATAATTACAACAGAGCCTTGGAAGGTTATGAGCCTGATGCTCCCGAAGAAGATAGTTTGGGCACAACAGCTTATAGTGCTGCCATCCCCATAGGTGGAATGGTAGGTGCTGCTACTACCCTAGATGCTGATTTGGGTATAGGTACGCCTGTTTCACTGGACATTGCCTCTATTGCAGCTATTGGTATTGTTTTTTATCAAGAAATTAATACCGAATTGTATGAACTGGCACAAGGAAATGCTATGGTGATTGCTACTGTAGGGTAGTTACACTTTACCGTTTTAAACATTTCATTTAAATTTAAAAACCACCGACGGGTGGTTTTTTTTGGTTTTATACAGCTGTCATTACTTTTTTATAAGTTGCATCTAGTTCTTTACATAATGTCATTAAAACAGCCTCTAAGGATTTTGCATACTCCCTATCTTTATACACGACATCTGGTATAAACTCCCCCTTTTTAGCATATACTGTAAGTCGGTTATGATGTATGTCTGTATAGGTTCTAAACTCTGAGAATCTATCTTCTGGAATGTTTTGGAAGTGTTTCATTACTTTTTTTATCACTTCTTCTGGATAGATGGGATATATGGATGCACGGTTTGAAATCACGACATTGATCTGATCGTAAAAATCTATACACGTAGCTTTGTACCCTTCTGGGGATTCGATTGGTGTAAAGTTTTTTGTGGTAAAAAATTTGCTGAGTCGCTGGGATCTTTTTGCTATTAGTTCTTTGATTGTGTTTAATATTGAGAAATCGAAGCCGTTTTCTACCACTTTTACTGAAGCCAATACAATCTCTGAACCCGAAATAATCTGTTTAATCTCTGCCAGACAATCTTCGCTATCTTCTGCCCCAAAGCCTTTCCCTTTTTGAAACTAATATCCTGCTTCGCGATTGAACTTTTGTGAATACTCGTAGAGATTCATAGAACCTACGATAATGTTATCTTGATTGAGATATATTTTTGAATGTAAGTTAGGATGCGTTAACAGCGTAAGGTGTTTTAGTTTCTTTAATTTTTCTAGTTCTACAGGCTTTAAGCAATCTGTACGGCATACCATCCCTATTTCTACGTCACGCTTATCGCAATCTAAGAGGGCTTGGTACACTTCTGCGCTCATTTTTATATAGGGAACTATTAAAACTAATTCTTTTTCTGCTTCTTCAAAAAGATTGAATAGGCTTTCTACAAATTTGGGTTTGTTAAGGAACATGTACTTGTAATTGTTTTTTTTATTTAATCTTCTCCATTAATAGTTTCCATTATTTCTTTAAAACTATTTAGACCAGCTTCAATATTTTCAATTATTTCGCTCGCTAAAATATCTGGGTCTGGCAGGTTGTCTAAATCTGTTAAGCTTTTATCTTTAAGCCAAAATATATCTAAACTAGTTTTGTCTCGTGCAATAACCTCATCGTAGCTATATTTTCTCCATCTGCCCTCTTCGTTCTCCTCACTCCAGGTTTCTTTTCTTTTACTACTATTTGCACCATTATACAGCTCAATAAACTCAGACAGATGTTCTTGCTGCATTGGGTTCTTTTTGGGAGTGTGATGAACATTTGTGCGATAGTCGTAAAACCAAATATCTTTAGTCCAAGCCTCTTTGCTTGCAGGTTTGTTATTAAAAAATAACACATTTGCTTTTACCCCTTGTGCATAAAATATCCCTGTAGGCAGTCTTAAAATAGTATGAAGCTCTGTAGTTTTTAAGAGTTGTTTGCGCACTTCTTCTCCTGCTCCACCCTCAAACAATACATTATCTGGTAATACTACTGCTGCTTCGCCATTTATTTTAAGCTGAGTTTTAATATGTTGTAAAAAGTTTAATTGCTTGTTTGAGGTTGTTTCCCAAAAGTCCTGACGATTGTAGCTTAAATCCTCTTTTACGATATCACCTTGTTCGTTGGTAAAAGACATACTGCTTTTTTTACCAAAAGGAGGATTTGCTAACACATAATCGTATCGCTCTCCATCATCTGAGATTAAAGCATCATTAGGGTTTATAAATGATTCCCCATCTATTTCGCCAATGTTGTGCAAATACATATTCATTAAGCACATTCTGCGGGTATTTGCTACTATCTCGTTACCGTAGAATGTTTTGTTTTTTAAAAACTCTTTTTCTTCTCTGTCTAAAGGATTGTTCTCCACAATCCAATCGTATGCCGCCAAAAAGAACCCTCCTGTACCACATGCAGGGTCGACAATGGTTTTCATGGGTTTTGGTTGTATGCATGCAACCATTGCTTTAATAAGTGCTCTAGGTGTAAAATACTGTCCTGCCCCACTTTTGGTATCTTCTGCGTTTTTTTCTAGAAGTCCCTCATAGATTTTACCTTTAATATCTGCCCCCATCATTGCCCAATTCTCCTTATCAATAAGGTTGATGACTTTTAGCAATTTGGCAGGGTCTTGTATTTTATTCTGGCTTTTTGTAAAAATCTGTCCTAACGTACCTTTTTCTGTGGAAAGTGTGCGTAACAATTGACTGTAAAAAGATTCTAGTTCTGCACCACGTTTGCCCGAAAGCGTTTCCCAATTACAAATTTCACTATCTGCAATTTCGTTGCCTTCTACATCTTTTAGTTTTGGAAATACCAAGCCTTTATTATAAGGTGGTTTATTGAGTTCATCTGCCATTTTTAAGAATAGCAAATAGGTTATTTGTTCTAAATAATCTCCGTACCCTACACCATCATCACGCAATACATTGGCAAGGTTCCATATTTTTGATATTATTGTTGAGTCTGTCATTTAATGTTTTGTGAATTTTTTCTGTAATTGTTTTTCTTCAAAAGAAAATGACCAATAGCTAATAGGTAAAGCCAGTTTCTCTTTTAATGTTTCAAAGTAAATTAAATCTCTCTTATTTGGTTTTACTGGACCTACTATTATAAGTTCTTCTATATTTATAGATTTATCTAAAAGAGCATATTCAATAACCTGACCTAAAGCTAACCTTACATTTGTTAAAAATGAATTGGTTGTTTTTACTTCAAAAAGGTTTAATTTATCTGCTTTCTTAGCCGCACAATCAACCAAATTGTTACCAACTTTCGTCTTTTCTGTAGAAATTTTATAACCATTATAATCTTTAGAATTACAAAGATATTTGTGTAATGCATTCGTAATGTCTGAATGTGAACGATTCACATTGCGTTTACCACCTGAAACAATTTGTGAATAAGAATTTGATCCAGTACCATTACCTTCTTTAAAATCTAATTTTGGGTCATTAAATGAAATATCAATATTATTAATAACCTTTTCAATTAAACCTTCTACTTTATTCGGAATAAATCGATGGATTTTCAAAAAATCTTCTGGAAGCATAATTGGCTCATCGTATATAATAGCATTATCCAAATTAAAAGAAATATTTGGTCTCAAAAGCATCTTTCTAAGGAATGGTGTATCTGCATTAACCTGTTCTAATTCTTGAAGCATTTCATTTCTACCCTCTTCAAATATTCTTAAAACCTTTTTCTTCACTTCACTTTCGTTTCTGTAAATATCTACATCAATTAATTTGGCAACCAGGTATTTTTGATTTGACTGAGGGTTTAAAGTATAAAGATATAATTCATTTATAAATGTTGCATTAGCTGGCATAGTGTCAATTCCTCGTACATATCCATATTGCAAGCCACCAATCAAATATCTAGGATTTAAAAGCCATTCTTCAAATCCAAATCCATATTGTTCATGATGTGCTTTGTCTGATCGACCTTGCCAAGATTTATTCCAATAACGTTCCATTGGTGTTTGCCAATTTTTGTCATTATAAACTAACCTCATTAATCTTTTTTCTGGCCAAAAGTGATATAGAATTTTATATAAATTATCTATTTGATTATTAAAATAATTATCACTTTTTGCTATAAGATTACTCCAAGAAGAATTATATAAATCTTCTTTAAGTATAACTTTATAGTTTTCAGTAAGGCTTATTTTTAGAGTATCAAACTCTTTTTCTAATTTGGATGTAAAAAATGGATCATTACGTTTTATATCAATTTTATAGAATAGATTACCATCATTACCTACACCAATTGTGAAAAATAAAAGTTTTGTTTTAAAATTTTGAGGATATATACGATACCAAGTATAATCTTTGTAAGACTGTCCTTTTCCTCTGCTCTGCCTTTGCCAATTTTTAGTACCCTTATCTGTTTTCCAACCTAATTGAGTAAGCTTATCTCTCCAAATCTTGGATTTTTCCCATATTACTTGATTTAGAAAATAACCAATATTTTTATCTACCTCATCTTCTTTATTGTATACCTTTCTTTTAATTAATTCTTTAAATGAGGTCAATTCTTTATTAGTAAAGAAGTTATTCTTACTATTATTTTCTACAATTGGAAAGCCTAAAGCAAGTAATTTCAATTGTGCTTGGTCAGTATTTATGGATTTTCGTTTTATTGGATTTCCTTCTAACTCATAATGCTTAGTAATAATACGAGCAGGAGATAATAATTTTCTATTCCACCAAACTGCATACTTAGTATCATTTATGTTATTCTCTTTAATTAATGATTTAATCGCCCTAATAGCTTTTTTTGGTGTTAAGTCCTCAAACATATATTACTTTATTTTTTTCTTTTTTTTAATTCGCTCCAGCAATACACTGGCTGGCTCATAATCCGTATCTGCCTTACATTTAGCAATTTCCTTTTCACTTAACAATGTACCCTCAAATGCTTTTTTAAGAATGCTTTGGCGTAAGGCTTGGGCTTTTTCAAGACTTTGGGTAATGCTTTCTTCTACTTTATCACATACCGATAAACGGCTTTCTATTTCTTGGACGATTTGGTGTTGTTCTTGCTTTGAACATAAAGGATAAGGAAGCTCTTTTATTATACCCAAATTTAGAATATCCATTGTTGCTCCGTGCGCTTTTAAACTATATAAACTTTTTAAGAAAGAACTTTCAAAATAGTATTTGAAAAAGATTGAATCATAAAATTTATTAAAAGAGATTTTAACCAAACGAGGATTAATAATTCCATCTTCACAATCTTTAGGTAAAACCAATACTTTACCAACAGTACCAACTAAAGAAATTAGAATGTCACAAGGTTTTACAGCACAGTTTATTAGAGAATCGTATTTTTCTTGATTCACATAATAATCACCAATCTTATGATTATTTGCGATTACTTGTTCCTGTCCATAAATCTTATAACCAGATTCTGTGTAAAATTCTTTTTTTAATGATGAACCAAAAGGGCCAGCTTTCAATGAAGCAGCTTCGTGACTTGCAATTTTATCTGCTTTAACCCAATGCCAATATTTATTTAAAGTTGGTAATTTCTCCAATTCGTCATTAGCTAAACTGATTAATTCTTTTATGAATTTTGGTTTCGCAGGTTTTTTATCATTTGCTCCTTCGTTTTTCCAAAGTTTAACTGCATCTTTCCATTTAGATAATTCCTGTTCTTGATATTTTTGACGTTCTTCTTTTATTTGCTCTAACAATTCATCAGCAGAAGGTAAATTGGTTTGTTTCTCTCTCCATTCTTTCGTCAATTCTCCCTCAAAAGCCTTTTTTAAAACCGCTTGTCTATAAATAACCAATTGGTCTTGTGCTTTTTTAAGGTCTGCAATTCCACTATCTAAACTGCTAAATAATTCTTCTATTTTTTTGACAATGGCTTTTTGTTCAACTAGAGGTGGAAGTACTATAGGTATTTGCTTTAGCTTACCTTGAGTTAACTTTAATCTTGTAGTACCTGAAACATATCCATTAAAGTTAAAATTGTTCAAATAATGAAGTAAAAAATCATCATTGAATTTTGATTTCAATATGTGTGCGTGATTATTGACCCAGGTTTTTCCAGAAATTTTATAGGCAACATCCTTTGAATAATCTAAAAATGGTGCTGCATCTTCTCCTACTAAAACAAATTCTCCATCTGTCAAATAATCATCAATGTATCCAACTTGACCAGTAGCACCATAATATGGGAATAACTCTTCAGCTTTTTTACCACTTATTCTTTCATTTCTTTCTTTTGAATTTATGGGTTTTCTTAAATTATCGTGTATTCCACAAGACTCAACAATAGTACTTTGTATCCAATCTTCTCTCATTATGCTGCTAGTACTTCATTGAGTTCGTTAATGATTTCATTCATTTGGTTACCAAATAGTTGGTGCATTTTTCCCTTTCCGCCTTTGGCATCAAAAGGGGTGTAATCTAAATCGTCTATTTCTATATGATAGCTGCTCACAACGTGGTCTTTTATCATACGTAACCAATCTAGTTGTTCTTTTGTAAAGCGATTGTGTTGGCCTGCGTTTTGTTTAAAAATCCACGTTTTAAAATTGTTTTCAATGGTTTTATCGTAAGCTTTCAATTCGCTGTCTATACCGCAAGCTCTTCTGATTAAAGATACCAAAGCGGTTAATTCGTCTTTGGGTTGTTTGCTTTTTACTTCTTCTAAAGATGAATAAGCATCCCAAACATAATCTGGTGCTAATAATGGTTTTTCTAATTGTAGTTTTTCCATCACCTCTTTTATCATTTTAAATGTAATGTCTCTGCGGTTAAAAGGTTGGTTATAAAAAATACTCAAAGCTTTAATTTCATCTTTGTTGGCTTCTAAATATTCTGTAAAATCTTTGACAATCTCCGTTGCTTTATCTACAGAAGTTGTTTCCCATTCACTTTTTGTAATAGTATCTATGTTATGACTATCGATAATTTGTTCGTGTTGTTTGCGTACATTGTCTAAATAGCCATTTAACTCTCCATTAAAAGTTTTACTTGCTTCTAAAACTAATTGCTCTTGTGCTGTTTTTTTAGCTTCTTCTATTAAAGCAGGTGTTTGGTCTTGTACAGGAATTTTGTCAATCTCAATTTGTGCTTTGTTTTCAATTTCGTCTTGGTCAAAAGCAGTAATTAATTCTTTGGTAATTTGTTTCAAGTTTTTACCACCAGAAAACTCTAACAATCTATCTTTTTCTTTATCCGTGATTTGTTTTTCTAAACGAATTAATCTGTTTGCTAAAGACAAAAATAAATCTTCGTCTGCAACTCCCATTGTTACTGCTCCCAATAAATCTTTCATTGGAACTGTTGGTTTGCGTTCTAAAGGTCTGCTGTCCGTTTTTTTTGATTTGGTTGCACCCACCGCATCTACAATAACAAAATGTGTTTTGGTTTTGGCTGTTTTTGTTACGAGTTGTAAAGAATCGCTATTAATCGTTCGTGTTCCACGACCTTTCATTTGTTCAAAATAGTTGATGCTTTTTACATCTCTCATAAACAATAAAACTTCTAAAGGTTTTACGTCTGTTCCTGTTGCAATCATATCAACTGTAACTGCAATTCGAGGATAATAGGAATTTCTAAAACGGTTTAAAACCGATTTTGGGTCTTCTTCAATTTTGTAGGTTACTTTTTTACAAAAGTCATTTCCTTCGTCAAATTCTTCTCGAATGATTTTTATAATATCGTCTGCGTGACTATCTGTTTTTGCAAAGACTAACGTTTTTGGCACTTCGTAATCGCCATTTTCATCAATACGATTTGGATAAATAGTAGTTTTTAACGCCTTTTTGTATTCACGAATTATATTTCTAATTTGACTTGGATTGACAACTTTTTTATCTAAATCGTTGCGTTTGTAATCGGTATCTTCGTCTTCTTGTTGCCAACGTTTTTTACGTGTTAGTTTATCTCTTCTGTCGACAAACCAACCTGCTTTTATGGTTTCTCCATTTTGAGAAATTTCCGTTTCAATCGTGTAAACATCATACGGTACATTTACACCATCTGTTACCGATTCTTCGTATGTATATTGACTCACAACATTTTCATTAAAAAAACCGAAGGTTCTTTTGTCTGGTGTAGCCGTTAATCCAATTAAAAAAGCATCAAAATAATCTAAAACTTGTTTCCACAGGTTGTATATAGAACGGTGTGCTTCGTCAATGACTATAAAATCGAACTGCTCAATGGGAACATTAGGTGTATATTCCACAGGAACAGCTTGGGTTTGCGACATTTTTTTTTGAAGCCACGAATTTTCATTAGGATTGTCCAGTTCTGCGCTTTCGTCTAATTCTTCCCCTTTTAAAATAGCGTACAGTCTTTGTATGGTTGAAATGCACACCTGACTATCTGAAGCGATATAACTTGATGATAAACGTTGTACATTATAAAGTTCGGTGAACTTTCGGTTATCATCATTAGGCTGAAAGGTCATAAACTCTTGCTCTGCTTGTTCGCCAAGGTTTTTTGTATCTACTAAAAACAAAATACGTTTGGCATCTGCGTGTTTAAGCAAACGATATACAAAGGTTGCAGCTGTAAATGTTTTTCCTGCACCAGTTGCCATTTGTATTAAAGCTTTAGGTCTGTTTCTTTTAAAAGAAACTTCTAGGTTGTTAACTGCTACAATTTGAGCAGGGCGCAATCCTGTACTATCTAAAGCGGGCATTGCTTGTAATCTTTCTCTAAGAGGTTGTCCTTTTTTCATCCATTCGGCCATTGTTTCTGGTTTATGAAAACTAAAAACATTTCTCCCTCTAGGTTTCGGGTCCCTGTAATCTGTAAATCTTGTTATGGTTCCAGTACTTTCGTACACAAAAGGTTTGTCGTTATCTAAAGTATAAGGACCAATTTTAATAGCGTCTTTTGAATATCTTGCAGATTGCTCTTCAACTTGCAACAATTTGTACCCTAAATCTTCGGCTTTGGCTTCAATTACCCCCACCGATTTACGGTCTACAAATAATATATAATCGGCAGAACCCGTTGAGGTATTGGTTTCTCTGAGTGCTACCCCAATACCTGCAGATAAATTAACTTCATTTTTCGATTGTATGATCCAACCTGCTTCACGAAGCATATTGTCTATTTTATCACGAGCAATTTGTTCAGGGTTTTGGTTTGGCTGCATTTTTCAGATTAAATAGTGTAAATATATAAGAATACAAAAGTTCGTACAATGTGAAAACTACGTAATTTTTTAAAATAAAATGTCTCCTAAAACAAAGGCTTCGGAGTAAAAGGGGGAGAATTCAAATATAAAAAAAGAAACTACTTAGGATGCATTAATTTTTTAATAATTGCAAGGAGTGGCATTTGGATTATTTCCTAACTTTGGGATTATGTCCAAGCTATTGTATTTTATTAATGACACCCCCAAAGAGATACGCACTCTTTTAAAGGTATTGAGCAGGGAGCGATTGGTAAGGGAATGCACGAAGAGAGGCTATCCTGAGCCTACGAATGCTAATAAATTTTGTGTGATTGTGAGTAAAGGGCGACGGGAATTGTGTTATTTTTATTTTAAACACCCAACGTGTATTATGGAACTGGACCCAATGGAACTTCCCCAATATGGTTGGCGTGTTTATGTTGGATAAATTTGTATTTTTATAGTATGTGCTACGAAACAACCTTGTCTAAAAAGCAAAAACAGATAGAGAAAAAATATCAAGTTAATTTTGCTATTGGTGGAGAGTACGAACCGTACTTTCATAAAACGGGATTTACACATCCCAATCTTCAGATTATTAAAATGGATGAACCTCAACGTGTTTATCCTGCCTCGTGGGGTTTAATTCCAGATTGGGGATTGGAAGATATTGCGGCTTTCAGAAAAAAATATAACACCCTTAATGCTAAAAGTGAAACCCTTTTTAGTTCTGGTACGTATAAAAAAAGTGCTGCCGATAAAAGATGTTTGATTCTTGCTGATGGTTTTTTTGAACCTCATAAGGAAGGAAAAGTATCGATCCCTAATTTTTGTTATATCCCTACAGATGCTTATCCAGACGGAAGGGATTTGTTTGTGTTTGCGGGTATTTATAATGAGATAGATACTGATGCTTATAGCTGCTCCATTATTACAAAAGAAGCCAATGATTTTTTTGCTGAAGTGCATAATGTAAAGAAACGTATGCCTCTGGTACTCGATGAAGGGTTGTTTAAAGAGTGGTTTCATGATGGTCTTACTGAAAGTCATGTTAGCGAACTTATGGAGCATGGATTTACCGGCAAGGAGTTTAAAGCGCATCCAGTAAGCAGGGATTTGTATAAAAGAGGTGTTGACACTAATACAGCTTCTATGTTGGAACCTGCAGCCCCTGAAACTTTATTTTAACACCTCATACTCAATACCTGTTGTTTTAAGGTTATTTATTAATACCCCCTTATTTTAAGAAACATTTTTTTTACCTTACTCCCACTTACAACCACTAACCAACATACATTATGAGCATACAAATAATAGGGGCCGGTTTTCCAAGAACGGGTACTACTACGTTAAAAATTGCATTAGAAAGTCTTGGCTATGCTAAAACCTATCACTTTAAAGATTTAATGATGCGTCCTGCTTATGTGGCCCACTGGAACGAGCTTGAACATACAGGCACTACAGATTTTGATGCACTTTTTGATGGGTATGCTGCCACGGTAGATTTTCCGGGGTATCCTTATTATAAAATTATGCTGGAACGCTACCCAGATGCTAAAGTGATTTTAACAAAGCGTGACTTTGAAGGATGGTATGCTAGTGTTAAAAAAACGATTTGGTTGGTGGGTCCTCACACCATTACTTCGCGACCTAAGTATTTGTTTAATATGCTTTTTAATAAGCGTATGCGAGATACCTATCGTTGTTTTAAATTTTTGCGTGGTGTGTTTTTTAATAAGCAATTTAACCATCAGTTTGATGATAAAGCAGTAGCCGAAAGTGTTTTTAATAATCATATTGCTGCGGTCACTGCTGCTGTGCCAAAAGAGCAACTCCTTATCTATGATGTACGCGATGGCTGGGAACCGTTGTGTACCTTTTTATCGCTGGAGGTACCAAAAGCCGATTTCCCTCACGTGAATAAAGGAGAGAACTTTCATGATATGGTGGAACACATGCTTAGGGAAGCTGCTAAAGGGTAGAATTTAGTACTGTAACTCGAAACGTTCTGATCTGTATAAAAGATCGAGTTGTCCCCAGTTAAACGATTTATTTCCGTTTAAGGTTTTAAAATAGAGTGTCGCTTCGAAAACTTCATTGTTTTGCGGATAGGTTACTTCTACAATTTTTGCATTGTGGTTTATAAATCCTGAGGTCACTAGTATATTTTTAGTCGCTGGCAAGTAATCTACATCGCTAATAAGCATAGAGAAAAACTGGTTGCCTCTTTCTTTACCAAATTGCCAGTTTTGGGTTACGGTTTTGTCTTTTTCGTTTACCACATACTCTACTGCCTTAGAATAGTTAACTCCCTTTTTAAAATTTCGGGTATTTCCATTGTCGAACATGATAATGTTTCCGTTAGGTAATATTTTTGGCGCGTGTTGCCCCCACGGAAAATCGAAATCTTGTGGGCTTTCGTCTCCCATTTGTACTTTGCTATTATACGGTATGCCGTCCTTATTAACAGCGGTTAGCAGAAATGGTTTGGTGTCGAACCCTTTGCCATCTCTCCCCGCATTACCCCAGTTTTTTTGTGGTGCCATAATCCATTTTAAATTGTCGTTCCAATCGATTTTTACAATCCCCTGGTTTTTACCCGATACTACAATGGTACTATCTCGATTGTCGAATGCAAGACCGTTCATGTGCAGCCAGTCGCTATGCGTCATATGGTTTAAATCTGATCTATCTACGTCGAGTGATTTTGCTAAATCCCATTCTTTTTTAATGGTATTGGTTTCGCGGTTGTAATGAATGATAAAATCATTAAAGGAAGGCACTTGTTGCCCTGCTACGGTGATAAACGCGCCTTCTTTTTTTATTGCCATAAGGAGCTCCCCATTAGGTAGTTCTACAATATCGTGGTGAATTCTATATTTTGGGTCGATGGTATTTCTTCTTATAATTTTACCCAACATATCAAACTCGTAGATATTGTTGGTTCCCCCTACTAACAAAGCGCCATCTTTAAGCCTTTGGATAGGCCATATGATGTCTCCAAAAAAGTCAAGATTTAAATACCAGCGTATTTCCCCTTGATCGTCAAAAATAAATGGGCGCGAATCGTAGGTTCCATTTTTTGCATAGTGAACATCACATAAATGCAATCCGGGTTCCATCCCATTTCGGTTTAGGTTATTGATTTCTACTCTTGGAAAATATTCGGAAAGTGCTTCGGTTGTAATAGAAATAGTATCACTTACCGAACCTTTATCGTGTGTAAGTGTAAGCACCACTTTGTTTTCTCGATTGGCATATAAACCTACTACGGGAACTTCTAAGTTTTCAGAAAATGTATCGAAAGATTGACTTACCTCTGTAGCACCTAATACCCTAAATGATGCTCGCACAGGTTTGTTAGCATGTACTGTAAGCATTGCCGTTAAAGGAGCAATAATATTAGGATTTGCTTTTGAAGCTACGCTATACTCAAAAGTTGGCTCGCCACAACTGTTAAAAAACAAAAGTGATATAACTGCTACGACTATAAAAGATCTTGGAAATGGTTTGTAGTTGATTGTCATTGGTTAAAAATAGCACAAATTAATTGATTTAAATCTTCTGAAACTGACAACCAAAGTATTACAAATAATATTCAAAATAAAAATCTATTTAAAGAAATGTCGCACTTTTTTATATCTTTAGAAAAACAAAAATTTAAAATTATTACAATGGGAGTAGGCACATTAGTTATCGCAACATTTTTATTATGTTTAGTATTTGGTATTATCGCTAAATTTATGGAAGGATAGACTTTTACACCCCGTATTGTCTGTATTTTACCTTACAATAAAACTACCATCTTTAGTTTTTAATTAACATCATGCCTCTTGTAAATAACCTATATTAACAAGAAAAAATTGATGCGCATACCTTCCATTCTATTTATTTTATTGTTCAGTTTCCTTTTAATAGGCTGTGCCACCCATAAAATAAAAAACATCTCCTATTTACCTACTTTGAGTTCTGTTTCTGAAACTGAAATAACGCCCACCCTTTCTGTATTTACTCCAAAAAAAGTTCCAGCTGAAAAAATGCCGGTACTTATTTTTGTACACGGAGGTAATTGGAATAGTGGCAGTAAAGAGCTGTATGGTTTCTTTGGAAGAAATTTTGCAAAAAAAGGAGTTGTAACTGTTATTCCTGGATATACGTTAAGCCCTAATGCCACCTACGATGAAATGACACAACAAATTGCTGCTGCCATAGTATGGACAAAAGAAAATATTGAAGAGTATCATGGAGACTCCGAACAGATTTTTTTAACAGGACATTCGGCAGGAGGACATTTAATTGCACTTGCTACCATGAATCCGAAATACGCTATTGAAGCTTCCTCCATTTCGGGGATGATTTTTAATGATGCTGCCGGGCTGGATATGAAACATTATCTAGAAGAAAATCCTCCCACACAAGAAAATAATTACATCACTACTTGGACCACTAATCCTGAAATTTGGAAAGACGCCTCTCCTATTTATTTTATTTCTGAAAAAACTCCGCCCATAATGGTTTATCTTGGTAGTAAGACTTACAACTCTATTAAAGTAGGAAACCAACGCTTTTTAGAAAAACTGAAGCCTTTTCAACCAACTATTACTCCTATAGTTTTAGATAAAAAGCATGTTCCTATGATGGTGCAATATTTTTGGCCTTGGAGCCATAGGTATGATGAGATTATTGATTTTATTACACAGCAAAAATAATATATAGACAAAAAAAGACCACTACATAGTGGTCTCAAATTGGGGAATTTTTAATAATTATATTAGGTATTTCTTTCTTTTTCGAGATTCATATTTCCTAAAAAAGCGGAAATTAGTAATAAAACACCAGCTAAAATTAATATTGTTTTAGACAGAGGGTTCCATAAAAAGTGTGCTCCCAAAACTCCAATTGCCAGTGCAACCAGAATTACTTTTACAACATATACTAACCATTGTTTTTTCATTGCTTTTATTTTATGCACTAATTGCAGTTGAAGGAATTTCTTGCTCTACATTATTATAATGAAATAACAAGCTTTTATAAAATCTGTTGTTTTTTTCGTTAGGTTCTATACACCCTTTAAGGGTTTCTTCAAGATTGGTGTAAGATATAGAAATAGAATACGCTTCGTTGATATCGTATAATCTTCCGGGATGTACATCTGTTTTCTTTGATGTCCAAAGTAAGATAGTATTGGTATCGTAACTAATAGATACATCTGCAGCTTCAAAAAAGAATTTTAATAAAGACTTTTGAAAACTGTAATAATTACTTTCAGAATTAAATGAATGCGAACAACTCTTTTTAATTAACTGTCGCATTGCATCTTGAACAATTTGATCTTGATTTTTCATAGCAAAGAAGTTTTTATCTACCTCTAAGATACGTAAGGAATGTAGTTTTGGTTTGTTTGAAAATCCTATTTAGCTTCAATTTAACTACATGTAAATCAATCTGTTAAAAAAATTAAGAGGATAATAGCTTAGTTTTCGGTTTTTAGACCTTCGTCTTCCCAGTTGGTTAAACCACCTTCAAGATCGTATACTTTTTTAAATCCCATTTCTTTTAATATTTGTGCTGCGCGGGCGCTTCTGCCTCCTTTTTTACAATACACATATACAGGTTTATCCTTATCTAGTGTTTTAACTTTTTCGGAAAAATCATCACTAGTTACACAAATATTCTGAGCGTTTTTAAGATGACTTACACCAAATTCTTCTTTGGTTCTTACATCTACTAATTGTACATTTTGGTTAGTCTCTACAGACTCTTGCATTTGTGCCGGAGTAAGCAATTCTATATTATTGCTTTCCTCTGCATTTTTACAAGCTTGAAATGCTAAAAATAAAAACGCTACTATAATTAATAGCTTTTTTTTCATAGTCTTATAAATTTATGATACTGTTTCTCCTTGCCACTCTGTAATACCTCCCATAAGGTTATAGGTATTTTTAAAGCCCAAAGAGTTTAATATTGCACAAGCTTGGCCACTTCTTCCGCCAGATCTGCAATACACATAATAATTTTTTGATGGATCCATTTGCTTAGCTCCTTCCATAAACTCTCCTGCATTATAAATATCTAAATGCTTTGAGTTAGGTATGTGTCTTTCTTCTACTTCTGCATCTGTACGAACGTCTAAGATAACTGCGTTATCATCATTTGCAAGTTGCTCTGCCCATTTTGCTTGTGTTAAATCTGCCATTTTAGTAATTTTTTGTAAAAATAATAATTAGATAGTTTATAGACGTAAAAAAACCGAAAACGTTACGCACATTTTCGGTTCTTTCTATGTATAAATTAATTGTTATTGTTTTACTGAACAACCTATTGCTTTGGTTTCTTTTACTGCAATATCTTTTCCTGAAAGCAATTCATTTATAGCTGTAGCTAAAAAACGATCTTTTACCGCTTCTGCACTACGCACATTGTCATCTATTGCGCCAATATATTTCACTACATTTTTATTATTTTCTTTTTGTAACAAATAAACATGAGGTGTTTTTGTGGCTCCATATTTTGCATATACTGTTTGACTTTCGTCGTATAAGTAAGGGAAAGTAAATTTTTTCTCTTTTGCTTTTTGTTGCATCAACTCGAAAGTGTCATCTGGTTGTACTTTTGGATTATTAGGATTTATTGCAATTACAGGATAGCCTTTAGATTTAAATTCTTTGTCTAGCGCTATAATTCTATCTTCACTTGCAACTGCATAAGGACATGTATTACATGTAAAGATTACAATAAAGCCTTTAGCATCTTTATAATCTGATAAAGAAACCATTTTCCCATCAACATTTTTAAGTTTAAAATCTGTAGCGGCATCTCCAATTTTGTATCCTTCAACGGTATTAACTGTTGGTGAGTTTATAAAACTGCTCATTGTTATCACACTTATAAATGCAATAATTACTATACTTACTATGTGCTTTGTCTTCATTATGTTGTTTTTATAAAATTGATTTAACTTCTTTTTCTAATTCTGGGTATGTGAAAGATTTCTCATAAAATTTACGGGTATCTTTTTTATAAATTAAAGTAGCTGGAATCGCACCACTCCACTCTGAAGATACTTTTGGGATCCAACTATTAGCATCTCCATCATCGAGTAAAACTACTTGAGACTGAATGTCTTCTCTATCCATAAAAGGTATTACTTGTGTTTCAATTTTATCTGCAAAATCGAGACTAACTAAAACAACTTTCACTTTTTTATCTGCATACACTTTATTTAATTGCTCAAAAGCTGGAAGCTCTTTAATACAAGGTTTACACCAAGTAGCCCAAAAGTTAATAACGTACGTAGTGTCATTATCTTTAGTAAGTAATGGGGTTAATTCTTCAAAATTTAAAGCTGGAACACGAGCATTTGTTTTTATAACCGGCGCTTCTGTATTAACCTCTAAAGTATCTGATAATTCTTCAGAAATAATATCTTTCTTTTTATCTGCACAAGACTGTAAACCAACCAAAAGGATTAGTACTATTAGTTTTTTCATATTTTAAAAATATCTATTGTAATTGACACAAAGAAAGCATTTAACACTTGATTAAGAAATGAAAAAGTGAATAAAATTAAATTTGTGTTAAACTGTATTGAAACTGAAATAATCACCTTACATTTGTACATACAAATATTGTAAATACAATAATGAAAATTGAAGATGTTATAAAATCAAAAGCGATGTCACTTTCTACTAAAACTGTGATTAACTTATCCTATACGAGTAGAATTATTGAGGAAGCCATTGCAACAAAATTTAAATCGTACGATTTAACGATGCAACAATATAATGTATTACGCATTTTAAGAGGGCAAAAAGGCAATCCTGCCAATTTATCTACTATTCAAGAGCGTATGGTAGACCGTAATAGTAATACCACACGACTAGTAGATAAGCTTATTAAAAAAGGATGGGTTAAAAGAAATATTTGCAAACAAAACAGGCGTAAAGTAGAAATATTTATAACACCAAAAGGATTAGACTTATTACAAGAATTAGACCCTGTTACAGAACAAAATAATAACGACATCCTTACAAATTTAACTGCTTCAGAAATAGAACAATTAAATACATTACTAGATAAACTTAGAACACATGAATAATTATATTGAAAATTTAGAATGGCGTTATGCAACCAAAAAATTTGATACTGCAAAAGAGCTTTCAGAAAAAGAATTAGATTTTTTAAAAGATGCCATGCAACTTTCTGCTTCTTCTTATGGGCTACAACCTTATGAGATTTTAGTAATTAAAAATCAAGACATTAGAAAAAAGCTACAAGAAGCAGCCTGGAACCAGTCACAACTTACAGAAGCTTCTCACGTTATTGTTATTGCTAATAAAACTAACTTTGGTGATGAATTGGTAGACACTTATATTAATAATGTAAGTGATGTAAGAAATACCGACAAAGAAAATCTTAAAGGATATGCAGACTTTATGAAAACTACATTAAGTGGTTTTACAACTGAAGAAAAAGCTGCTTGGACTGCAAAACAAACTTACATTGTTTTAGGTAACTTGCTTTCTGCAGCTGCTGCTCATAAAATTGACGCATGTCCTATGGAAGGTTTTGATGCAGAAAAATTTAATGATATTTTAGGTCTTAATAAACATAATCTAAATGCTTCTGTAATAGCCACCGTAGGATTTAGGGACGCACAGGATGTGACACAACATAATATTAAAGTACGTAAACCAAAAACTGAATTATTTAAAACATTATAAATTAAAAATCTAAATTTAAAAATTATGAAAACAATCATTAAAACAGCACTTATTCTAACTGTAATTGTTGGATCTGTTGCATTTACAAGTTCAAAAATTGTAAGAAACAAAGTAGACATTAAAGAAAGTACCATTGTATGGAAAGGAGAGAAAGTTGTAGGTTCTCATACCGGAACTATTAAACTAGAAGAAGGTTACTTTGAAATGGAGAATAATGAATTGGTAGGTGGTCTATTTACTATAGATATGAAAAGCATCACAAATACAGATCTAGATGGTGAAAACAGAGCTAAGCTTGTTGGACATTTAAAAAGTGATGATTTTTTTGGAGTTGAAAAATACCCTACAGCTACTTTAATAATTAATAGTGCAACTAAAAATGCAGATGGTTATATTGTAAAAGGAGATATTACAATTAAAGGAGTTACAGAACCTATAACTTTCGATCTTGATATGGGAGAAGATTTTGCAAGTACAAAATTAAAAATTGACCGTACAAAATTTGGAGTTCGTTATGGTTCTGGTAGTTTCTTTGACAATTTAGGAGATAAAGCGATATACGATGAATTTGAATTGGAAGTAACTTTAAAATTTTAATACACTTTAACTTGTTAGTTCAAATTTCATTTCTATATTTGAAATCACAATAATGAACACAAACACAGTACATATTTGGTGGTGGAATAACTTACGTAAAACGTCGTGAGCTAAAGCACTATGGTATGTAATATATACAAAGGCTTGTCTATCACGACAAGCCTTTTTTTATTGCAAAAATTTTAAGCTGTTATTTAAAGATTTTAGAATTATAAGATGAGTAAAACAAAATATACACTAAAGACACATTCAAAAAAACTCCTTGCAGATACACTCACCCCTGTTTCGGTTTATTTACGTTTACGTGATAAATTTCATAATAGTTTACTTTTAGAAAGTAGTGACTATCACGCCAACGATAATAGTTTTAGTTATATATGTTGTAATCCAATTGCATCTATTAAAATTGAAAATGAAACTGTTATACAAAAGTATCCAGATGGTAATGAAGTAATTTTACCCATCACAAAAGACACTAATATTCCTAAAGTAATAGAAAATTTTGCAAGTTCATTTTCTTCAGAAGCAAACTCTTTTAAGTTTATTAATAATGGGTTATTTGGGTATATGGCCTACGATTCGGTTCGTTACTTTGAAGATGTTGAAATTTCAAAAACAAAATCGGCATTATCTATCCCCGATGTTTTTTACGCAGTTTATCAAAATATTATAGCTATTAATCATTTTAATAACGAAGCATATATTTTTGCCCATTGCTATAATACAGAAAACAATATCCAAGAGATCGAGCAAATACTTAAATCTAGAAGCTTTGCTCAATATCCATTTGCTAGAAATGGAGTTGCAACAACCAACTTAGACGATGAAGGATTTAAGTCGTTAGTTCGCACTTGCAAAACGCATTGCCAGCGTGGGGATGTTTTTCAAATTGTGCCTAGCAAGCGATTCACTCAAAATTTTACAGGAGATGAATTTAATGTATATCGTGCTTTACGAAGTGTAAATCCATCCCCATACCTTTTCTATTTTGATTATGGAAAATTTAAAATCTTTGGAAGCTCACCAGAAGCGCAATTGGTTGTAAAAGGAGACAGTGCAGAAATACATCCTATTGCAGGGACCTTTAAGCGTACCGGAAATGATGAACAAGATGCAGAACTTGCAAAACAGCTATCTGCAGATAAAAAAGAAAATAGTGAACATGTTATGCTGGTAGATTTGGCCAGAAACGATTTAAGTCGTCACGGTACAAACGTCACAGTAGAAACTTATAGGGAAGTTCAGTTTTTTTCGCACGTTATTCATTTGGTTAGTAAAGTAACAGCTAAAAAAAATCCAAAAACCTCTACTATGCAAATTGTTGCAGATACATTTCCAGCAGGTACACTAAGTGGCGCACCTAAACATAAAGCGATGCAATTACTTGAAAAATATGAAAATGTAAACAGAGAGTTTTATGGTGGCGCTATAGGTTTTATGGATTTTAAAGGCAATTTTAATCACGCTATTATTATAAGATCTTTTGTAAGCAAAAATCATAGTTTACATTTTCAAGCTGGTGCAGGTGTAGTTTCTGGTAGTGATGAAGAAAAAGAATTACAAGAAGTTTATAATAAGTTGGGCGCTTTAACTAAAGCTCTAGAGCTTGCAGAAACATTATAATATGAAAGTATTAGTTATAGATAACTACGATAGCTTTGTGTACAATTTAGTTCACTATCTAGAAGAATTTGATTGTGAAGTGACGGTAAAAAGAAATGACCGTTTTTTGATGGAAGAAGTAGAAAACTACGATAAAATATTATTATCGCCGGGGCCCGGAGTTCCAGATGAAGCAGGATTATTAAAAAAAGTAATTCAGCAGTATGCAACATCAAAAAGTATTTTGGGAGTTTGTTTAGGACAACAAGCCATTGGAGAAGTATTTGGTGGAAGTTTAGAAAATCTTAGCGAAGTTTTTCACGGGGTAGCTACCAAAGCTTCAATTCTTGTTAATGATGAGTCTTTATTTAAAAATTTTGATTCAGAAATTGAAATTGGCAGATATCACTCTTGGGTAGTCTCTAGAAAAGATTTTCCAGAAGTTCTTGAAATTACATCTGTAGATGAAAACGGACAAATAATGTCGCTACGTCATAAATTATATGATGTAAAAGGTGTACAATTTCATCCTGAAAGTGTATTGACACCTCAAGGAAAACAATTGATTAAAAACTGGATAGAAAGCTAATATGAAACAGATATTAAACAGACTTATTAATCATGAGCAACTTACAAAAGAGGAGGCTAGAAATGTGCTAGTTGCTATCTCTGAAGGCAAATACAACCAAAGTCAGATTGCGGCATTTCTTACTGTTTACATGATGCGTAACGTTGCATTGGAAGAGCTTGAAGGATTTCGTGATGCACTGCTAGACTTATGTCTTGCAGTAGATTTTAATGGTTATGATACTATTGATTTATGTGGTACAGGTGGTGATGGTAAAAACACATTTAATATTTCTACTATTTCATCATTTATAACTGCTGGTGCAGGCGTCAAAGTAACAAAACACGGTAATTATGGTGTTTCTTCTGTAAGTGGAAGTAGTAATGTGATGGAATATTTAGGAATAAAATTTAGTAACCAGCCAGACTTTTTAAAAAAGTGTTTGGATGAAGCAGATATCTGTGTATTGCATGCACCCCTATTTCATCCAGCTATGAAAAATGTAGCTCCTATACGAAGAGAATTAGGAGTAAAAACCTTTTTCAACATGTTAGGACCCATGGTTAATCCTGCATTTCCAAAAAACCAATTGGTTGGTGTTTTTAACTTAGAACTTGCCCGTATGTATGGATATTTATATCAAAAAGAAATTAAAAACTATGCTGTTCTACATGCTATGGATGGCTACGACGAAATTTCACTTACAGGACCCGTAAAAATATTAACAAATTCTGCTGAAACAATTTTAAACCCAGAGGATTTTGGAGTTTCTCAATTAAAGCAATCAGATATTTTTGGTGGTGATACAGTTGCAGAATCTGCAAAAATATTTGTGAAAATTCTTAATGGTACAGGCACCGAAGCACAAAATAATGTAGTTTGTGCAAATGCAGGTATGGCCATATCTGTAATTAAAAAATGTAGTATTGAAAAAGGTTTTAATGAAGCCAATGCATCATTAAAATCTGGAAGAGCATTAGCCTCTTTAGTAAAAATTCAAACCCTTAGTCAACAAGCATAAATGACAATTTTAGATCAAATAATAAACTATAAACATATAGAAGTGGCTGCAAAAAAAGCAGCATTCCCTATATCCTTCTTAGAAAAATCTCTTCTTTTCTCAAGAGATACTGTTTCGTTGGCAACAAAGCTTAAAGAACAAAACGCAGGTATTATTGCAGAACACAAACGTAAATCACCTAGTAAGTCCATAATTAATGATAAGGTTTTAGTACAAGATGTAGCAACCGGATATCAAAATGCTGGAGTAACTGGAATGTCTGTATTAACAGACACCCATTTTTTTGGAGGTTCATTAGATGATTTATTGGTTGCAAGATCTGTCTCTACTTTTCCTTTGCTTCGGAAAGAATTTATCGTAGATCCTTATCAAATTTATGAAGCTAAGGCGTATGGAGCAGATGCAATTTTACTTATAGCTGCGGTGCTTTCAGAAAAAGAATTAAAAGAATTTTCAAGCCTTGCTAAAAGCTTACAACTTGATGTTTTATTGGAAGTTCATAATAAAGAAGAATTAAAAAAATCATTACTACCCAACGTTGATATGTTGGGTGTTAATAATAGAAATCTTAAAACTTTCGAGGTATCGATTGAGATTAGTAAAGAACTCTCATCCCTAATTCCAGATAATTTTGTGAAGGTTTCAGAAAGTGGAATTAGCGATGTAGCAACTATAAAAGAACTAATACCTTATGGATATAAAGGGTTTTTAATTGGTGAAAATTTTATGAAAACCGACAATCCTGGTAAAAGTGCTGCTGCATTTATAAAAACCCTTAGAAAATGAAGCCAAAAATAAAAGTATGCGGAATGAAATACAATACTGCTGAAGTTGCTATGCTTCAGCCAGATTATTTAGGCTTTATCTTTTACGAGAAAAGCCCCCGCAACTTTGAAGGTGTCATTCCTAAATTGCCTAATACTATTAAAAAAGTTGGAGTATTTGTAAATGCAACCAAAGAGAATGTTATAGAAAAAATTCGCATCTATAAATTAAATGTAATTCAATTACATGGTGAAGAAACACCTCAATTTTGTAAAGAACTAAAGAGTGAAGTTGACACAAAAATTATAAAGGTATTTTCGGTTAAAGATGCTTTCGATTTTTCAATCTTAGAGCCTTATGAAGATGTGGTAGATTATTATTTATTCGATACAAAAGGAAAAGAAAAAGGTGGAAATGGAATCATCTTTAATTGGAATATCCTAAAACATTATCCATCAACAAAACCTTTTATACTAAGTGGTGGTATTGGCAGTAATGTAATAGAAGATTTAAAAAAGTTTATTACATCAAGTCTTCCTTTGTATTCAATTGATGTTAACAGCAAATTTGAAACAAAACCCGGATTAAAAAATATAGATACACTTAAAAATTTTATCAATGAATTATAATGTAAATGATAAAGGATATTATGGTGAATTTGGCGGTGCCTACATTCCCGAAATGTTGTATCCCAATGTAGAGGAGCTTAGGCAAAACTATCTTACTATCATGCAAGAAGAAGAATTTCAAAAAGAGTTTAAAGACCTTCTTAAAGAATATGTTGGTCGTCCAACACCTTTATATTTTGCAAAACGTTTTTCAGAAAAATACAATACAAAAGTATATTTAAAACGTGAAGATTTATGTCATACAGGAGCACATAAAGTAAATAACACCATTGGGCAAATATTAATGGCAAAACGGCTTAATAAAACCCGAATTATTGCCGAAACTGGAGCAGGACAACACGGTGTTGCCACTGCTACAGTTTGCGCACTTATGGGGTTAACATGTATTGTTTATATGGGAGAAATTGATATTAAACGTCAAGCTCCTAATGTTGCTCGTATGAAAATGCTAGGCGCTACTGTTGTTCCAGCAACTAGCGGCAGTAAAACGCTTAAGGATGCAACCAACGAAGCTATTAGAGATTGGATTAACAATCCTACAGACACTCATTACATTATAGGAAGTGTAGTGGGGCCTCACCCCTATCCAGATATGGTGGCTAGATTTCAAAGTGTTATCTCTCAAGAAATTAAAAAACAACTATTAGAAAAAGAAGGTCGAGAAAATCCAGATTATGTTGTCGCTTGTGTGGGTGGCGGAAGTAATGCTGCAGGAGCCTATTATGAGTTTTTAGATACTCCCGAAGTTGGAATTATTGCAGTAGAAGCTGCAGGTAAAGGAATCCATAGTGGTGAAAGTGCAGCGACTTCAGTATTGGGGAAAATAGGGATTATTCACGGTAGTAAAACGTTATTAATGCAAACCAGTGATGGACAAATAACCGAACCCTATTCAATTTCTGCCGGCTTAGATTATCCTGGAGTGGGTCCAATGCATGCACATTTATATACCAGTAAAAGAGGTGAATTTTTATCTGTAACAGATGATCATGCTATGAAAGCCGGTTTAAATCTAAGTAAGTTAGAAGGTATTATTCCAGCTATAGAAACCAGTCATGCGCTAGCAATATTTGAGCAACGTACCTTTAAAAAAGATGATATTATTGTGGTAAACCTTAGTGGAAGAGGCGATAAAGACTTAAATACATATATAGAATATTTTAATCTAAAATAGGGCATTTCCCTCTTTCGCCTATGGCTAAAGAGCTTCGGGCTTTCAGCGCTACATGGTAGCTTGCCTCAATCCCTAATGCAAAACATATTATGAATAAAATTCACGAAAAATTACAAGAAAACAAAAAACTGCTATCTATATACTTTACAGCTGGATATCCATCATTAGAAGACACCGTACCTATATTGGAAGCTTTAGAACAAAATGGTGTAGATATGGTAGAAATAGGGCTGCCATTTAGCGATCCTCTTGCAGATGGACCTATCATCCAACAAAGTTCCACTTTAGCTTTAAAAAATGGAATGACCAGCCAAATACTATTCGATCAATTAAAGAATATTAGAGAAACTGTTTCTATCCCGCTTATCATAATGGGATATTTTAATCCTATTCTTCAATATGGAGTTGAAGAGTTTTGTAAAAAATGCAACGAAATTGGGATTGATGGATTTATAATTCCAGATTTACCTTTAGCAGAATACAACAAACATTATCGTGCAATTTTTGAAAAATATAATCTTTTAAATATATTTTTAATAACCCCTCAAACTTCTGAAGCTAGAATAAAAGAAATAGATAATGCTTCTAACGGTTTTATATATATGGTAAGCAGCGCTAGTACTACAGGAGCAAAAGATGTATTTAATAATGATCAAGATGCTTATTTTAATCGTATTCATAATCTTAACTTAAAAAACCCACAGATTGTGGGTTTTGGTATAAGCAATAACAAAACATACAAAGCTGCAACTACATTTGCTAAAGGCGCTATTATTGGAAGTGCATTTATAAAAATGCTTTCTCAAACTGGAATTAAAGGAATTGCCTCATTTGTTAAATCTATTCGCTAGGTTTAACCATACTTTAGGAAGACCTTAATACAAATTAGCATTTAGGTTATGTATTTTAGAGATAATTAAAAACAATTAATAATCTAAAAAATATATAATATGGCACCTGAAAGAAAATTTGAACGTAAAGTAGAACAAACACATCCTACAAACCCAACTGGAAACGTTAATCAAAAAACTAATAAGTTTGACATTGACGAAAAGACCATTAAAAAACAACAAAATAAAAAATAATGGGTAAGGGAGACAAAAAAACAAAAAGAGGAAAAATAAAGCTTGGAACTTATGGTAAACTTAGACCACCAAGAAAAAAGTTCACTTTAAGAAAGAAAACAAACAAAGGAGCTTTAGAAAAATAAATCTTTACTCTTAAAAATAAAAACCCCCACTGCAATTGCAGTGGGGGTTTTCTTTTGGTTGGTTAAAACCTATTAGTGATTACTTTTTAATCAATCGTTTTACAACGGTTGCGTTTTCACTAGTAATTTGCACAGCGTATACTCCTGTTGCCAGAGTTGATACATCTATTGCTTTTTCACCTTGCATAGTACGTAAGTCGATTTGACGAATTACTTTACCATTCATATCAAAGATCACTGCTTTTTCAAGTAGGATATTCGAGTTGTTTACAAGATTTACAGTGTTACCTGCAGGGTTTGGATACATTACCACCCCTGTGTTTAGGTCGTTATCTCCTACAGCAAGTAAGCTATCTACGATAAGTTCGAAGCTACAAGTAGATTCGTTACCATATTCATCTTGACTTGTTAAGGTTACTGTATAAGTACCATCAGGTAGTAAAGCACCTGCAGCAGGATCTTGTGTTGTTACTGTTACTGGATCTGTACAGTTGTCTACCGCAGTAGCTTCACCTGTAGCAAAATAATCCGGTACTTCGTAGAACAAGTTTCCAGCCCCTGGATCTACAGACTGATCTGCAGGACAGGTAATTACTGGAGCTAAATTATCTACTACAATCACATCGGCCACACAAGAGGCAATGTTTCCACTTGCATCCGATACAAATACCGTTACTTGAATCACCCCTAATGCGATGTCATCACAAGTAAACTCAGTAATGTCTGCAGCTGCTGTAGAAATACCACACGCTTCAATAGTATCTGCAATAAGATCTAATGGATCTATGGTTGCCATACCATTTTCATCGAGTTCTATTTCGTAAGCAGTAGTTGGTGTTCCTTCATAACTATAGGTAAGTCCCCAAGTGTTTAATGTTCCAGGATCACCTGCTGCTGTATCTTCAATAGATAAGGTCCAAGTACCTACCATACTCTCACCATCGAAAGCATCCAATGCGTTTGAAGGCATGTAGTCTGCTAATGGGAAGGCTGGTGGTCCAGGCTCACAAGCTAAGGCGTTGGCAGATTCATCATCCAGTGTAATTGAGAAATCATCTCCACTACATCCGTCTGCACCACCATCAAAAATCAATACTTGTGTTCCTGCTGGAGACTCAAGAGTGATTTGTAAATCTGATACCCAAGTATGGGTAATGTCTAGACTTACATTAAGATCTGTGATTGGGAAATCATCGGTTACATCAATTGTTGTTGTTACCGTAGTGTTATCCACAATTGCCAAAGCAGGACTGTCTGTTACCATTCCAATTTCAGTTGGAATTGAAGGTCCTACACATACAATCACTGGAGCTGTTTGGTCTACTACATTTACAGTAGCAGTACACGTAGCAGAGTTTCCACTAGCATCGGTTACCATTACTTCCACTAAGTTCTCACCTAAGTTAGAACAATCAAAGTCGATAGTAGTACTTGCAGGAGTTCCTACCGTATAGTTAATGTTTCCATTAAAAATACGCGGTGTAAACGGTGATCCATTAAAAGGTGCATTAGAAGCCGATCCTAAAGAAAGCGTTACATCTGCATTAGAGTAACTCGTTTGTCCCGGAGCAGGATCTGTTCCTGTTCCTGAATAACTGTGTCCGTGTGTAGCATCTAGTACTAAAGCCATACCATAAGTAGTTCCAGCAGATAATACTACTGGTACATCCAATACAGCATTTGATGGTAAATCTACACCTGCAGCCGTACCAGAACCGGTAGCTGAAAGTGTCCAAGGTCCTGCAGATCCAGTGTTACCTACATAGGTACCTACTAAGGTATATACATCCATAGTGAAAGCACCTGCTTCATCGGTATTGATATCAATATCGGTAATGTTGATATCATCAGCTCCTACAGTTACATCAAAGTATACTGCACCACCGTTGGCACCACCATTATTGG
>Ga0207878_100253_pt1 | contig 29552 bp, 27 predicted proteins | sample LinPmetageLP41_FD_184053 | JGI IMG/M metagenome (GOLD analysis project Ga0207878, IMG submission 184053) | Marine viral communities from the Pacific Ocean - LP-41 (SPAdes) | ecosystem: Environmental > Aquatic > Marine > Oceanic | place: Pacific Ocean | collected 2010-08-27 | reverse complement strand
GACGGGCGCGCCCGGACCGGCGCGATCTCGACCCCTCGCGGAGAAATCCGGACGCCTGCCTTCATGCCTGTCGGCACCGCCGCCACCGTCAAGGCGATGTTGCCCGAGTCGGTACGGGCGACAGGTGCGGATATCTTGTTGGGTAACACCTATCATCTGATGCTGCGGCCAACGGCGGAGCGGATCGACAGGCTGGGCGGACTGCACAGGTTCATGAACTGGGATAGGCCGATTTTGACCGACTCTGGCGGGTTTCAGGTCATGTCGCTGGGGGCCTTGCGCAAGCTGGATGAAGATGGCGTTACCTTCAAATCGCATATCGACGGCTCCAAACATCGCCTGACGCCCGAACGCAGCATGGAAATCCAACGGCTTCTCGGGTCCGACATCGTAATGTGCTTTGATGAATGTCCCAGCCTGCCCGCCGACCGCGACCGCATCGCCACGTCGATGGAACTGTCGATGCGCTGGGCCGCACGGTCCAGGGCGGCGTTCGGCGACCGGCCCGGCCATGCACTGTTCGGAATACAGCAAGGCGGACTGGATCGCGACCTGCGCGCCCAGAGCGCGGACGCCCTGCGTGACATCGGCTTCGACGGCTATGCCGTCGGCGGTCTGGCGGTGGGCGAGGGGCAGGATGCGATGTTCGAGGTGCTCGACTACGCGCCGGATCAGTTGCCCAATGACAAGCCGCGATACCTGATGGGGGTCGGTAAGCCCGACGATATCGTGGGTGCCGTGGCGCGCGGCATAGACATGATGGACTGCGTGTTGCCGTCGCGGTCGGGACGAACGGGGCAGGGTTGGACGCGGCGGGGGCAGGTCAATCTGCGCAACGCGCGTCATGCCGACGATCCGCGACCGCTGGACGAAGCCTGCACCTGCCCGACATGTCAGGGCTATTCCCGCGCCTATCTGCATCACGTCATCCGCAGTCAGGAGATCATCGGCTCCATGCTTCTGACGTGGCACAACCTGCACTACTTTCAGGAGTTGATGGCGGGCATGCGCGACGCCATTGCAGGTGCCACCTTCACAGCATGGCAGGCCGGGTTTCACGCGATGCGGGCGGATGGCGATATCGAACGGATATGATATTTTCATGTGCTGCGACGACCGCATAGCGCAGGCGGTTGACGCGTTCCGCTTGCGCACCGCTCCCGCCCTCTCCACAATGCGAAACAAGACGGGAACATCCCGCGTATTGAAGACAGGCCGTCGCATGCCCACCTAGGGCATCGATGACGGAAGGACCCGAAGGCCGCCGATTGCGGGGCAGGGGTCCTTTGCGAAAGGACAGATAAATATGACGACTTCCACCCACCCCGTGTTGCCCCTGCGCGATATCGTGGTCTTCCCCCACATGATCGTTCCCCTGTTCGTCGGTCGCGAAAAATCGGTTCGCGCCCTGGAAGAGGTGATGAACGACGACAAGCAGATCCTGCTTTCGTCGCAGGTCGACCCGGCGACGGACGAACCCGATCAGGATGGCATTTACCGTGTTGGCGTCCTGGCCAACGTGCTGCAACTGCTCAAGCTGCCCGACGGCACCGTGAAGGTGCTGGTCGAAGGCCGGTCGCGGGTGCGGATCACCCGGTTCGTCGACAACGACAGCTTTTTCGAAGCCGAAGCCGAGGTTCTGGAAGAATCGCGCGGTGATGAGTCGACGATCGAGGCCCTGCTGCGGTCGGTCGCCGATGAGTTCGAGCGCTATGCCAAGGTCAAGAAGAACATCCCCGAAGAGGCGTTGGGCGCCGTCGCCGAAGCGCAGGACCCGGCCAAGCTGGTGGACCTCGTGTCCGGCCATCTGGGCATCGAAGTCGACCAGAAGCAGGAACTTCTGGAGCTTCTGACCGTGTCCGAGCGGCTGGAGAAGGTCTATGGCATGATGCAGGGCGAAATGTCCGTCCTGCAGGTCGAAAAGCGCATCAAGTCCCGCGTCAAGTCGCAGATGGAGCGCACACAGCGTGAATACTATCTGAACGAACAGATGAAGGCGATCCAGAAGGAGCTTGGCGAAGGCGAAGAAGGCCAGAACGAGGTTTCCGAACTGGAAGCGCGGATCGCGAAGACCAAGCTGTCCAAAGAAGCCCGCGAAAAGGCCGATACCGAGCTGAAGAAGCTGCGGAACATGTCCCCCATGTCCGCCGAAGCCACTGTCGTGCGCAACTATCTGGACTGGATGCTGTCGATCCCGTGGGGCGACAAGTCCCGGACCAAGAAGGATATCGTCAAGGCGCGTGAGGTTCTCGACAAGGACCACTTCGGGCTGGAAAAGGTCAAGGACCGCATCGTCGAATATCTGGCCGTGCAGGCACGGTCGACCAAGCTGAAGGGACCGATCCTGTGCCTTGTCGGTCCTCCGGGCGTGGGCAAGACCAGCCTGGGCAAGTCGGTTGCCACGGCCACGGGGCGCGAATTCATCCGCATCTCGCTGGGTGGGGTTCGCGACGAGTCGGAAATTCGCGGCCACCGCCGGACTTATATCGGGTCGATGCCGGGCAAGATCATTCAGGCGCTGAAAAAGGCCAAGACGACCAACCCGCTGATCCTTCTGGACGAAATTGACAAGATGGGTCAGGATTTCCGGGGCGATCCGGCGTCCGCAATGCTTGAGGTTCTGGACCCCGAGCAGAACAGCACGTTCATCGACCATTATCTGGAGGTCGAATATGACCTGTCGAACGTGATGTTCCTGACGACCGCGAACTCCTACAACATGCCGAGTCCGCTTCTGGACCGGATGGAGATCATCCCCCTTGCCGGTTACACCGAGGAGGAAAAGGTCGAGATCGCCAAGCAGCACTTGCTTGCCAAGCAGGTGAAGAACCACGGTCTGCGCAAGGGCGAGTTCGAACTGACCGACGGCGCGCTGCGCGAAATGGTCCGCACTTATACCCGCGAGGCGGGGGTGCGAAATCTGGAGCGTGAGATCGCAAAGCTGGCCCGCAAGGCGGTAACCAAGATCGTCGGCAAGACGGAAACGGCGGTCCGCATCACCGAGGATAATCTGGACGATTATCTTGGGGTGAAGAAGTATCGCTATGGTCTGGCGGAACTGGAGGATCAGATCGGTGTCGTCACCGGGCTGGCCTATACCAGCGTCGGCGGTGACCTTCTGCAGATCGAGGCGTTGCGCCTGCCGGGCAAGGGTCGGATGAAGACCACAGGCAAGCTGGGCGATGTCATGAAGGAAAGCATCGACGCGGCCAGCAGTTATGTCCGGTCCATCGCGCCCGCGATTGGGGTCAAACCGCCGAAGTTCGACACGATGGATATTCACGTCCACGTGCCCGACGGCGCGACACCCAAGGACGGCCCGTCCGCCGGTCTGGCGATGGTGACGTCCATCGTGTCGGCCCTGACGCAGATCCCGGTACGGCGCGACATCGCCATGACGGGCGAAGTCAGCCTGCGCGGCAATGCCATGCCGATTGGTGGCCTGAAGGAGAAACTGCTCGCGGCCCTGCGCGGTGGCATCACGACGGTGCTGATCCCGCAGGAGAACGAGAAGGATCTGGTAGACCTGCCGGAGAGTGTGACCTCCGGGTTGGAGATCATTCCGGTCACACATGTGTCCGAAGTGCTCAAGCTTGCTCTGGTCGACACGCCCACAGCGATCGACTGGGACGAAGCCGCCGAGGAGGCCGCCGCTCTGGCCGCCAAGGCCGCTCAGGCCGGGGCAGGTGGCGCCACTGCGCACTGAGCCGCACGGAGCGTTCGGCACGGGTCCGATCTGTTATCAAAATGCCCCGGGGCGCGTGCGCGTGCCTCGGGGTTTCTTGTTTCAGGTATTCTCAACTGCCATCAGCGTTTGCGCCCTCCTGCTGTTGCCGACACCCTTACCGACGCGCAGTCCATATGGCAGCTAGGCGGGTGGAATGGCGTTGTGGCATGACGGCAGCGTCGACAAAACTGTCACCACAATGAACGCCAGTCACACGGTCAAGCCCGCGCACAACGGTCTTGAACCCGATCCCCCAGTTGTCTAAACGCCGGGCACGGATCGGGTGATTAGCTCAGTGGTAGAGCGCTTCGTTCACATCGAAGATGTCAGGGGTTCAAATCCCTTATCACCCACCGTCCTTTCCCTGAACAGCGGTGTGCCATGCCCCCCGTCTACCTGATGCGGCACGGCGAAACGGTCTGGAACCTCGACGCCCGGATGCAGGGGCAGCGGGACAGTCCGCTGACCGTCAGAGGCCGGGCACAGGCCGCGCGGCAGGGGGCGATCCTGCGGGATCATGGCGTGACCTGCCATGCGCGCTCCAGTCCGCTGGGCCGGGCCATGGAAACGGCGCGACTGGCCGGACTGGAGGCGATTGCCGACGCCCGGCTGGCCGAAGTCGGCATGGGCGCATGGGAAGGCCGGTTGCGCGCCGACATCACGACAGCGTCGGGTCTGATGTGGAAGTTCGACGCCCCCGGAGGCGAGGGACTGGCAACGGTGCGCGCCCGTCTGGAGGACTTGCTGGCCGACGATATGGCGGAGCCTGTCATCCTGATCACGCACGGCGCCATCGGGATCGTTTTGCGCGCCCTGCTGTGCGGGTTTCCAGCCGAGCACTGGGACAGGATGGAAGACCCGCAAGGCGTCGTCCATGTCATCGAGAACGGGGTCGAGCGACTGTTGGCATAAGCCGTCTTGAAGGCCCGCGCCGGGCGCGCTATCCCGGCGCAGCGGGTGGTTAGCTCAGTTGGTAGAGCGTCTCGTTTACACCGAGAATGTCGGGGGTTCGAGCCCCTCACCACCCACCATATCCCTTGCCGCTGCGAGGCTTGATCCGAATCCGCCGCAACGGTCACTGCATCACTGCACCCCGGTACGGTCCTGGTTCTGACGTCGCCAAGGCTCACGCAGCATTTCGTTCAGCCAACCCCTCGCGCCGGAGCCTGCGCGCGAAGTCCACGAGACGCGCGCTAGCCGTCGAGAAACGGAATCGGGAGGCCGAAGAAATCGGCCAGCAGAACGAAATTCAACCCCAGTACGGCCAAGGCACCCAGCCCTGACAGAATGCGCAACACCGGACCGACGATGAAATCGCCCATGATGTCCTTGCGCGACGAGAAGATGATTAACGCGATCATAGGCACCGGCAGGGCGATCGACAGGACCACCTGACTCATCACAAGGGCCTGCGTGGCATTCACACCAATGCCGACGACCACGAAGGCCGGCACCATGGTCACAAGGCGGCGCACCCAGATCGGAACGTGGAAATGCAGAAATCCCTGCATGATCATCTGTCCCGCCATGGTTCCGACCACCGAGCTGGAAATGCCCGACGCGATAAGCGAGGCGAGAAACATGCCTGCCGCCGCCGCCCCCAGTAACGGTGTGAGCATGTAATACGCAGTTTCGATTTCAGCGACCTGGGGATTCCCTTGATTGAATGCGCTGGCCGCCATGATGACCATGGCGATATTGACCATGCCCGCAACGGCCAGAGCCAGAACGACCTCGATATTCGAGAACCACAGGATTTTGCGTCTGTCTGCATCGTTGCGGGCATGGGCGCGCGATTGCATCAGTCCGGAATGCAGGTAGATCGCGTGCGGCATGACGGTCGCGCCGATGATACCGACAGCGATGGTCAGTGCAGCTGAATCCGGCAGGCCGGGCTGTATCATGCCCATGGCCGCGGCCGCCCAGTCCACCGGAGCGATGAACATTTCTGCAAGGTAACTCAATCCGATCACACCGACGAAGGCGCCGATGATAAGTTCCATCGGGCGGAAACCGTAGCGTTCGAAGATAAGGATGGCATAAGTCACGATCGCGGTGATCACCATGCCAGCGAATAACGGCAGGCCGAACAGAAGCGAAAGACCGATTGCCCCGCCAAGAAACTCCGCAAGGTCGGTCGCCATCGCCGCCACCTCGCTGATGGCCCACATGATCCACACGACCGGCTTCGGGAAATTATCGCGCGACAGTTCGGCAAGGTTCTTGCCTGTCACGATTCCCAGTCGCGCAGACAGGGCCTGAAACAACATCGCGATGAGGTTCGCCATCAGGACCACCCACAGCAGGGTATAGCCATATCCTGCCCCGGCCTGAATGTTCGTCGCGTAGTTGCCGGGGTCCATATATGCGACCGAGGCGATGATGGCCGGACCGGCGAACAGCAGCCTGCTTCGCCAACCGCGGCGTTCTCCGCTCAGGACGCCCGTGATGCCGACGCGGGTCATGTCAGTCAGATTATGCATGTCAGGTTCCTGGAATTTTCGCCGATAAATAGCCATAGCTATAAATCATACAAGAGCTAAATTTTAATTGCCGTGTGTTCAATGCGGTACCTGATGGTGAAACGGTCGAGCCTTGGCTATACTGTGGTCCCGACACATTTCCGGATGCCAGAGCCATGCCCGACCAACCCGCTCATCCCAAGGATCAGGCCGATCGTTTTGCCCGCGCGCGGGAGTCGCAGTCCGTCGCCCTGCTGGAAGACTACGTGGAGATGATCGGTGATCTGCATGCGGAACTGGGCGAGGCGCGCGTGGCCGATATCGCGGAGCGGATGGGGGTTGCCCAGCCCACCGCCACCAAGGCGATTTCCCGGCTCAAGCGCGAGGATCTGGCCACCTCCCGACCGTATCGCGGCGTGTTCCTGACCGAAGCGGGAACCCTGCTCGCCGACCGTGTCCGGGCGCGGCACCGGACCGTCGTCGCCTTTCTCGTGGCGGTCGGCGTTCCTGCGGACGTGGCGGAACTGGACGCGGAGGGAATTGAACATCACGTTTCCCGCCAGACGCTGAAGGCCTTCGAGAGATACCTGGCGAATGTCGACGCCAGAGGGCGCCGTCGCTGAAACACTCCGGGGTTGCCCTTATTGCAGCGACCGCCCGCTTGCCCGCGACGGTGACGATGGTGGCAACCTGCGATGACCTGCCTCGGGCAAGGGCGCGCAATCGCAGGATCGCCGAAGATCGCGGGGCCCGTCCGGGCAATGACATACGGCGGCGCATGTCGATGGGCACCAAGCCGGAACCGCGATTGTTTTCAGATGCCGACCCCTTACTGCCGCAACGACGGCAGACCGATCCCGGTCGCCTCGAACCCGCCATCTACGGCCAGCCGCTGGCCGGTGATATAGCTGGCCTTGTCGGAACACAGCCAGACGATGGCTTCGGCAATTTCTCCCTCGTTGCCATAGCGGTTCAGGGGGATCGCATCGTGATAGGCGTCGATGATGTCCTGCGTATGGACTGCCATAGCCAGTTTGGTCCGCACCGGGCCGGGGCATACGCAATTCGCGCGGATGCCGAATTCCCCCAATTCGACCGCCTGTTGCTGTGTCAGATGCGCCACGCCCGCCTTGCTGGTGCCATAGGCCACGCGCAATGTGGAAGCCCGCAAAGCCGAGATCGACGCGATGTTGACGATGGCGCCCCTTCCGTCGCGCAGGGCAGGCGTGAAGGCCTGCGTCATCAGGAACACGCCGTCCAGATTGGTCGCCATGACGCGCCGCCAGCGCTCGAACGTCGTGCCCTCGATCGGGCCGAAGTCCGCGACTCCGGCGTTGTTGACCAGGGCATCGACCCGGCCCAGGGCGTCGAGTGCGGCAGGCACCAGCGCGGCCACGGCGGCTTCGTCGCTGACATCGCAGGGCAGGGCGATTGCGCCCGTCAGACCGTCTGCGGCACGCGCCAGTTCTTCTGTGTCATTGTCGATCATGGCCACCCGTCGACCCTCGGCCAGAAACAGTTTTGTCGTTGCCAGCCCGATCCCCCGCGCCGCGCCCGTCACCACTGCCGTCTTGTCCATGCCTGTCTCCGTCCCTGACTGTTCGTGCAACGCTAGGCGACACGGCCAGCGGTGAGAAGCATTTGTGAACATGCGCAGGGCGTCTGCGCGCGCGGCGGCGATGACCGAAGGGCTGCGTTGTCCTATATGTGGATCAGACCCTAAGGTCCGGAGGCCTGACATGAGCTGGAACCCCATCCTCGATACGCATATCCCGATTGGCGATGCTGTCGACGCCATCGAAACCGTTATCGTTCCCCGCGCCCGCGATCTGGGCGGGTTCGAGGTGCGTCGCGCGCTGCCTGCGCCCAGGCGTCAGATGGTCGGGCCATTCATCTTCTTCGATCAGTTCGGCCCTGTCGAATTCCTGACCGGCCAGGGCATCGACGTACGCCCGCACCCGCATATCGGGCTGGCGACGGTGACCTATCTTATGCAGGGGCGCATCCATCACCGCGATAGCCTTGGCACCGATCAATGGATCGAACCGGGAGCCGTCAACTGGATGGTCGCGGGGCAGGGCATCACCCATTCGGAACGGATGGACGGCACCTATCGCGACACCGACAAATCGCTGTTCGGCATTCAGACCTGGGTCGCGCTGCCCAAGGACAAGGAGGATCGTCCGGCCGATTTCATCCATGCCGCCAGAACCGACTTGCCGGAACTGGAGGCCGAGGGCAAACGCGTGCGTCTTGTTTTGGGCGATGCCTGGGGTGTAAGTGCGCCGGTCGAGACGAGCAGCCGGATGTTCTATGCCGACGCGATGCTGGAGCCGGGGGCCAGGATTCCGCTGCCCGACGATCACGAGGATCGGGGCGTCTACGTGTTGACGGGGTCCATCGACGTGGCGGGCGAAACCTATGACGCGGGCCGCATGATGGTGTTCCGTCCCGGTGATGCGCTGTCCTTGAAGGCGGGACCGGAGGGGGCGCGGCTGATGATGTTGGGCGGCGACACGATGGACGGGCCGCGTCATATCTGGTGGAACTTCGTCGCCAGCAGTCAGGATCGGATCGATGCCGCCAAGGAAGCATGGCGCGCCGGCGACTGGGCGCACGGCAGGTTCCAGCTTCCGCCCGGCGACGAGGACGAATACATCCCGCTGCCGGATCGCTAGGGCGCGCCGCGCGGACCTTCCACAAGATGACGCCGTGGCGGCACCGGCGACGGACCCCGTGGCGCGCTGTTTCCAGGGGCGGACAGTTGTCTGGCTCAAACGGATCTGGCCCCCTCTGCATCCCGGCAGCTTCGGTCCTTCGGATTGCCACAAGACCTGCGGGCCGGCGGTGCGGTCCGAAATCATGCCATGTATATCAATGCTTTGACCTGCAGGATTCGCGGGGCTGCAATTCTTGGGCCGGTCGATATCTCCGCCGATCCGGGCATCATGACCGCGCGCCTGATGAACGTTGCGGATACCCGAAAGGGTCGGCCGGGTTGGAACGGGATCGTGTCTGAGGCGAAAGGATCGAATTACCGCACGTTCCCCGCTTGACGGGACTGGGGGCGCGCCATAGACACCCCACACGCCGGGCGACCGGCGGATGCGCGGTTGTAGCTCAGTTGGTTAGAGTACCGGCCTGTCACGCCGGGGGTCGCGGGTTCGAGCCCCGTCAACCGCGCCATTTTCCCCTTATCGTTTGAAACGACCGCAGATTTTGCGGGTGATCCGGGGGTGATCCACGGGTGATCCGTGTCCGACATCGTCGGGGGTTGTGCAGGCGGGCGTTCGGTGGGTGGCGGTAGAGTGGTGGGTGGTATCGTAGTGCCTCCTAAAGCGGCTCATCTTTGGCACGGTCGACAATATCGCGGGCCTGTCGCAGAACGTAGTCGGCCCACCGTGCCGCCTGTCCGCCCCAATCCTGCGCGATCGCCATGACTTCGTTGCGGTGAAGCCAGAGAAACTCGGCGGCAGGTTGGGCTGCCTTCAACGCCTCGCCGTAAACCGCGCCTTCGACGGCGGCACTGAGACCTTCGCCGACCAAGACGAGCATCAGGATCACTTTGCGGGCGAACGCCTGCCGGGTGTCCGCCACACGCCCCCCGGACGTGGAGACAGCGAGCCGCTTGCCGAAGGATCGTGTAGACTCTGTTGCGATAGCCGGATTTTCGGAAAGGTCCTGCACGATGATCTCTTCGGCCCGCGTAGTCGGCGGGCTGGTACGGCGTGCAAAAGTGGTGAGTAATTTCTCATGCGCTTCGACCTCCGGGTGAGACACGGTCAGACCGGGGCCGGATCTCAGGACGATATCGGCGGCGGAACGGGCGTCGGCTTCCCAAGGGTCAATGCCGTCCGGCTCCGCCCCTCGAAGATCGAACAACTCACTCAGGTCGAGATGCAGGTTCACGGCATCCATGGAGTCGAATTCGTTGCCGAGCGAGCGGTTCAGCGAGGGGACGATCTCGGACAGACCTTCATAGCGATTGGCATAGCGTGACAGCTTGTCTACATCGCGGCGCAATCGATCATAAAGCCGTTCCAAGATCGCTGGGTCGATCCCTGTCGGCGTGTCCAGATGCGGCAAGTCGATGCGATGATCGTGCGTCAGGCGCAGGACCGGGAACGGCGGTGCGTCTGGAGCCTCGGGTACGGGGCCGCTTGCCGAAGATGCGCCTATATGTGCGGGCAACGGTTCCGGCCAGGGCGGCAGGGTGCGCAGATGGGCGAGGAGGGCCTGGAGGCGGTCTTCGTTGTCTTCGATCTCGGCTGCGGCGGCAATGGCGGGATCGTTGCAGGCGGGGGTATAGCTGAAATAGACGCCTCGACCGTCTTCGGGGACATCTGGATGGGTCAGACGGGGCAGGTCGAGAAGGAAACGCAGGTCGGTGACCTGAGTATTGTCGAGATTGAGCCACTTCAGGTTGGTGAGGCCCGCGACGTGGGAGAGGTCGGTGACCTGTGTGGTGTCGAGGGCGAGCGTCTGCAGGTTGGTGAGGCCCGCGATGTGGGAGAGGTCGGTAACCTGCGTGTTGTCGAGGTCGAGCCTCTGCAGGTTGGTGAGGTCCGCGATGTGGGAGAGGTCGGTGACCTGTGTGTTGTTGAGTGAGAGCAACTGCAGATTGGTGAGGCCCGCGATGGGGGAGAGGTCGGCGACCTGCGTGTTGTCGAGGTCGAGCAAGTGCAGATTGGTGAGGTCCGCGATGTGGGAGAGGTCGGTGACCTGCGTGTTGCCGAGGGAGAGCCTCTGCAGGTTGGTGAGGCCCGCGATGGGGGAGAGGTCGGCGACCTGCGTGTTGCCGAGGAAGAGCGTCTGCAGGTTGGTGAGGCCCGCAACGTGGGAGAGGTCGGCGACCTGCGTGTCGTGGAGGTCGAGCGAGTGCAGATTGGTGAGGTCCGCGATCTTCGGCGGCAGCGTGTCAATCTTCAGCTTGGAAAGGTCCAGGATCGTCGCCCCAGTCTCCCGCGCTTTTTCAATCCGCCGAAGCGCCTCGTCCCGGTCTTCGTTCGCCATTGCTCCGCACCCCGTACCCCGGCGTTACCGTCCCCGATGGCACGGCGGTGCACAACCCCCATTGACCGCCCCCTGCGACGCCGTTATCCCGCCTCTCACGCGCGGTTGTAGCTCAGTTGGTTAGAGTACCGGCCTGTCACGCCGGGGGTCGCGGGTTCGAGCCCCGTCAACCGCGCCATTTCCCCTCAGTCCCGCCCCCGCCCGGCCAGCCGGGGCAGAAGCGCGCTGAAATCCTTGCCGCGCCCGTCCTCCTGTTCGACGAAGACGGTGTATTGATGCAGCGCCTCGGTTCCGACCGGGGTCGGGGCGTCGACCGCCTCGGCGGCCTGAAGGGCCAGTCCCAGATCCTTGAGCATCAACTCGGCGGCGAAGCCCGGTTTGTAGCCGTTGTCGGCGGGCGATTGCGGCCCGACGCCGGGGGCCGGGCAATAGGTCGTGAGCGACCATGACTGCCCCGAGGAGGTGGAGACGACATCATACATCGCCTGCCGGTCCAGCCCCAGCTTGTCGGCCAGCGCAAAGGCTTCGCAGGTGACGGCCATGGTGGCGCCCAGGATCATGTTGTTGCAGATCTTGGCGGCCTGTCCGTTGCCCGCGGGCCCGCAATGCACGGTGCGCCCGCCCATCACGTCAAAGAGCGGCATGGCCGTGGCCAGCGCGTCGTCCGGCCCGCCCACCATGAAGGTCAGCGTGCCCGCCGACGCGCCGCCGATGCCGCCCGAGACGGGGGCATCCAGCGCCTTGCAGCCGTGGTCGGCGGCCATGGCGGCCACGGCGCGCGCGCTGTCCACGTCGACGGTCGAGCAGTCCAGCAGCACAGCACCGGGGGTCATCGCCGGAATGATGTCGGCGGCGACCGATTGCAGGATCGTGCCATTGGGCAGCATGGTGATGACCACGTCCGCGCCCCTGGCCGCGGAGGCCGCGTCGTCGGCCATGGTGACGCCTTCGGGGGCCGGGGTCGCCATGTCGTAGCCGGTGACGGTATGCCCGGCGGTGGCCAGATTGGCGGCCATCGGCGCGCCCATGTTGCCAAGTCCGATGAAACCGATGTTCATGTCAGATCCTCCAGTTGCGGGGCCAGCGGCCCGAGGGGGCGCAGGATGTTGGCGACGTCGATGGCGGGCACATCCTGCGGGCCGGTGTGTTTCCAGCGGGGTTTGCGGTCCTTGTCGATGATCTGCGCCCGGATGCCTTCGATAAAATCGGCATGTTCAAGGGCGCGGAAGGTGAAGCGCGCTTCCTGGTGCAGGGCCTGTTCGATGGTCGGATCGTCGCCCAGCCGGTGCAGGATCTCGACGGCGCAGGCCATCGAGAGGGGGGCGTTGCGGGCGAAGGCGTCGCGCGCCAGTTCGGCGGCGGGGCCGGTCTGGCCATCGAGGGCACGGGCGATGTCGCCCAGCGTTTCACCTGCGAAAAGCGCGTCGACCTCGGGTTGCAGGGCGGCGAGGGGGGCCTCGGGGGCGGGGCGCGCGGCTGCGTCGACGGCGGTGGGGTCGCCGGTTTCGCACAGTGTCGCCTTCAGCGCGTCCCAGTCGCCCGGAACATAGTAGTCGGCGAAGCCCGCGTGGATCGCGTCGCCCGGCCCCATGCGCGCGCCGGTGGTGCCGAGGTATTCGCCCAGCCGTCCGGGCGCGCGGGCGAGGAGGAGGGAGCCGCCGACGTCCGGCACCAGCCCGATGGCGCATTCGGGCATGGCGATGCACGAGCTGTCGTCGACGATGCGGTGCGAGCCGTGGCACCCGACGCCGACGCCGCCGCCCATGGTGAAGCCGTGCAGAAAGGTGACGACGGGTTTGGGGAAGTGGAAAATGCGTGCGTTCATCCGATATTCGTCGCCCCAGAAGCGCGCGCCGTAGTCGTATTCGCCGCGCGCTCCGGCGGCGTGCATCGCGGTGATATCGCCGCCCGAACAGAAGGCCCGTCCGGGCGTGGCGTCAATCAGGACCAGATGAACGTCGTCGTCCACAGCCCAGGTTTTCAATGCTTTTTCGATTTCGAGACACATGTCCCAGGTCAGTGCGTTCATGACGTCGGGCCGGTTCAGCGTGATGCGGCCCGCACGGCCTTCGGTGCGGATCAGGATGTCGGTCATTGCAGCGCTTCCAATTCGGCGTATTTTCGCGCCATCAGTTCGCCCGGAGGGACCGGGGCCCCGATGCCGGCGCCCCCGTTGATGGTGTCGACACCGTCCTTCAGCCAGGTCCAGACGGTCCATTGATAGTAGAACAGCACGAGGAGAGCAGTCGTTCCGACCACGAGGCCCGCAGATTCGAACCGATGGCCTTGTGGCAGCAGGAGTTGCATTGCCCCATACCCGGCCGCGAAAAGCCCGATTGCGGCCCCGCCGCCCCAGACTGCGGCGAAGCCGATCTGCCGCCAAGTTCCACCGTCACGCATTTCGCGCAAGGCTGCGATTTCATGGCGCAGGAAGGCGCGGCGCAAGATGGCAGGGACAGGTCGCAGCTTCATGCCTTCAACATCTCGCGGGCAACGATCATCCGCATGATCTCGTTCGTGCCTTCCAAAATCTGGTGCACCCGCAGGTCACGGACCAGTTTCTCGATGCCGTAGTCCGCAAGATAGCCGTAGCCGCCGTGCAGTTGCAGACACTGGTCGACGATGCGGCTACCGGTTTCGGTCACCAGCTTCTTGGCCATGGCGCAGAACTTGGTCGCATCGGGCGCGCCGGTGTCCAGTTTCCATGCCGCCTGCCGCAGGAAGACGCGCGCGGCCGACAGGTCGATTTCCATATCGGCCAGCCGGAACTGCAAGGCCTGAAACTGGTCGATGGGCTGACCGAAGGCGCGGCGCCCGGCCATATAGTCCAGCGTCAGGTCCATCGCCTGTTGCGCCGCACCCAGCGAGCAGGCGGCGATGTTCAGGCGGCCGCCGTCGAGGCCTGCCATGGCATAGTGGAAGCCGCGCCCCTCCTCGCCCAGCAGATCGCCTGCGGGGACGGGGCAGTCGTCGAGCTGCACCTGCCGCGTGGGTTGCGAGCGCCAGCCCATCTTGTGCTCCAGGCCGCCGAACGACAGACCTTCGGCCCCATCCTCGACGATCAGCGCGGAAATCCCCTTCGGGCCGTCGCCGCCGGTGCGGGCCATGACGATATAGGCGTCTGAATAGCCGCCGCCGGATATGAACGCCTTGGTGCCGGTCAGCAGCCAGCCCTCGTTGGTGCGTTCGGCACGGGTGCGCAGCGCGGCGGCGTCGGACCCGCTGCCGGGTTCGGTCAGGCAATAGCTGAACACCTTTTCCATCGACACGGCTTCGGGCAGGTGCCGCGCCTTCAGGTCGTCGGATCCGAAGGTGTCGATCATCTTGGCGCACATGTTGTGGATCGACAGGAAGGCCGCGACCGAAGGACAGGCCATCGACAGCGCCTCGAACACCAGCGTGGCGTCCAGCCGCGACAGATTGCTGCCGCCAATATCCTCGGACACGTAGAGGGCTCCGAACCCCAGTTCCGCCAGTTTGGGCCAGAGCGCCCTGGGGATTGCACCATCGGCTTCCCAGTCGCGGGCAAAGGGCGCGATCTCGGTCATGGCCACGTCGCGGGCCATGTCGAAGATCGCCTCGGATTCCTCGGAAAGTGCGAAATCCATTCTGGGCCCTCCCGTGCCGTTAATCGAACGCTTGTTCAAGAGTGGCGGTCCGGCGGCGCGAGGGCAAACGAAAAAGCGCGCCGCAGGGGGCGCGCTTTCGGTGAACGGTTTTGCATGAGCCAGGACACGAAGCCCGATAATGGCTCGGGTCCGACCTGATCAGCGCGATGCCTAGATCAGGCGAACCTGGGTTCCGATCGGGGTGATCTCGTACAGTTCCGCGATCTGCTCGTTGTAGAGACCGATGCAGCCCGAGGACGACCGGCGGCCGATCTTGCGGGTATCTGCGGTTCCGTGGACCAGATAGGCGGGCCAGTCCAGATACATGCCATGGGTGCCCAGCGGGTTGATGGGATCTCCGCCTTCGACTCGAATGGGCAGGCTGGGGTCGCGGCGGCGCATGTTCGCCGTCGGGGTCCAGCTTGGCGCGACTTTCTTGCGCACGATCTCGGTGTAGCCGCGACGGGTCAATTCGTCGGTCATCGGGACGGAGGTCGGATACAGGCGATAGTCGGTGCCGGTCGCGTCCCAGTAATGCAGTGCGCGCGATACCGTATCGGCGATGATCGTGGCCTTGCCCAGCGTCGAGAAGTGGTCGCGCCAGTCAATCATCTGGAAACTGGAGGTATTGCGAGGCGTTTCCGTAGCCGCGCCAAGGGTATCGGCGGTAAACGTCTGGGCGCGCAGCACGGTGGGCGTTGCAAGGGTCGCGGCGGCGCCCATCAGCAGGGTACGGCGAGTTTGATCGCTCATCGGAATGACTCCATTTTATTTTCCTCCTTGGATTATAGCGACTTCCTGGCTTGGGGAAGGGGGCAGCTCTTCACGTTTTTGCAAGCATGGGTCCATTCGGCAGATGTTCGCTTGGAAAACCGACCAGAGTTTATCCCCGGTGCGCCCGCCAGACGTCCTGATGTCCGTTCCGGCCGAACGGATCAATTGCTGCCGGAGTGCTGAAAGGAATCGATCGCCGCCGCATCGAACCGTCTGATGGAACCCACTGCATTTCGCCGTGCGTGCGTCTCGCGCTATCCGGTCGATGCCTGTTCCAGTGCCGAAGACCTGCGCGCCCTGCGCCAGTCGAGGATGGGGGCCTGAGCCGCGCGAAACCTTGGGTCCCCATCGGCACAGGGGGGAGGGAGTAGCATAGCGGTCTGAGCCGATCCTCAGGGGGCAGCGCGGATGCCGTGCGCGATGCGCCGGGGCTGGACATAGCCCCCTGTCCCGGTCCTAGGATGCAACCTGCATTCAAAGCCCGGAGATCGCCATGACCCCGACCGACCTGTCATCAGACCCGACGTCCTCAGCAACCGCGCCGACCCTCGGGCACGTTCATCTGAAGGTCGCGGACCTTCAGCGCGCCATCGATTTCTATACTGACGTCGTGGGGTTGGAACTGGTCACGCTCTACGGCGATCAGGCCGCCTTCCTCAGTTCGCACGGCTATCACCACCGTCTTGGCCTCAACACATGGGACAGTCGCGGTGCAGGGGCCGCGCCCACGGGTCACCCCGGTCTCTATCACAGCGCCTTTCTCTATCCTGACCGCCCGTCGCTGGCGCGCGCCCTGCGCCGGGCGATGGCCGCCGGGGTCCGGCTGACGGGGAAGGCCGATCACGGGGTGAGCGAGGCGCTGTACCTTGATGACCCGGATGGAAACGGGGTCGAACTCTATCGTGATCGCCCCGAGTCGGAATGGCCGCGCGACGATACGGGGAAGATATTGATGACCAATGCGCCCCTCGATATCGACGCGCTTCTGGCCGAGGCCCCGGCCTAGGTGCCGGTCGCCGGACATCGACGTCTTCCAGCCACAGCAGGCGGATAGCCAGCGACACGGGAATCGCGAGGTTCACACGTCTGGCGGCGTTGCGGTCAGGCCGACGTCAGCGAGGCGCGCATGCGGGGATGCACCTTGCAGAAATATTGCGCCGTGCCGGTGAAGCCGATCGTGACGGTCGCCGACTGGCCCTGATTCAACCGACCGGTATCGAACACGCCGTCCTGACTGGACGTCGCCGTATGTGGCGCACGGTCGGCATTCGTGAACGTGACCGTGTCACCGGGAGCGACGTTCAGCGAGGCCGGAATGTACGCAAAGTTCCGGATCATCACGGTATGGGTCGCGGCGCGGGCGCGGGTCGCCAGGGCAGCGGCCAAAGGTGCGGCGATCGAGGCGGTCAGCAGTGAGCGGCGGGTAATGGGCATGGGATCATCCTCCATTGTCTCCATACACCGTTACCCAGCGTCACCGACCGATCAACCCGCCCCTCGCAAACGTGATTTACTCCATCACGGGGATGGAGAATTCGCCGCCTTCCTTGATGCCCGACGGCCAGCGCGCGGTGACGGTCTTGGTGCGGGTGTAGAACTTGAAGGCGTCGGGTCCGTGCTGGTTCAGGTCGCCGAACATCGACTTCTTCCAGCCGCCGAACGTGTGATAGGCCAGCGGCACCGGGATCGGGACGTTCACGCCGACCATGCCAACGTTCACGCGCTTGGCAAAGTCGCGCGCCGCATCGCCGTCGCGGGTGAAGATCGCGGTGCCGTTGCCGTATTCGTGGTCCATGGCCAGTCCAAGCGCCTCTTCGTAGTCCTTGGCGCGCACGCAGGACAGAACCGGCCCGAAGATCTCCTTGCGGTAGATGTCCATGTCCGGTGTCACACGATCGAACAGGACGGGGCCTACGAAGAAGCCGTCCTCATAGCCTTGCACATTCATGTCGCTGCCGTCCACGACGGCCTCGGCGCCCGCGTCCTTGCCGGATTGGATCAGTCCAAGGATGTTCTGCTTGGCCGCCGCCGTCACGACGGGACCGAAATCGACGTCTTCGCCGGAGGTATAGGGCCCGACCTTCAGCGCCTCGACCCGAGGAGCCAGCTTGGCGATCAGACGGTCGGCGGTGTCGTCGCCCACGGGAACAGCCACCGAAATCGCCATGCAGCGTTCGCCTGCCGCGCCGTACCCGGCCCCGACCAGCGCATCGGCGGCCTGATCCATGTCGGCATCTGGCATGATGATCATGTGGTTCTTGGCCCCGCCGAAACATTGCGCCCGCTTGCCGTTCGCCGATGCGCGTTCGTAGATATAGGCCGCGATCGGGGTCGAACCGACGAAACCGACCGACTGTATGACGGGATGGTCCAGAATCGCGTCGACCGCTTCCTTGTCGCCGTTGACGACCTGCAGGATGCCCTTGGGCAGGCCCGCCTCCTCCAGCAATTCGGCCAGCATCATCGGCACCGAGGGATCACGCTCCGACGGTTTGAGGATGAAGGCGTTGCCGCAGGCAATCGCGGGCGCGAACATCCACATCGGGATCATCGCGGGGAAGTTGAACGGCGTGATACCGGCGGTGACGCCAAGCGCCTGGCGCATGGAATACATGTCGATGCCCGGACCGGCGCTGTCTGTGAACTCGCCCTTCAGGTGGTGCGGGGCGCCGATGCAGAATTCGACGACTTCCAGACCGCGCTGCACGTCACCCTTGGCATCGGGCAGGGTCTTGCCGTGTTCCCGCGACAGCGCATCGGCCAGCTTGTCCATATCGCGGTTCAGAAGATCGACGAACTTCATCAGCACGCGGGCGCGGCGCTGCGGATTGGTCGCTTCCCACGCGGGCTGTGCCGCGGCGGCAATCTCGACGGCCCGGTCCAGTTCGGCCTTGCCGGCCAGCGCGACCTTGGCCTGAATCTCGCCTGTGGACGGGTTGAAGACGTCTGCCGTGCGACCCGATCCGGCGACTTTAGCGCCGTCGATCCAATGTCCGATCTGTTCCATGAAATCCTCCTTGGGTTCGGTGGCACCCTACGCGCAGGGGACTTGCGATGACAGAGGTAGAGAGGCAGGGTGGTCTTGCGTATATGTCGGGATGGGTGCGCTGATGGACTGGGATGACCTGCGAATTTTCCTTGGTGTGGCGCGTGGTGGCTCGCTGGCCGAGGCCGCCAAAGGCCTGCGTCTGGATCCGGCCACGCTCAGCCGCCGCATCGCCCGGCTGGAGGTCGGGGCGGGCACCGCACTGTTTCTGAAGTCGCCGCGCGGCTATGCCCTGACCGGGGCCGGACACCGCCTTCTGCCCCATGCCGAGGGTATGGAGGCGCGGGCCCGCGCCGGAGTCGCCGCCCTGTCGGGGGATGACCGGTTGCGGGGCCGCATCCGTATCGGCGCACCCGACGGCATCGCGAACCATGTCCTGCCTGCGGTTCTCTGCGCCATGCGGGCCGCGCATCCCGAACTCGGGCTGGATCTGGTGGCCCTGCCGCGCGTCTTTGATCTTGGACGGCGCGAGGCCGATCTGGCGATTACCGTCAGCGCGCCCAGGGCCGGGCGGCTGCGGGTCAGGCGGCTTTGCGATTATCGGCTCAGCCTTGCGGCACATCGCGATTACCTTGCGGCATCCAGCCCGATATCGACCCGCGCCGACCTGAAGGATCACGCCATCGTCGGCTATATTCCGGACATGATTTTCGACGCCGATCTGGATTACCTGGGCGAGGTGGGGGCGGGGCCGCCCGGCCTTGCCTCGAACTCGGCGGCGGTGCAGCTGGGCCTGATCCGCGCGGGCGGCGGAGTCGGCGTGGTGCATGATTTCATGCTGGCCACCGCGCCGGACCTTCGGCGCGTGCTGCCGGATGACCTGCACCTGACCCGCGCCTTTCACCTGAGCCGTCACACCGATGCGGGCGGGCCGCTGATCGACCGGGCCGCCGAGCTTCTGGCCGATGGCGTCCGCGCCGAAGTCGCAAGGCTGGAGACATTGTCGCACCCGGCGCATGAGCAGGCCTTGAGGGAATCGTAACCTTTGGCTGTCACATGCGGGGCATGGCGCGCCTTCTGTTTCTTTTCCTTTTGCTCTCGGGCTGTGCGTGGTTCCGGCCGAAACCGGTCGTGATCCTGCCGTTCGTGCCGGGCTGTGTCGATCGGGTCGCATTGGCACAGGCCGTGGTCGACGGGCGCCGCCGGGGCCAGTCACGCAGGGAACAGCAATCCATGGTGACCCGCACGGGTGCCGGTGAACGGCTGCACCGAGATATCATCGAAAGCGTCTACGACTGGCCCCGTCCCACGACGCCCGGCGACTGGACGATGCTGTCGCAGGTGACGGCAGGGGCCGTCGCGGACCATTGCGTGAACCGCCCGGCACAGGCGTTGCAGGGGCGGGTGATCCCGTGAAGACCGACAGATACAGCCATGCCGGGACCCTCGGCAGGGTTTCACCCGGTGATCGCGCGCGCGGCCCCCAGCAGCAAGGCCGCGCCCGGCGCGATCAGATCGTCTTCGAAATCGTAGTCAGGGTTGTGCAGCGCCGGACCCGGTCCGGCACCCAAAAGCAACATTGCGGCAGGGCAGTCGTGGCCGAAACGACCGAAGTCCTCGGACGCGCGCAGGGGGGCGCCCGCCATCGTCTTCAGGCCCGCCGCCTCGGACGCGGAATGCAGGATGCGCGCAGCTTCGGGATGGTTCATTCCGGCCAGGAAGTGATCGTGTTCGGTGATCTCGACGGACAACCCGGTGCCGTCCGTCACCATCGCGACGCGCCCCCGGACCAGTGCCACAAGATCGGTCAGGCTGGCATCGGACGTGGTGCGGCATGTCACCATAACCTCGCCCCGGCCCGGCGCGATACCGAAAGCGGGTTCGCCCAAGCGCGCGTGTGTCAGTGTCACCAACCGGAAATCGTCTGCCGGAAACGGCCCGCGCGACAGGGCGGGCAGCGCGGTCATCAGATCGGCCATCGCGACGGCGGGCGACAGGCCGTCCTCGGGCGCGCAAGCATGCGCCTCGACCCCGGTGATGGCGACCCGCAATCCGACCGATGGCGCACTGGCCAGCCCGACCGGCACATGCGCCACGCCGCGCGGAATCTCGGGCTCGTTATGCTGCGCGAAGGCCCAGTCGGGCGTCAGCGGCGCATACGCCGGATCGTCACAGACGGCGATGGCCCCCGATCCATCCTCCTCGGCGGGCTGGAACATCAGGACGACGCGGCCCTTTGCCGGACGGGTGCGGGCCAGCATCTGTCCGACGCCCAGCATCGTGACCATATGCCCGTCGTGGCCACACAGGTGGCCCGTGCCCGGCACGGTGCTGCGCCAGTCCGGCGTCCCCACCTCCTCGATCGGCAGGGCATCCAGCTCGCACCGTAACAGGACCGTCGGGCCGGGGGCTGCGCCTAAGAAAATGCCCGCCACACCGTGCCCGCCCAGATCCGTCACCACCTGATCCGCGCCGATCCAGCTCAGGACATCCGCAATTCGGGCAGCGGTTTTTTCCTCCGCGCCCGACACTTCGGGCCGGGCGTGCAGGTCGCGTCGAAGCGCGATCAACGTCGAGAGATCGGAGTTGCTGAGCCTGTCCATCGGCCCTCTGTGCCCCACCGAACGGTCCGAGTCACGGGGGGCCGTCGTCGCGCGGACTTGACTCGCTGCCGTCGCGGGGCAACGCTTCGGACAGGCATCGACCAAGGGAGGGTTCCATGTTCGTCACCCAGATCCTCAAATCCAAATCCACGCAAGGCGTTCTGACCATCGACCCCGGCGCATCCATCGCGGATGCCGTGGCCGAACTGGCCAAGCGCCGTATCGGTGCGCTGGTCGTCAGCGGCGATGGTCGCCGGGCGCAGGGCATTCTGTCGGAACGCGATATCGTGCGCGAACTCAGCAGCGACGGGGGCGAAGTCCTGACCCGCACCGTCGGCGACCTGATGACCCGCGACCTTAAGACCTGCGCCCCCGGCGACAATGCCGAAACCATCCTGCAGGCAATGACCGCCGGCCGGTTCCGCCACATGCCGGTCGAGGAGGATGGCCTGTTGATCGGGCTGATCAGCCTTGGCGACCTGGTCAAGGCACGGCTGAGCGAAGTGTCAATGGAAAAGGATGCGCTGGAGGCGATGATCACGGGCCACTGAGACGCGGCATGGTGCCCTGCGTCCGCGCCTGCCATAGGCTGAAGCGGGGAGGCGCGCGGTGTCTGTGCTTGATCCCTATGGCGCTTGATCCCTATGGCGGCACGTGTCAGGCATCACGCAATATTCTTGCGAAGGGCCCCCTTCATGCGCACTGCCCTCTATCCCGGCACGTTCGATCCGATCACCAAGGGTCATATCGACATCATCAAACGGGCCTGCACGCTGGTGGATCGTCTGGTGATCGGGGTCGCCATCAATCGCGACAAAAGCCCATTGTTCACTCTTGAGGAACGCGTTGCCATGGTCGAGGCCGAGGCGGCATTCTGGTCCGACCGCACCGGCACGGAGATCGTCGTATACCCGTTCGAGAACCTGCTGATCGACTGTGCACGGGACGTCGGCGCGCAAATGATCGTGCGCGGCCTGCGGGCGGTCGCGGATTTCGAGTACGAATATCAGATGGTCGGTATGAACCGCATTCTGGACGATCAGATCGAGACCGTATTCCTGATGGCCGAAGCACAGCATCAGGCGATTGCGTCCAAGCTGGTCAAGGAAATCGCGCGGCTGGGCGGCGACGTGTCGTCTTTCGTCACGCCGCCCGTGGATGCGGCGCTGCGCGACAGGTTCGGACACTGACCCTCCGCGATCGCCGCGCGGTCAATCCTCCGTTTCAGTCCGCCGATCCGCCCCGCGACAAGGCCGCAACACCCGTGCGGGCCATTTCAACCAGGCCGATGGGTCGCATCAGGTCGGCGAAGGCGTCGATCTTGCCGACGTCGCCGGTGATCTCGAACACGAAGCTGTCCAGCGTCGAATCCACGACATTGGCGCGGAAGATCTCGGCCAGGCGCAGGGCCTCGATCCGTTTTTCGCCGGTGCCCTGCACCTTGAACAGCGCCAGCTCCCGCTCGACCGGTTTGCCCTCGACCGTCAGGTCGTGGACATCGCGCACCGACACGATTCGGCCCAGCTGCGCCTTGATCTGCTCGATCACCTGGGGCGTGCCGACGGTGACGACGGTGACGCGCGACGTATGCCCCTCGTGGTCGACTTCGGCGACGGTCAGGCTTTCGATGTTATAGCCGCGCCCGGAAAACAGGCCGATCACGCGGGCCAGCACACCGGCTTCGTTTTCGACCAGAATGGCCAGTGTATGCCTTTCCTGAACGTCCGAGAAGTTCGGCCGAAGGTTATAGGCGGAATGGCTGGTCGAGCCTTTCTTGAGTTTCAGCGCGGACATGACCCGAGTCTCCCTTGGCGTTTGGGGAGAGTCATGCCGGAAATCCGGGGCGGGGGGAAGAGACGGGGGCAACAGGGAGATTGCACCGGGTCGACGGGGCCGGGATGCACATGCTGCCCCGTGCGATCGTCTGGGCGTGTCTTCGCATGGCAGTGTCCGGATTGTGATTGTTCGGTCAGTCGACGCTTGCCAATCGACCCCTTGGCCCGTTTTGCACGTGCGGAAAACCGCAGACGGCAGAACACCGCGCGATTTCTGGCGTCTCACCGCCGCTGGACCGGCGACGTCCGTCCAAGATCGATGCTGCGCGGGATTGCCAGTGGCGACAGTCCCCCGGCGCGGTCAGGTCAGAGGCAGGAGACGCGGGCATTCCGTCCGTGGTCCACCAAGGAGAGATGACATGACCCTTTCGAATGCAGGCAAACTGATGCTTCTGACGAGTGCTTTCGCCCTGTCGGTCGGTTCAGCGATGGCGCAGGCCAGCTGGGACCAGAACGCCGACGGCTCCCTCAATCCTCAGGAATTCGTTTCCGGCTTCGGCGCGCTGGACAAGTTCTCGACGTTCGACGCCGACGGCAGCGTCCAACTGGATCAGGCCGAATGGGACACGGGTCTGGGCGACGTCGGCGAATATGCCAACATGGATCTGAACGGCGACGGCGGCGTCGATGAGGCCGAGTTCAACGCCCTGCTGTTCAATCGCTACGACGGCGACGGGTCGGGCACACTCGACGCGGAAGAGATCGCCATGGTCGAGGCCGATCTGGCCGAAGACGGGCTGCTCGCGCGCTAGATTGCCGGGACGGGGCCGTTTCCCTCCGGCCCCCGGCCCGGTTCGGAAGGGGGCGCAATGCCTGCGCCCCCTGATGTCATCAGACCAGAACCGACCCTTTGGCGTCGATCACGCCCTGGGTATCCGCATCACCCAGCAGCATATCATTGTGCGCTTTGCCCGAGGGGATCATGGGGAAGCAGTTCTCGTGCTTTTCGACCAGACAATCGAAGACCACCGGCCCGTCGTAAGCCAGCATTTCCTTGATCGCCACGTCCAGATCGTCGGGGTTGTCGCAGCGGATGCCCTTGGCCCCGAACGCCTCGGCCAGTTTGACGAAATCAGGCAGGGCCTCGGACCATGATTGTGAATACCGCTCGCCGTGCAGCAATTCCTGCCACTGACGGACCATGCCCAGACGCTCGTTGTTGATGATGAACTGCTTCACCGGCAGTTTGAACTGTGCCGCCGTGCCCATCTCCTGCATGTTCATCAGCCAAGACGCCTCACCGGCGACGTTGATGACCAGCGCATCGGGGTGTGCGACCTGCACGCCGATGGACGATGGGAAGCCATAGCCCATCGTGCCCAGCCCGCCGCTCGTCATCCATCGGTTCGGATCCTCGAACCCCATGTATTGCGCGGCCCACATCTGATGCTGGCCGACCTCGGTGCAGATATACCGATCATGGTCCTTGGTCAGAGCCTCCAGACGCGACAGCGCGTATTGCGGCTTGATGACAGCGCCTTCCTGCCTGAACTTCAGGCAATCGACCTTGCGCCATTCCTCGATCTGGCCCCACCATTTCTGAACGCCGCCCGCGTTGGTCTTGCGCCCGCGCGCCTTCCACAGGCGCAGCGCATCCTCCAGCACATGGGCGATATCGCCCAGGATCGGGACATCCGCCTTGACCACCTTGTTGATCGACGACGGGTCGATATCGATGTGGACCTTGGTGGATTTCGGGCTGAAATGTTCCAGCACGCCAGTGATCCGGTCGTCGAACCGCGCGCCGACGTTGATCATCAGGTCACAGCCGTGCATCGCCATGTTGGCTTCATACAGCCCGTGCATTCCCAACATGCCCAGCCACTTGGCGCCCGAGGCCGGATACGCCCCCAGCCCCATCAGGGTGGAGGTGATCGGAAAGCCGGTGCCCTCGACCAGTTCGCGCAGCAATTGCGACGCGGCGGGGCCGGAGTTGATGACACCGCCGCCGGTATAGAACACCGGGCGTTCGGCGCGTTCGATCAGATCGACCAACTGCTCGATCGCCTCCGGGTCGCCCTTCAGGCGCGGCTGATAATGCGAAGCCCCGATCTGCTTCGGCCCGACGTAATTGCCGTTGGCGAACTGGATGTCCTTGGGGATGTCGACCAGAACCGGACCGGGACGACCGGAAGTGGCGACATGAAACGCCTCGTGCAGGGCGGGGGCCAGATCGTCGGTCTCCTTCACCAGCCAGTTGTGCTTGGTGCAGGGACGGGTAATGCCGACGGTATCCGCCTCCTGAAAGGCGTCCGAGCCGATCATGAAGGTCGGCACCTGACCCGACAGGACGACGATCGGGATGCTGTCCATTAGCGCGTCGGTCAGCCCGGTCACCGCGTTGGTCGCGCCAGGGCCGGAGGTCACAAGCGCCACGCCGGGCTTGCCCGTGCTGCGGGCGTAACCTTCGGCGGCGTGGACGGCGGCCTGTTCGTGGCGCACGAGGATGTGCCTGATATCGGTCTGCTGAAAAATCTCGTCATAGATCGGCAGCACCGCACCGCCGGGATACCCGAAGATCGTATCGACCCCCTGATCGACCAGCGCCTTCACGACCATCTGCGCGCCCGTCAGCTGCTTTGCGCCGGAATGTTTGTTCATCGTCCTGATCCTTCTGCGTCGCGCTTCCACGAAAAACCCCCGGAGGGGGAACTCCGGGGGCGCATGGTTACCAATATGGTTGCCGATGTCTCAGCCCATGCACCCAATTCCGACAATTACGAGAAGCGTGTTCATCTGCGGTTCCTTGTCCTGCTCACATCCATAAACATATGGTCGCGGGCGTCAACCGATCAGGGAAAAGTTTCTCTCAGCGGTGCAAAACTTTCCGAAAGTTTCACGAGTGGAGGTTATATCGGGCCGTAATCGTTGCTGGCCCATGATGTTTCGACCTTGCCGCGCGCGGGTTCAGCGTGGCACGAACCGCCCATGAACACACTCAAAGATAAACTGGCCTCGGGCGCCGTCACGCGCGGTCTGTGGCAGAATCTCCCCGGTCCCGAACTTGCCGAACTTGTCGCCCATGCGGGCTTCGACTGGCTGGTCATCGACGGGGAACACGGCGCGTGGGACCCTGCCGACATCCGCGCCCGCCTGATCGCCGCGCCTGACGCCGTGGTCCGCGTCCCCTGCGACGAGGCCTGGATTCTGAAACAGGCGCTGGACCTTGGCGCGCGAACCGTCCTTGTCCCGATGGTCGACACCGCCGAACAGGCCGCCGTCGTCGTGGCCGCCTGCCGCTATCCGCCCGCAGGCACGCGCGGCATGGGGGCCTTCGTCGCGCGCGCCGCGATGTATTCGCTCGACCCCGGCTATATCACCCGCGCCAATGACGACATATCGGTCTGGGTGCAGGCCGAAAGCCGCGCCGCGCTGGACAACCTCGAAGCCATCTGCGCCGTCCCCGGCGTCGACTGCGTGTTCCTCGGCCCCGCCGATCTTGCCGCAGACATGGGCACCGACGCCAGCGACCCCGCCGTCCATGCGGCCTTGACCGATGCCATCGCGCGGATCGCCGCAACGGGAATACCGCCGGGCATTTTCGCCGCCGACCCGGACCGCTGGATCGCGGAGGGCGCGCGCGTCGTGTCGATGGGGTCGGATGCGATGGTGCTGGCACAGGGTCTGCGGGCGCTTCTGTGATCCTCTCGGCGCAGGGCGTCCGCGCCGAATGGGATGGGGGTTGCGGCCATTTGCCGTCTCTCGTCATCGACGGCGCGCCTGTCCTGTGGTCTGCGCCGTGGCGCGACGATCCAGCCATCGCTGTCGACCCGGATATCCCCCCCGTCGAGCGCAGCCTTGGTGGCACATTCACCTGCACCCCGTTCGGGAACGACGATGTGAATAACGGACCGCTGCACGGCCTGTCTGCCAACGCACCCTGGAGGGTCATACGCGCTGTGCCCAGCGCGCTGACCGCCACGCGGCATGTCGCGCATGGCCAGATCACCGCCCGCATCGCGCTGCGCGACTGCCACCCCGTCCTCTACCAGACGCATATGCTGGACCTGACCGCGCCCTGCACCTTCGCGCATCACCCGATGTTTCACCTCGCTGACGGCGGGCGCCTCTCTGCCACGCCGCAGGCGACACTGACCTTCGCCGCAGAAGCCCCGTTCCATCCGCAACATAGCCGCTTCGAAGGGTTCCCGGACAGTCTCCGGGACTATCCGGATGCGCCATGCGAAGACTTTCTGACCCTGGTCGACGGCCCCGGCTGGACCGCGCTTGCCCGCCATGCCGAAAACGACACGATCCTGACGCTGCGCCGCGCCGACCAGCTTCCGGCCACGAACATCTGGATCTCGAACGGCGCACGTGCGCAGCCCCCATGGTCCGGCGTGCGCGGCATCATCGGCATCGAAGACGCGATCTGTGCCGGGGCCGAAAGGTTCGCCGCCGCGCTGGACGCCAACCGCGTAACGGAGGAGGGGGTGGCCACCGCGCTGCTGCCCGGCCGCCACGTCATCGCACATGCCATCGCGCGCATTCCCGGATGCCACGACATCCGATCCGTCACGCCCGGTCCCGACAGCCTGACGATGCGGACGGCTGCCGAGACCATCACCATTCCTTTCGACGGAACCCATTTCCAATGATCCTGATCGACGCCGACGCCTGCCCGGTGAAATCCGAAATCACCGAAGTCGCCCTGCGCCGCAACATGCAGGCCATTTTCGTGGCAGGCAGCTATCTGCGCCTGACCAACCATCCGCTGATCAAACTGTTCGTGGCGGGTGACAGGTTCGATGCCGCCGACGATGCCATCGCCGAGGTCGCGCGCCCCGGCACCGTCACGATCACTGCCGACATCCTGCTGGCCGAACGGGTCATCAAGGCCGGGGGTGCCGCGTTGGACCCGAGGGGCCGCGAGTTCACCGAAACCTCGATCGGCGAGACGGTCGCCAGCCGCAATCTGATGCACGAGCTTCGTCCGGGGATGGAGGGGATGACCGGCGGGCAGGGTGGCGGCCAGCCCCCGTTCGGCCCCCGCGACCGGGCCGCGTTCAAGAACGCGCTGGACCGGATCCTGACCCGCATGGCCAAGGGCTAGACCCGCTTCCTTGCTCCGAAAACATTCCCGCCGGAGGCTCCGTCGACACTTTTCGCATCGCCCTCAGCGGTTGCCGCGTGCCAGGAACCGACCGGCCTCGGACGCGGCTATCTTCAGTGCCCGCGACTTATTGACCGTCTCCTGCCATTCGGCCTCGGGATCGCTGTCGTGCACCACACCTCCCCCCGCCTGAACATACAGCTTGCCGTCTTTCACGACGCCAGTCCGCAGGGCGATGCACATATCCATATCGCCATTGGCCGAGAAATATCCCACCCCACCGCCGTAAACGCCGCGTTTTTCGGGCTCCAGTTCGTCGATGATCTCCATCGCCCGCACTTTTGGCGCGCCCGACACCGTGCCGGCAGGCAACCCCGCCAGCAGCGCCGACAGGGCATCGTGATCCGCCGACAATTCGCCCACGACGTTCGACACGATGTGCATGACGTGGGAATACCGCTCGATTATGAACTTCTCGGTCGGCTTCACGGTCCCGGTTTTCGCGACCCGCCCGACATCGTTCCGACCAAGGTCCAGCAACATCAGGTGTTCCGCCAGTTCTTTCTGATCGCTCAGCAAATCCTGCTCCAGCGCCAGATCCTCGGCGGGGGTGGCGCCGCGCGGGCGGGTGCCGGCAATGGGACGGATCGTCACCTCGTTGCCGAAAACGCGGACCAGGATTTCGGGCGAGGCGCCGACGATCTGAAATTCGCCCATGTCGAAATGGAACAAGAAGGGCGACGGGTTCGTTCGGCGCAGCGCGCGGTAGAGCGAGAACGGCGGCAGTGGAAAATCGTATGTCCAGCGCTGCGATGGCACGACCTGAAAGATGTCGCCCGCCGCGATATAATCCCGCGCCACCTCGACAGCCGCCTTGTAATCGTCCTTGGTGAAGTTCGACACAGGTTCGGCCAGATCAAAAGGCTCCGCCATGTCGCGCGGCTCAGTCACGGCATGGCCCAGCGATGTCAGGGCATCCTGAAGGCGTTCAGCGGCCTGGGCATAGGCGGCACGGGCGGTCGCGGACTTGTTGAACCACGACGGCGCAACAAGAATCACCTCACCCTTCACGCCGTCCAGAACCGCCACGACCGAAGGGCGCATCAGCACCGCATCGGGCAAATTCAGCGTATCGGGATTTACGTTCGGCAGGTGTTCGACCAGCCGGATCATATCGTAACCCAGGTATCCGAACAGCCCAGCGCAGGCGGCGGGCAAGTCGTCGGGAAGGGTTATCCGCGATTCATCGAGCAGGGCGCGGATCGCAGCCAGCGGTTCCCCGGCGTCGGTCCATGCGGTCGGGTCGTAGCGCGCGGCGCGGTTCACGCGCGACGCGGTGCCGCGACATTCCCAGATCAGGTCGGGCTTCATGCCGACGATGGAATAGCGGCCCCGGACCTCGCCTCCGGTTACGGATTCCAGGACAAAGGAAAACGGCTGCGCCTCGGCCAGCTTGAGCATCAGAGAGACCGGCGTGTCGAGATCGGCGGG
>Ga0207878_100252_pt1 | contig 29802 bp, 26 predicted proteins | sample LinPmetageLP41_FD_184053 | JGI IMG/M metagenome (GOLD analysis project Ga0207878, IMG submission 184053) | Marine viral communities from the Pacific Ocean - LP-41 (SPAdes) | ecosystem: Environmental > Aquatic > Marine > Oceanic | place: Pacific Ocean | collected 2010-08-27 | reverse complement strand
GTCAGCAGGGCCAGAACGGCTGCCCAGTGATGCTGTTGCTGCCGAGTAAAGGTAGCGAACAGAACAATGATCACGGCGCCAAGCGTCAGACTGATTTCCGGCAGTACGTCACCGATAGGCATCAGTGGCCTCCCACCAACAGCGTCGCGGAGGCTTCTATCAACGTCAGCAGGAACTGCGGAGCGACGCCGATAACCACGAAACCTGCCGATAGCACGGCGAGCACTCCCCACTCTGTGGCATGCAGATCCTCGAACTGGTCCCAGCGTTGAGGCATCGTTCCGAAGAATAGTTTCTGCAACATCTGTAAAAACAAGGCAGCCGTGACCAGAATGCCCAGCACGCCAATGACGGCAAGCCAAGGATAGACGCCAAAGGTACCGACAAAGATATGGAATTCCGCCACAAAGCCGGCCAGGCCAGGAAGGCCTAGACTGGCAAACGACGCGAGCACGGCAAACGCGGTCAGCAGCGGGGCCTGCCGGAGCAGCCCCCCATAACTGTCCAGATCGTACTCCTCGGTGCGCTGCCAGAACGAGCCACAGATCAGGAACAGCGCCCCGGTAATCAGGCCGTGCGCCACCATTTGCACCGTGGCCCCTACCAGAGCCAACTCACGAGCGTATCCCGCCTCCTGAACCAATGCGCCAGCCACCGCAATCCCGAGCACCGTATAGCCCATGTGATTGATCGAGGTGTAGGCAATACGTCGCTTCAAATTCTTCTGGCCGAGTGCCACGAAGGCGCCATAGAGAATGGATACGACAGCCAAAAGCGCGATGATCAGGGCATAACGGGAGAACGTCTCTGCCATCATCGAAAACGGAATGCGGATGATCCCGTAAGTGCCCATCTTGAGCAGCACTCCGGCAAGGATCGCCGAGGCCGGACCCGGGGCATCGACATGCGCTTGCGGCAGCCACGTATGGACGGGCACGACCGGCGTCTTGATGGCGAAGCCAAGCATCAGGGCGAGGAACACCAGACCGCCAGTGACTCCCGCCCCCGCGAGTGGCTGCTGTTCGATCAGCACACGCATGTCAAAGGTATGCGGTTCGACCGATAGATAAAGCCCGATGATCGCCAACAGCAGCAGCAGCGAGCCGCAGAAGGTGTAAAGAAAGAACTTGAATGCGGCTAGCTGAGCCTGGCCGTGCCCCCATCGACCGATCAGGAAAAACATTCCCACTAGACTCAAATCGAAAAAGACATAGAAGAGCAGCAAGTCCAACGCCAGAAAGACCCCGAGTGACACGGACTGCAGAAAAAGCATCCAGGCATAGTACTGCCGAGGCTGGTTCTGGGTGTTGACGGGGTAAGCGATACTGGCAGCGAAGACAACTGCGCTCATCGTCGCCACGGCCAGCGCAATGCCATCCACGCCCAACCTGTACCCCATACCCAGGCTGGGGACCCAGGGCACCTCCTCGACGAACTGGAAGAGAGCACCTTGCAGGTCGAACTGTAGCCACACCCAGGCCAGTAACAATACGGGTAACACCGAGACCACGATGGCAAACAGGCGAGCCGTGGCCTCGGTCCAACGGCATGAAATAGCGAGTACGAGAGCCCCCAGCATGGGGAGTCCCAAGGCTGCAGTGAGAATCAAAGGAGCGCTCCTATGCCCAGGATTATCAGGATCGCGGCGAGTCCTGCCGCGATGCCGGTGTAGTAATGATGCGTTTGGCCGGTGTGGGCCTGGCGCGCCGATTGACCCACCCAGTCGATACCTTTCGCCAGCTGGCTCGTCGCGCCATCGAGCACACCTTCGCCACGACGATCGCCCATTTTGGCCAGCCATGCTCCGAAACGGGCACTGGCTTGGATACCCGCATCCACCACGCGATCATCGAAGCGCGCGAGGCCATGGCTGAACGCCATCATTGCGCCCACACCACGTTCGGCCAACGTCGGCAGGCCGAACCAGTCCGCCAACTCGGTACGCCTGGCACTTTGTCGACCTGAGTCTGATACCTCACGACGTACCGCCCAGACACCCAGGACAATGCCCGACGCCACCAACAGTAGCGATACGATCAGTTCCCATGGCTTGGATCGGGGAAGATCGACTGATAAGAGATCAGCAAGACGGGTTCCGACACCAGGCCACCAGAGTAATGACAGCACCAGCGTGGCTGCCGATAACAGATAAAGCGCGATGGCTTCCATCCGGGTATGACCTGGCTGGGATGGCGCAGTGCTCGTACCGCCATGCGGGCCACGCCCGAACGCCAACAGTTGAAAGCGTGTCGCATACAGGGCGCTGAGCCCGCCCGCGATGGCGGCGACCACGGCCAGCCAGGACGCCTGATGGCCAGCGGCAGTGATGATCTCCTCCTTACTCCAGGCCGCACTCAGCGGGACGACCCCTGCCAGTGCCAGACTGGCCACAAGGGTGGCTACCGCGATACCCGGAAGCAGACGCCCGAGGCGCATCGCAGTTAGCGAGTAGCTGCCGACATGGCGTTCGGCGATGCCGGCTGCCAGGAACAGGGCAGCTTTCATGAACGCATGCGTGACGAAATGCACCAGGGCAACACCGGGAAAGCCTGCCCCCACCGCCAACCACATCAAGCCATACTGGGCCGATGTCGAAGCCGCCAGAAGCTTCTTGGCATGCCCCTGAAGATAGGCCACGGCACCCCCTGCCAGGGCAGTGGCCAGGCCTAACGCGATCGCGACCGGCCCAAACCAGGCAACGGCGGACATCTCTGCATGGAGTCTGATGACCAGATAGATGCCCGCCGCGACCATGGTCGCCGCATGCAGCAATGCCGATACCGGCGTTGGCCCCGACATGGCGGCAAATAGCCACGGAGAGAATGGAACCTGGGCGGACTTTGCGGCCGCCGCCAACACCGCGCCGGCAACGAATACGTTCAGCAGCCATCCATCGAGTTGGGTCAGGTCAGCAAAGGCAAACGAGCCGGTGCCGGCATAAGCTGCCGCTGCAGCAATATAGAGCCCCAGGTCCCCGAAACGCGTCACCAGAAACGCGCAAGCGGCATCCCGAAGATTGCCGGCCTTCTGCCAATCATGGGAAATCAGTGCCCATGAACAGGCACCTACCAACTCCCACGCGATCAGCAGGGTCACCAGATCCTCAGCCAGTACCAACAGCTCCATCGCCCCGATAAAAGCCGTCAGCAGGGCGATCAACCTGGCAGGAGCCTGCCCTGTCGTTGCGCCATCACCGCCAGGTTCCGATTCGTGGTAAGTGCTGTAAAGAACGATCAGCGCGGCGATCAGCGGCACGACGATAGCAAACACCGCACTGACTGGCGTCACCCCGATCAGCAGGACGATCTGTGAACTCCAGCGGTAAGCCCCACTCCAGTCACCCAGAATCGCGAGACCAGCGAGCATCAGGGTGACGATCGCGACGCCTACCCCCGCCAGGCCCAACACGGCACGGCCGCTATTCTTGCCAAACCAGTGTTTATCGAACCCGTGCTTGCCAAGCCAATACATGACGGGAGCAGCCAGTAGCGGCAGCAGAGCTATCGACCACAACATCAGTGCTTCAACCCGGTCAGTGATTCGGTCGTGTCGGCCTGCTTACCGCGGAAGACCGCTACCACCAAAGCAAAGCCCATGGTCATCTCGATAGCCATCACTGCCATGACGATGATCGTCAGCAGTTGCCCTTCCGGCGCGCCGGCCCCGCTAAAGGCCCAGAACGCCACGGCAGCCAGCATGACGCCATTGAGGATCAGCTCAAGACCCATCATCAGCATCACGAATGACTGCTGGGAAAGCGCGCCATAAATGCCGATGCCGATCAGTGCCGCTGCCAATAGCAAAAGTGTCGCCAGTGTCATTCAAGCCTCCTTGCCTGTCTGCATAGGTCAGTGGTGATGGTGGTGATGACCGCCATCCTCGCCATCTTCGTCCTCTTCGGGCTTGCCCGCCGGATCGCCGCCCGACTCCAGCCCCGGTGGTAGCGAGCCCTCCGTGGCCGCGCCGTAGCGTCCACGGTGACTCGACAACACCACCACGCCGATCATGGTGGTAAGCAGCACGAGGCCCGCCGACTCGAAGATCAGCATCGAATCACCTAGCATTTCGTTGCCGAGTGACCTTACCGGGTCGAGGCCGGCCGACACCGGCCGGTCGGGAAAGACAGCCAACAGTGCCATGGCACTCAGCACCAGGAAGCTGACCACCCCTGCCCCGATCGAGATTCGCTCCTGATGGACCATGTTCATCGGATTCAGACCAGCTGGGTTCATCATGAACATGACCATGAATAGCGCCATGACCGTCATCTCGACGGCCATCATGAAGAACATCGCCACGCCCAGATATTCCGCCGCCAGCAGAATCATGATCACACCCACGGCGATGAACGACACCAGCAGGAAAAACGAGGCTCGCACCATCGAATCGGTACGAAACACTCGCCAAGCGGTTACCACTGCAAGCGTGGCCAACAGCAGAAATGCGATATCAACACCGATACCGTGATTCATGCTCTCCATCACAACAACGCTCCTACACCGGCCCATACCAGATCGATAAACGACAGCGGCAGCAACACGACCCACATCAAGGTGACGCAGCGCTCCGGCGCCAGGCGCGGCAGCAATCGGCCAAGCAATAACAGCACGAGCAACACTGCCAGCATTTTTATGACCACCCATAGTGGCCCAGGCAACCAGGGCCCCAGCCAGCCGCCCAGAAAGGCGCTCGTTGCTACGCCGCTGAAAGCCACCAGCATTGCGGCACGCGCCACATCCCAAACCAGCCGCGGTGGCCCGGATATCTCAGCGGCCGTGCCGCCAGCCAGATCCGCCGAATCGGCCAGGTTGAGCGGTCCCCAGAAGGTCATGCCCAGGCCGACGATGAGAAACAGCGGTAACCCCAGCGGCTGGCGTATAAGATTCCATAGCTCTCCTTGCGAGGCGACTACCTGGGTGAACTGTAGCGACTCGGCCGGCAATGCCACGCCGATCAGCACGAACATGCTGATCAGAATGTAGGAAAGCCCTAATGCCACGTAACGGTAGCCGCCGATCAAAGCGAATAGCGCATTGGCCGACCAGCCATGCAAGAAAATGACGACGGTCGCCAGTGCTTCCACGCTGCCCCACAGCACCACGCTGGTGGCGAGGTCGGTGGCGACCAGCGACCCCGACCATGGCACGACGGCCAGCCCGATGGCGGCCAAGGATAGATAAAGCGCCGGAGCTAGTCGCCAAGCCCGCCAGTCCGGGGCTTCGGTGGCATTGGCATGCTGGGTCATCAACCAGGCCCCTCGCGCCAAGGGGACAATCCAGACACTGCCAGCCTGAGGCGTGCCAAGCGCACCGGCAATGACACGGTCGAGTACCGCAACCGTGTAAGCGCCTGCAGCCAGCATGAAAAACACCATAAGCACCGGCAGGACCAGCTCCTCGACAATCATGTCCGGCCCCCTTCGCTATCCAAGGTATTCGTTATCCGAGGCTCGCTGGCCGTTTGCGTGTCGAGCGATGCTTCAGCGACGGCTGCTACATCCAGGCTGGCGATGGTAGCCAGTGCGTCGCCCCACTCCTGGCCCGGTAATATCTCATCAAGGAGTGCACTCGCATCTTCTGGCCGCTTCTCGAGCCAAGGGCCGCGCGGCGTCTCGATGCGATCCACTTCGCTTGTAGTCATATCATCCCGCTCGGCCTGGCGAGCCAGCTGGAGCGACTGATCGATTTCCGCAAGAACCTGCCGCCAGCGAGCACCCGTATCGCCGCCGGCCTGGCTCACGGGTGAGAACCCCAGCCGTCGATAGCCGGCATCGTCTGAGCGCAGATCCTCATCCAGTCCGGCGGCTCGGGCAGCCGGCCCCCCGATTCTGCGAGCCTGCTCGGGACCGAGCACACCGCCTTTTATCGCAGCCAGGCGAAAAAAGCCGCTACGCGATAAATAACGATGCAGCCCGTCCAATGTGCTTGTCGTCGAAAGGTTCTGGGCCAAGCGCAAGGCGCTCAGACTGGCGCTTTCCAGCCCGGCAAGATGCAGGCCACGGTACAGACGGTGCAGATGATGACGGGCCCGGGCAAGCTCGAGCTCGGCGATGGGAACCGGCCGTTCCCGGGCGGTGAAAAACACCGGATCAAGGCTCTGCGGATACGCCACAAGTTGAGTCTTCCAGGTCTGAACGAGGTCGCCCTGCAGGGTGATTTCTGCCGCCATGCCCGGCGGAAATGCGAAGAAAAACGGTCCAAGCCGGAATGTCAGCGAATCCAGCGTCAGCCCATCGCGAATATCATCCTCCATGTTCATCGCCATGGGCCGCCCGTAGGGCACTCCACCCATCATGCCTTCGCCCCCCTGACCGAAATCGCCCTCGCCCTCCCAGGGGTTGGGCGGCTTATCCGGCAGGATCCTGGGCGAGCTTTCGCGGCGGCCTTTCATCAGTTCGCGATACGCCGTGACCAGAGCGGCCGGCAGAACATCGAGATCATCGACACGAATCACGCTTTCCAAGTGAGGCCACGGTTCACAACGAAACCATAATGTCGTGAAGGGAGACGGCAATTGATCATGTACACGGCGCAAGGGCTCGAACCGATCGGCCGGAATTTCCCCGGCCACCAGCAGCACACTGGCATGGCGCGGCGAGTCAACCAGTTCGATGTCTGGCGACAATGTGAGATGCCGTAGTGCCTTATCCCCCTGCACACCTAACACGGGGAATACGGGAACACTTCTGCGCGAGGCGAGATTGCGTAGCCAATTCACTGCCACTTGAACACCCCCTCACGCCAGGCATAAACAATACCCACCGACAGGATGGCCAGGAACATGCCCATTTCCATCATCGCTTTCATGCCCTTCTCGACGAAGACCACCGCCCACGGGTACATGAACATCATCTCCATCTCGAAGGCGATCAGCAGTAATGTCATGGGGTAGTAGCGAATGTGGTAGCGGCTCCAGGCATGACTATCAGGCGTACCCCCGCCCAGAAACGGCGCCCGCTGAGACCAGGCAGGCCTAGGCTGGTGGCGCATGGGTAGCCATTGCATCAGTATTCCAGCGCCCAGGCTGGATATGAGAATGACAAAAAGTGTCGTCAATGCCATGTTCGTCCTCGCATTGCTGCACAAACAAAGGCCACCCTGACCATGTGAAACATTCGAAAACCCGGTTAATACCAATAGCTACCCAACATGGAAACCCAGAAAAACAGCTTCCTAAATACTAGCCTTATTTTCTGAATTCAAGCTGAATTATCCGAGACGATTCTCTAAATAATCGTAGCTACCATCCATAAAATGCCTAGCCAAAACACAACTTGGACCCGGCAAATCGAGTCCAAGTTACAGAGCATCTCGTTACACCTCGATAAAATGACGCGAACCTTGCTGCCGGCCTTCTTCTTCATGCCATGGCAGCTTCACGCCATAGCAGCGCATTCTTCAGCACAGCGATGACATGCCTTGGCACATTCCTGGCAGTGCTCAGCATCATGCTTGGCGCACTCGTCGCCGCATTGCTTACAGATATCTACGCAGATCCTGCACACTTCGCTTGCATATTCACTATCTTGCGCCATCAACGAAGCAGCCAAACGGCAAATCTGTGCACACTGCATATCCAGGCGAATGCACTCTGCCATCATTTTGACATCATCTTCCTTCAGAGAGGTGACGGCGCAAGTATCACAATAGGTGGCACATACGTTGCAAGCTTCTATACAAGATTTGTATTTTCCGAAATCCATCTCGGTTCCTTAGCGGTGTTACCTTCTGCACGTTAATTGAAAAGACATGTCTGCTGCGTTAAAAAGATCTTCTAAGGTGTAGTTACCGCATGAAGATTGATCAAGCATTCGTTAGATGTATTTTCTTAATTTTTCTACCTTGTTGATTAGGCAACACTTTGGTTTCGCATGGGCAGGATGATCCTCTCCGCATGAGAACTTGTTAGCCTGCTTATTATTTTCGATTTTTCCTAACTAAATTAAGAAATAAGCAATTTTATTCATCTCTACCGACTACAATACTGCATATTTTTTAGTAATGGAGGAACACAGGATAAATCTATCCGAAATTGACCTTTCTCCCAGAAATCGTTCCACCGGAGGCTTCCGCTACGTTTAGTTGATGGCGGAGATCTCGCAATGCATCATAATCGACATACCGAAGAGCAGGTGACCTGCTACAGGGTTTCTCCTCCACTTGCGATTAGAGTCCGACCTAACCTGAGGACGGACAATGAGCGAACGAGATTGCAGCTCATTTAATGCATCATCTCGTTCCCGTCGCGCGCCGACACCATAACGTCGGAGCGAGGGGCCATTCTCTGGACGCTTCATGAAAGGATTTCCGATCATGCCCGAAACTCAAAGACCGAATTACCGCAGCGCGCTGATCGTCGTCACGACGATCTTTTTCAGTGGGGTTTCATCACCTGTCTCAATGTCATCCTGATTCTCCACTTGAAAGCGGTCTTCTTGCTGAACTACACCCAGACCATGCTGATCCAGTTCACCTTCTTCGGTGCCTATTTCATCATGTCGCTGCCGATGGGCAAGGTGCTCGCCAAGGTCGGCTACAAGAACGCCATCAGCCTGGGGTTGTTGATTGCGGCCGTGGGCGCGGTGATGTTCTATCCGGCGGCCCGAGCGCCCTCCTACCCGCTGTTTCTGACCGCCCTGTTCGTGCTGGCCAGCGGCGTCACCATGCTACAGGTCGCGGCCAACCCCTACGTCAGCCTGCTGGGACCGGAAGGCTCGTCGTCAAGCCGGCTCAATCTGGCCCAGGCGTTCAATTCACTGGGTACGACACTGGCGCCCTACTTCGGCGGCATGTTAATTCTGGGCGCGGCAGTACTAGGCGCCAGTGAACTGGCCGACATGTCCACTGCAGACCGAATGGCCTACAAGGTTCAGCAGGCTCAGAGCGTGCAGCTTCCCTACCTGCTGCTCGCCGCTATCCTCGCGATCGTGATCTACCTGTGGAAGCTACCCAACTTCAAGGATCAGGCCCGCGACGATAGCCCGACCGAGAAGGTCACTGCCGCCGAAGCACTGCGTCATCCTCATGTGCTGTTCGGCGTCATCGGCATCTTTGCCTATGTCGGTGCGGAGGTCTCCATCGGCAGCTTTCTGATCAACTACATTTCGCTGCCGGACATCGGCAACATGAGTGAAAGTAGTGCCGCCAACTATGTCGCCTACTACTGGGGCGGCGCCATGATCGGGCGCTTCATCGGCTCGGCGCTGATGCAGAAGATTCGACCCAGCCTGATGCTCGGCGTATTCGCGATCGTGGCGGGACTACTGGTGCTAACGACCATGTTGACCTCCAGTCACATCGCCATGTGAGTATCGTTGCCATCGGGCTATTCAACTCGATCATGTTCCCGACCATCTTCACGCTCGGCATCGCCAAGATCGGCCCGCTGACCAGCAAGGCAACGAGCCTGCTGATCATGGCGATCGTCGGTGGCGCCATTCTGCCGGTCGCCCAGGGCGCGATCGCCGATAGCGTCGGCATTCATCACGCCTTCGTGCTGCCGCTGCTCTGCTACCTGTTCATCGCTTTCTACGGCTTCCGCGGCTCGAGGGTCATCAATCCGTATCCTTCAACACGAGGTGAGGCACAGACAGCCTCCTGAGCGGCTATTTCGAAACCGGAAGCACCTATTTCGAAACCGAAACTCTATCGAGAAACAAAAAAAGCCTATCTCGAATGCGAAACGCCCCTCCTGGAGGGGCGTTTCTGGTCTGGCTGTCGACTCGTCGAGTCTGGATAGTCAGTGATCCGGATAGTCGGTGGCTTCACCCACCGCACGCCACTCACGGATTTCCGCCAGCGTCTCTTCGAGGCCCTCGATCACCTTATCCACACCCCATTTACCCAGTACCAGATGGCGCGGCGGCTGCGGATGAGCGACCAGATCCATCATCGCCTGAGCGGCACGCACCGGGTCGCCCGGCTGCTTGCCACTGTTGCTGCTAGTGCCCGCCATGCGTGCCTTGGCCGTGTCGGCATAATCGTCGATCCGGCTCGGCGTCTGCTGCAGCGAACGCCCGGCCCAGTCGGTGCGAAACGGCCCCGGTTCGACACAGGTGACGCGAATGCCCAGCGGCTCGACCTCCGCCTTGAGTGAATCCGACCACCCTTCAACTGCATGCTTGCTGGCGGCGTAGTAACCGGAGCCCGGGAAGCCGATGAAGCCGGCCACCGAGCTGATGCTGATGACATGCCCGGCACGACGTTCGCGCATCCCGGGCAGTACCGCTTGGGTGATCGCGAACAGGCCAAAGACGTTGGCGTCGAACTGAGCGCGAATCGCACTCTCCTCGCCCTCCTCGCAGGAGGCCTGATAGCCGTAGCCCGCGTTGTTGACCAGAACATCGATCCGGCCGAACTTGTCATTCGCCGCGGTAACGACGGCATCGATCTGCGCCGCATCGGTGACATCCAGTGCCTGCGCGAGAACGCGGTCCTCTGACCCCTCGGCCAGATCGGCCACGCGATCGCGCGACCGCGCTGTCACGACGACACTACCTCCCTGTTCAATAATCAACTTGGCCAGCTCGCGGCCGAAGCCGGTGGAACACCCCGTGATCAACCAAACGGGAGAATCGGGCATGGACATGAAATACCTCCTTTCGAAAACACGATGCCGCCGGGAAGACATACCGTCTCTACAGCTGCGTCGTCGATAAACGTGATTCTCAAGCGTAGACCATTCCGCGATGATCGATGTCGTCGCGGCGAGCGGTCGACTTCCGACAACCCGGCTATTGCCACGCCTCGCGCCGTGCGACCTTAGTCGCAAGCACCTTGAAAGTCATACAAACGAATCGGGATAATCGCTTAGCGAGCAAAAAATAGACGCGTTATTGATTCGCTTGCTTTCTTCTTTACTACACCTTCGCATCCTGCACTGATCAAGGACACCCATTGCCCTTCACTAACCGGATCGCGGTCGCCATCGATGGTCGAGGCGGCGACACATGACTCAGGTCGAGCAGCTTTTCGAGCGCTACGGCCCACGCTATCAGCTATGGGTCACGTTGACGGTGATGCTGGGGCTGGTAGCGCTGGGCATGTCGATCACCATCGTCAATGTGGCCATTCCCTACATCAAGGGCGCCTTCGGCATGAGCAACTCGCAGGTTCAGTGGCTCTCCACCGGCTTTCTGGCCTCGACCACCGTATCGCTGCTGGTCGCTCCCTGGCTGGTTGCCGCCGTCGGTCAGCGCGCCACTTTCGTGGGACTGCTGTTGACGTTCATTGCCGCCTCGATACTCGGCGGCCTGGGCCAGGGCATGGCGACGCTGGTCGCCGCCAGGATCATCCAGGGCGGCATGACCGGGCTGATTCGCCCGGTCGCCATGCAAGCGCTATTCGCCGTCTATCCACCGGAAGGGCGCGGTATGGCGACCGCCATGTACGGCATGTGCCTGGGCCTGCCATTGACCCTGGCGACCGTCATCGGCGGCTGGTTGGTGGAACATTTCAGCTGGCGCTACGTTTTCTTCGTCACGCTGCCGATCTGCGCCGTGGCGATCATCATGGGTCTTTTCTTTCTGCCGCCCCGCGAGCAAAAGGGGCCGCGTCCGCCCTTCGATTGGGCCGGCGTGGTACTGCTGTCCGTCGCTGTCTTTGCGATGCTCGCGGCACTCTCCAACGGCCAGCGCTGGGGCTGGTACGATCCCCGTGTCCCCGAGCTGATACTGGTCTCAGTGCTCTGCGGCGCTGCCTTCATCGCCTGGCAGAATCGAACCAGACATCCGCTGCTCGACCTGGCGATCTTCCGCAATCGCCTGTTCGTGGTCGGGACGCTGGCGATGTGTCTGTTCGGCGCCACCTTCTACGGCATCATGTACCTGCTGCCGCAATTCGTGCAGGGCGTGTTGCACTACAGCCCGATCACCGCCGGCCAGATCTTTCTGCCTTCCACCGCCGTGCTCGGCATTCTGGTACCGATGGTCGGGTGGCTGAGCGACCGCTATCCACCTCATTGGATCACCCTGCCCGGTCTCGCCTGCACGATGTTCTCGGTATGGCTAATGGCGCAGATGGACTGGAACACCTCATTTTTCTATCTCGCCATGGCAATGGGCATCCTCTCCATCGGCATGGCCTCGTTCCCGCCGCCGACGCTCTCCAACGCGATTGCCGGCCTGCCCGGCCATCTTACCGGCCACGGCTCCGGCGCGATCAATTTCGCGCTGCAACTGGGCGGCGCATTGGGCACCTCGGGGCTGGTCATCCTGCTCGATCGCCAGACCGCCTATCACGGCCAGATCCTGAATGCCGGGGTCAATGCGGGTAACGCCATCGCTAGCCAACAGCTAGGACAACTGAGCGATCTGGTAGGCCGTCTCGGCGTACCGGAGACACATCAGCAGGCCATGGCCGGTTATCTGATGGGCCGCATCGAGGGGATCTGGGCCTCGATTCTCGCCTACCAGGATGGTTTCTGGATCCTGATCGGGAGCCTGCTTCTGGTGGTGATCCCCTCGATTCTGCTCAGCCGCTGGCGAGATGTGTCTCGCACCTGATCTTGCTCACTGCCTTTCGTTCATCCGACTTTCGAAGGACCGACTCGCACCATGGTCACTGATTCCAAAAAACCTACTAAACGCCGCCTGCCCCGCAGCGTGAAACTACTGATACTCGCCATCGTCGTGGTGCTGTGTCTGATCTGGATCGGCCTGACGATCGCGCATCGCCTGTCGCATGTCAGCGCCCAGGATGCCCGCGTCATGGCGGACCAGGTCACCGTCAGCAGCCGTCTCGATGGCTGGGTGACGAACTTCACGCTCACCGAAGGCCAGGAACTCCATCGCGGCGATGCCGTGGCCGCCCTGTACAGCAAGCCGGAGCAGCGCAAACTCGAGGCGATGACAGCCACTGTCGCCACGCAACAGGCGCGGCTGGATTATGAGCAGGCAAGACTGGCGACAGCCGAGAAGCAGCTGAAGGGAGGCGTCAACCTGACGAAGCGCCAACTCGAGGCCAGCAAGGCCGCCGAGAAAGCCGCCCAGGCCCGACTGACAGAGGCCAAAAGGGATTTCAAGCGTTCCGATACTCTCTACCAGAAACACTCGGTCTCCGAACAGCGCCGTGATCAGGATTACTACGCCTATCAGGCCGCTCTCGCCGAACATGCCCAGGCGCAGCAGGAAGTTCAGGTCAGTCAGGCGCTGTCCGACAACGCCCAGGTCGGCTTCATCAACGGTTCGCAAATGCCGTTGCCCAATCCCGATGTACTCCGCCAGCAGGTAAGGATTGCCCGCCAGGAGCTGGCCGAAGCTCAGGCCAGGCTGGATGAAGAGAAGCTTCACATCGCCGATCTCCGGATCAAGAGTCCGATCGATGGCGTGGTCGACAAGACACTCATCGATCAGGGTGAATACGTCAGCGCCGGTCAGCCGATCCTGATGATGCACGACCCCTCGAAGCTGTGGGTCGAGGCCAATATCAAGGAAACTGACATCGCCGCGCTGCGCATTGGCCAATCCGTCGCCATCACCGTCGATGCCTTCCCCGATCAGACCTTCAGCGGCCACGTCGCCATCATCGGCCGTGCCGCCACCAGCCAGTTCGCCCTGTTACCCGACCCCAACCCTTCCGGCAATTTCACCAAGATCACCCAGCGGATTCCCGTACGGATCCGTTTCGACGACGGCCCCACCGACCTGATCGGCCCCGGCATGATGGTCGGCGTGGATATCGATATCAGCGGCGCCGACAAACGCCAGCGTACTCAGACCGACACCGCTGCCAGCAGCTGAGCGGATCATAGCGCTTGCTATTCACCGCGAACGGCGCGGCAGTGGCGCTGCGCCGATTCCTCGATGACGCGTTTGGCATCGATCAGGATTTCGCGGCCCCAGAAACCCGAATAGGCGCTGTCGAAGTCGAGCGATTCAAGGCGTTGGACGATGCGCTCGACCGTGGTTGCATCGAGCGGAATATTGTTGGGGTAGGACCACATGAACGATGCCATCCGATCCGGCGTCACCAGCAGCGTATCACCGGTCAGCAGAACCTGATGCTCGGGCCAGTGGAGTACGCTGGCACCGGGGAAATGACCACCAAGACGGTGGACATCGACGCCGGGCAATATCCCGCGTGACTCCCCTTCCCAGCACTCGATTCGCGGATCCGCCACGGTGATCCAGTCACGATCCGCGGCATGAACGTAAATCGGGCAGTCGAACGCGTGCGCCCAATCCGCCATGGTGGAGAAGTAATGGGGATGTGACAGCACGATGGCATCGAGCCCGCCGAGACCGTCGATGATCTCGATGGTCGCTTCGTCGAGCAGCGTCAGGCAGTCCCACAACACGTTGCCGGCCGGCGTCCGCACCAGGAAGGCGCGCTGGCCGATGGCGAAATGCGGCGTGGTGGCCAGCGCCATCAGCCCCGGTGCCATATGGCGGAAGGTATTGGCATGGTTGGCCGCCAGCTCGCCCGGCGTCGTCCAGCGCTGGCCTTCGACAGGCACGAACTGGCGCTCGTCCTCGCAGATCTCGCAGTGCTCCGGCGGTGACTCGCTCAGCGGATATTGCACGCCGCAGGTGGCGCAGATGAAACCATGGTTACGCATCTCGACCTCCTCGATGAAAAAACGCTTTCGCACGTATTATCAACGTAGCTGGAGGTCGGGCATTTATCGCTTATCGCCATACCTGAATTCGTCTTGGGGTGACAATCGTTCCCCTTCCAACAAGGTCAGAAAAGTTCATTACGAAAGCGCGAGCTCGGCGCTGCCAGACGACTGCGGGAAAGGCTGCTGATCAGACTTATTAGCGTCGCCCTATCAGCGTCACTACCTCCCGTCACGGCGCCCCGTGGTCGGCAACAAGGTGCCGCAACCATAAAGCTCTGCCCATAAGCACTAGACGACTGGTCTATTCGTGACTGCCGCCGGCGATGCCCGAGAGTTGGCCGCCTCGCTATATTAGATGTGGCTGGGGGCCAGCCTATTGGCTAAGGTTACCCAGGACGATAGACCGTTGCAGTCGGCACTGAGCACAACACGACACTTGCTCGGCCGTAGCTGAATCGAGAGTGAATCCTGGACCGATGATCTGGCCATTTCATTTTTCTGGCGACTAGACGACTGGTCTAATCGAGTTAGTTTCATAGAAGCGGAAGGAGTGCATCATGACGCAGAATCATGCGATCAACCGACAGTGGGTACTGGCCTCGCGCCCCCACGGTGAGCCGCGTCAGAATAATTTCCGCCTGGAAGAGACCGCGATTCCCCCCGTCACGGAAGGAATGGTTTTACTGCGCACGGTCTATCTCTCGCTTGACCCTTACATGCGGGGTCGCATGAGCGACGCGCCGTCCTATGCCCCGCCCATGGAGATTGATCAGGTCATGGTCGGCGGCACTGTCAGCCGCGTCGTCGAATCTCGACATGCCGATTTCAAGCCGGGCGACTGGGTGCTGGGCTACAGCGGCTGGCAGGACTACGCCCTGTCGGACGGCACGGCCCTGACCAACCTGGGACAGGAGCCCGAGAATCCTTCCTACGCTCTTGGCGTCATGGGCATGCCGGGCTTTACCGCCTACATGGGGCTGACGGATATCGGCAAACCCAAGGCGGGCGAGACCCTGGTGGTCGCTGCCGCCACCGGCCCTGTGGGTGCAACGGTCGGGCAGATCGGCAAGATCAAGGACATGCGGGTGATCGGTATTGCCGGTGGTGAAGAGAAATGCCGCTATGCCGTTGAAATGCTTGGCTTCGATGCCTGTATCGACCACCGAGCCGACGACTTCGAAGCCCAGCTCGAGGCCGCCTGCGATGCCGGTATCGACGTCTATTACGAAAACGTGGGTGGCAAGGTCTTCGATGCGGTCCTGCCGCTGCTGAATACCAGCGCTCGGATACCCGTCTGCGGGGTGGTCGCTCAGTACAACATGACAGATCTTCCGGATGGGCCGGACCGCCTGCCACTGCTGCTGGATACCATTCTCAAAAAGCGTCTAACCGTACGCGGCTTCATCATCTTCGATGACTACGGTCACCGCTTCGACGAATTCTTCAACGGTATGTCGGGCTGGGTCGAAGAAGGTCGCATTCACTATCGCGAAGAGATCAAGGAAGGGCTGGAAAACGCGCCCGCTGCGTTCATCGGTCTGCTGAAGGGTGAGAACTTCGGCAAGCTCGTCATTCAGGTCGGCGACAGCTGATTCCGAGTCTCTCGGTTCTATGACGATCCAGTTCGCGACAATCCAGTTCATGACCATCAACAAGGCATACATCCAATGAAATTATTACTGGTTCTGACATCACACGATCAGCTTGGCGACACCGGTGAAAAAACCGGCTTCTGGCTTGAAGAGCTGGCGGCGCCCTATGTCGTTTTCCAGGACGCAGGCGCCGACATCACGCTGGCTTCGCCCAAGGGTGGCCAGCCACCGCTGGACCCTAAAAGCGACGACCCGACGGCGGATACCGAAGAGGTCAAACGTTTCCGCGCTGACGCCGAGGCCATGAAAGCACTGGCCAACACTCACGTACTGGCGGATATCGACAGCGGCGATTTCGATGCGGTCTTCTACTCCGGCGGCCACGGCCCGTTGTGGGACCTGGCCGAAGACAAGGCCTCCATTGCGCTGATCGAAAAGACCCTGCAGGCCGGTCGTCCAGCAGCGCTCGTTTGCCATGCACCTGGCGTACTGCGTCACGTCAAGAACGCTGACGGCGCGTCGATCGTGAAGGGCAAAAAGGTCACCGGTTTCTCCAATAGCGAAGAAGAGGCCGTCGGCTTGACCGACGTGGTGCCTTTTCTGGTGGAGGACATGCTCAAGTCGCAGGGCGGCGAATACAGCAAAGGCGCGGACTGGTCCTCTTACGTTCTGACCGACGGTCTGCTGATCACCGGCCAGAACCCGGGCTCATCCGCCGAAACCGCGAAGGCCCTGCTGAAACGACTCAACGAAAAGGGGTAATTCAATGAGCACTTACGTGATCTTCATCAAGGACGCCACCCTCGATAGCGAGGAGATGGCGATCTACGCCGACAAAGCGAGCAAGGCGAGGGGCGAGAATCCTCCCAAGCCGCTGGTATCCTATGGCGATATCACCACGCTCGAAGGTCCCGAAGCCGAGGGCGCTGTGGTGCTGGAGTTCCCCGACCGGCAGGCTGCTCTTGCGTGGTATGAAAGCCCAGCCTAACAGGAAGCCAAGCAGCATCGTCTCAAAGGCGCCGACTACCGTGTCATGATGGTGGAAGGGGTTTAACTGCCCCGTTGAACCCGCTGAACTCGTTAAACCCATTCAAAGAGTACCGGCTAGGATCAGCCCCCCGATTGGGGGGCGATTTGCAGAAAGACTGACAGACCGTCTACTTCCAGAAGTTGCTCTTCACCAGATCGACCACGTCGCTCATGCGGCCGTTGAGCACCGCCTTGCCCGAATAGAGCGCGGTGGACGTCACCTGACCCGGCTCGATCTTGGGAGGCATCACCAGCTCCATGCGGTTGACCTTGACGTCGAGAATGGCCGGGCCGGGATGGGCAAGCCATTCGGCGATGGCGTGCTTGAGCTCGTGCTCCTGCTCGACCCGCCGCCCCCATAGACCGATCGCTTGTGCCAGCAACCCGAAATCGGGGTTGTCGAGATCGGTATAGCTATCCAGCAGGCCGTCGACCTTCTGCTCCAGCTCGACGAACCCCAGCGAGCTGTTGTTGAAGACGACGATCTTGAGCGGAATCTTCTCCTGCTTCAGGGTCAGCAGATCGCCCATCAACATGGTCATGCCACCGTCGCCGCACATCGCGATGACCTGACGCTCGGGGAAAGCCTTCTGAATGCCGATCGCCTGCGGATAGGCGTTGGCCATGGTGCCGTGGACGAGGCTTGACAGCGTGCGGCGCTTTCCGTTGGCGCGGATGTGACGCAGCATCCAGACCATTGGGCTGCCAGCGTCGGCGGTAAAGAAGGCGTCGTCGTGGGCAGCATCGTTCAAGGCCAGGGTCAGTTCCTGCGGATGGATCAGCCCGTCATCGTCAGACTCGTGGGCGTCGTGCTCCAGCGCCTTGTGATAGCTCTTGCGGCACCGTTCCAGCCATTTCGTATCGCTCTGCTCGTCGACGATCTGGGCCAGCGCGGCACAGGTGTCGCGCACGCTGCCGAGCAGTCCGATATCGACCGGGTGACGTTTGCCGATCTGCTGCGGATCGATATCGACCTGAATGATCGTCGCCTTCTCGGGATAGAACTGCGTCCAGGCGAAGTTGCAGCCGAGCAGCAGCAAGGTGTCGCATTCGGCCACGGCGTGGTAGCCCCCGGCCAGCCCGAAAACCCCGGTCATGCCGACCCCGAAGGGGTTGTCCGGCTCGATGAAATCCTTGGCCCGCGAGGTCCACGCCACCGGCGCGCTGAGCTTGGCCGCCAGCGCCATCACCTCGTTACGCGCATGCTCGCAGCCGGAACCGGCGAAGATCGAGATCTTGCCGCCGGCGTTGAGCGCCTTGATCGCCGGCACCAACTCCTCGGCACTCGGCCGCGTGATCGGATTGAAGCGATGGGTGCGATAGGGCAGATCCTGGCTCGGCTTCTGGGTGAACAGATCGCCATGCACGATCAGCACCGCAACGCCGTTCTTGGCGAGTGCCGTCTGCGCCGCCAGGGCCGTCATTCGGCGTACCTGATCGGGGTTGATGATCCTCTCGCAGAAGACGCTGCACTGCTCGTAGATCGGCTTGGGATCGACGTCCTGAGGAAAACCGATCCCGGTGTCGGCGGTCCCCACCTGAGAGGCGATCAGCACCACCGGCGAGCCGCTGCGATGGGCTTCGAACAGCCCGTTGACGAAGTGCAGCGTACCCGGACCGCAGGTGCCGGCGCATAGCGCCAGCTCACGGGTCATATAAGCTTCGCCACCAGCGGCGAAACCACCAACCTCCTCATGGCGCACATGCACCCACTCGAGATCGCTACGTCGGATCGCGTCGGTAAAATGATTGATGGTGTCGCCGACTACGCCGTAGCAGCGTTTGGCACCCGCTTCGGCAAGTGTTTCGACGATGATTTCGGCGACATTCTGATGACTCATGTTGCGACTCCTTTCGCAGGCCGAGGGCGTCACCGAAACGAGGCAGCCTCGGCGATTTCAGCCGTAACGGGCCCGATGAACCGGGCGATGAAAGACGAACTGCCGACCGCTATGTTGCATTTGTGCCGTCTCTTCCAAGCGTAGTCGGCCATCGACGTTTCGTCCGATACATCGAAAGCTACTGTGATGGAGGTGTATGGAGAAGCCATTTCCGCAGAATCCGGCATTATCGAGCGAGACCTACGTCACCTGGGACCTTCAGAAGTCATGTTCGGCCGCGCTCGGTGCCGACGAGTTGGCATTCATGCGCTGCAGGTGCAGCCGTCGAGCCAGACGGATGACCGGTCGAATCAGCATCTCGACGCTACCGATCACGAATAGCCAGGTTCCGGCGTAAGCCAGGGAGTCGTAGAAGAAAAAGATGCTGCCAATGACGAACCAGACACCGACCAGGATATCGTTGGCAATGCTCAATATTTCGTAGCGTTGGCGGATGACCAGCTCGTCATGGCCAAAATGCAGTGTCAGCGACTTGTTGCCGGTAGAGGTTTCGGTACTCTGGCGGGAAGTGCGGCGGGAAGTGCGACTCATGATCACGTGACTCCTTTCGAACTGAAAGACAGATCCTCTCAGTTTGGTTCAGCTCGCCACCAGGCGCAAAGAAGACGCAACTCGAAGTCGCCTGGCCGTATTCACTGGCTCCGTGACAGATTGTCTTCCATGATGAGGTCAAACGAGACGACCTGCTTTTTTGGCAACCCACGTAACGAGGTGAGAGTCCGTGCCCCATTCGACCCAAGCGCAACATGAACCCACGCCCGCCGCCGCCAACACCACAATGTTCATCTTCGGCGCCGGCGGTGACCTGGCGAAGCGGCTACTGATCCCTTCACTTTACAATTTGGACCGGGACAGCCTGATCGACCCTGCAATGCAGATCGTCGGCATCGATCTGGCCGAATATGACGACGAGAAATTTCGCACTCATATCAAGCAGTTCATTACCGACAAGGCTGCAGACAGTCACGCGGAAGGGCGCATCGACGCACTGGATGAATCGCGCTGGGCCGAGTTCGAAAAGCGGCTTCATTATCTGCAGGGCGATTTTACAGACGAAGCGGTCTATCGCCAGATCGAGGACGCCATTGACTCCTCCGGTAACGATAATGCGATCTTCTACTGCGCGACGTCATCCCGGTTTTTCGGCGACATCGCCAAGCAACTCGGCCAGGCCGGACTACTGACGGAACAAGGCGAAAACTATCGACGATTTATCGTCGAGAAACCGTTCGGACATGATCTTGAATCGGCTCAGGCATTGAATGCCGATCTGCTCGAGGTGATGAAGGAAGATCAGATCTACAGGATCGATCACTTTCTCGGCAAGGAGACGGTTCAGAACATTCTCGTCGCCCGTTTTGCCAATGTGCTGTTCGAGCCGTTCTGGAATAATCACTACATCGATCACATCCAGATCACCGCGGCGGAAACAGTGGGTGTCGAGGAACGTGCAGCTTTCTACGACAAGGCCGGTGCCATGCGCGACATGGTCCCCAATCATCTGTTCCAGCTGCTCGCCATGGTCGCCATCGAACCGCCGGCCGCTTTTGGCGCCGATGCCCTGCGCAGCGAAAAATCCAAGGTCTTGGGTGCCATTCGCCCCTGGACCACCGAGGAAGCCGACCAGAACTCGGCGCGTGGGCGATATGAGGCGGGCACGCTCGACGATCGACCGGTGCCGGGCTACCTCGACGAAGATGGCGTCGATGCGGACAGTCAGACCGAAACCTTCGTCGCGATGAAAGTGATGGTCGATAACTGGCGCTGGGTCGGCGTGCCCTTCTATCTACGCACCGGCAAACGCATGAGCGCGCGGGATACCGAGATCGCGATCTGTTTCAAACCGGCCCCTTACGCCCAGTTCCGCAATACCGACGTGAAACGGATGGCCTCCAACTGGCTGATCATCCAGATCCAGCCCAACGAAGGGATGTGGTTCGACTTCCAGGCCAAGCGGCCCGGCCCCGAGCTCGAGATGGACACCGTCAAGATGGGCTTCGCCTACAAGGACTTCTTCGATCTACCTGCCGCCACCGGCTACGAGACGCTGATCTACGACTGCCTGACCGGCGATCAGATGCTGTTCCAGCGTGCCGACACGATCGAAAACGGCTGGCGTGCGGTGCAGCCATTCCTGGAAGCCTGGTCCCGTGAGTCCACGACCGAAGAGAGCAAAATCGAAGGCTACGCCGCCGGGTCCGACGGCCCCGACGGCGCCCATGAACTGATCGAACGTGACGGCCGATTCTGGCACCAGGTCGGCCAACCCACCGGCCCCGGCATCGCGCCGGTGCCGCGTGGACGCTAAATAACCGGAAAATATCGATGGTCGCAATAGCCGACGGCAGCCAGCTAGGGCTGCTTCCCATGATTCCAGCGTTGCTGGCGTTCACTTCATTAGCCGTTCCAGGGCGAAACCGGCAATCGCGGTGTCCTGCACGCCGGTGCCGGTGAGATCGCAGACGGTGATCTGCGCAGCCGCGGTACGCAGACTCTTTCCGCTGGCGATCACGCGGCCCAGTTCGTTGACGCGGAACGGCGGCTCGTGGCCGGCGTAGGCCTTGAGTTCGCCGTTGTTCTCGCTCTGCGCTCGGGTGTCGGCGACGTAGTGATCGGCCCGCTCCATCACCGAGGTGTCGAGTTCGCGCTTGTCCGGGCTATCCGAGCCCATCGCGGTGACATGCACGCCCTCACGTAGGTGCTCGCCGCTCAGCAACGGCTCCCGCGACGGCGTGGTGGTGACGATGATATCCGCCTCGCGGCAGGCTTCGCCGATATCGGTATGCACCGCCACGGTCAGACCGTAGGTTTCCTGCATCCGCGCCGCGTAGGCCTCGGCCTTGGCAACGTCGCGCGCCCAGACGTCGAGCGATTCGATGTCCCGCACCAGCATGAGCGCGGCGACCTGCAGTTCGGCCTGCAGCCCGGCACCGAGAACGGTGACGCGACGACTGTCTTCACGCGAGAGATGCTTGGCAGCGATGGCACCGGCCAGGGCGGTGCGAATATCGGTGAGATAGCCTTCGTCGAACAGCACCGCCTCGACCAGCCCGGTCCTGGCCGAAAACACGATCATCAGGCCGTTGAGACTCGGCAGTCCCAATTTCGGGTTGTCGAAAAAACCCGGACTGACCTTGATCGCGAAACGCGAGTTGCCCTTGATATGCGCGGTCTTGACGTCGACCTCGCCGTTGGACTCCTCGATCGCCATCGACAGGATCGGCGGCTGCACCACGTTGCCTTCGCCCAGCGCACGAAAGCCTGCTTCGACGGCTTCGAGAGCAGCGTGATCGAGACTGACGACATCCTGAATCTGCTGGCGGTTATAGAGTTCCATCGGGATGGCTCCTGAGTCCATTCGGTTGAATTCGTCTTGACGTTCGAGAGTGTATTGACACTCGGGCGTATCAGCGTTGGGGATAATCGAGAAGCGTTTTCGCCCGCATCAGGGTTTCGGCGTCGACGCCATTTCCCGATACGATCAGCGCGACCTTCTCGCCCCGAATGTCGATGGCGTGCTCGTCGATGGCGGCCAGTCCGACCACGGCAGCGCCCTCCACCAGCATCTTTTCCTGCTCGAAGAAGTGCAGCATTGCCTTGGCAATCGCCGTTTCCGAGACCTGGTAATGATCGTCCATGACCTCGCGCACCAACTCGAAGGTGCAGCGGTTGTGAAGACCGATGCCGCCGCCCAGAGAGTCGGCCAATGTCGGCTCCTCTTCGACGTCGATCGGGTGGCCGGCGGCCAGGCTTGCGATCATTGCCGCCCCCTTGTGCATGCTGACGCCGGAGACATGGATCGCCGGGTTGATGCCCTTGAGCGCGCGACCGACGCCGCCGAGCAGACCGCCACCGGAAAGCCCGATCAGCACCCGATCGATATCCGGTACGTCCTCCATCAGCTCGAGCCCGATGGTGCCCTGGCCGGCCGCGATCAATGGATCGTCGAAGGGTTCGATCAGCGCCATGCCCTCGTCGTCGACAAGGCGGCGTGCCTCGATGAAAGCATCGTCCTGGGAGCGGCCGATCACGCGGGCTTCCGCACCCAGCACCTCGATGGCGGCGACCTTGTTGGCCGGCACCAGCTCGGAGAGGCAGACGATCGCGCGGGCGCCGAGACGCTTCGCCGCCCATGCCACCGCACGGCCATGATTGCCGGTGGAGGCCGTGGTCACGCCACGTTCGAGCTGCTCGGGAGACAATGAAGCGATCTTGTTGAGCGCGCCTCTGAGCTTGAAAGCGCCGCTGGGCTGCAGGGTTTCGAGCTTGAGGTAGACTTCGGCATCGAAGCGCGCCGACAGGCTCTGCGAGCGTATCAACGGCGTGCGCGCGGCCTGGCCGGCGATGCGCTGGCGGGCCAGATAGATGTCGTGAAGCGTGACGGGGTCGGACATGCAAACTCCCAGATCGATAGACGAACACGGCAGGATGGATTGCTCCACCCTGCCGCAGGCTCGCGGCGTCATCAAGACGCCCTAAAGTGGCTTATCCGCGTAGCTTTCCTCTTTATCCGCGTAGCTTGTCTCTTTATCCGCGTAGCTTTCCTTCGCGCGTCAGCTCGTCGGTCACCTTGTCGATGGCACGCTTGGCGCGGGCGATCACTTCATCGACCTGACCGCGATCGATCACCAGCGGCGGCGCGAAACCGAGAATGTCGCCGTTAGGCATGGCGCGGGCGATCAGGTTCTCTTCCATCGCGGCGGCTGCGACACGGGCACCGACCTTAAGCGACGGATCGAACGGCGTGTACGCGCCCTTCTCCGGCGCGAACTCCAGCGCCGCCATCAGCCCCTCGCCGCGCACGTCGCCGACCAGCGGGTGTTCGCCGAAGGTCTGCTTGAGCTGCGCATTGAAGTAGGCGCCGGTCTCAGCAGCGTTACCCACCAGGTTCTCGCGCTCGATGATGTCCAGGTTGGCCATCGCGGCGGCGGCGCCCAGCGGATGACCGGAGTAGGTCCAGCCGTGGCCGATCGGGCCATATTCGCCGGTACCGTCTTCCAGCGCTTTCCAGACGCGCTCGCCGACGATCACCCCGGAAAGCGGCTGATAGGCGCTGGTCAAGCCTTTGGCGATGGTCACCAGATCCGGCTTGATGCCGTAGTGCTGGAAACCGAAGTCACTGCCCAGACGGCCAAAGCCGCTGACCACTTCGTCACAGATCAGCAGGATTTCGTGACGCGCGAGCACGGCCTGAATCGCATCCCAGTAGCCTTCCGGCGGTGGAATGATGCCGCCAGTACCCAGCACCGGCTCACCGATGAAGGCGCCGATGGTTTCCGGCCCTTCGCGCTGGATCATCGCTTCCAGCTGCTCGGCGCAGTAGGCGGAAAATTCGCGCTCGCTCATCTCGCCGCGTGGACGACCGTTACTGTCTACACCGCCCCGGGGCCGGCGGTAATAATACGGCGCCTCGGTATGCAGCACACCGTCGATGGGCAGGTCGAAGTGCTGGTGGAACGCAGGCAGTCCGGTGAGCGAGCCGGCGGCGATGCTGGAGCCGTGATAGCCACGCTGGCGCGAGATGATCTTTTTCTTCTGCGGCCGGCCGGTGACGTTGTGGTAGTAGCGCACCAGTTTGATCTGGGTCTCGTTGGCATCGCTGCCGGAGAGACCGTAGTAGACCTTGTTCAGACCGTTGCCGGCGAGCTTAGCGATCCGCTCGGACAGCGCGATCAGCGGCTCGTTGGAGTGGCCGACATAGGTGTGGTAGTACGCCAGCTCCTTGGCCTGGGCGTAGATCGCCTCGGCGATTTCGGTGCGCCCGTAGCCGATATTGACGCAGTAGAGCCCGGCGAAGGCGTCAATCATTTCACGACCATCGCGATCGACGATGGAGATCCCCTTGCCACCGGTAATGACGCGCCCCGGCGCATCGCCCTGAGCGTAATCACGCAGATGAGTGGACGCATGGAAAACGTGGCGGCGATCGTTGTCGATCAGAGTACGAGTATCGGTCATGACTATTCCTTACCAAAGTGAAACGCCGCCGTCTGGCATGGGCAGCGTTTCAGAAGACGGGCGCAGCGATCGAAGCGATCCTTGTGGAATACCCGCGCTAAAAATCCTACGAATTGCTGGCCGAAGGCATATTGCCGAGACAGTAATACTTGGTATCGAGATATTCATCCAGCCCTGCTGCGCCGCCTTCGCGACCGAGGCCCGACTGCTTGACGCCACCGAAGGGAATCGGCGCGCCGGTCATCTTGACGCTGTTGACGCTGACCATGCCGTACTCGAGCCCGCGCACCAGCTTCCAGATCCGGCGCACATCGTTTGTGTAGACGTAGGCCGCCAGACCGTACTCGGTGTCGTTGGCCAGCCGGAGAACTTCATCGTCATTGTCAAACGCGCAGACCCCCGCGACCGGTGAAAAGGTCTCTTCACGAAAGACGCGCATCTCTGGCGTGATATCCGCCAGCAGCGTCGGCATGAAGAAATTCTCACCGGGCGCCTGGCCTTCCCCGCCCAGTTTGCGGGCGCCCTTGCTGACGCCGTCCTCGACGAATCCCTTGGCCATATCGACCGCGCGCTTGTGAATCAGCGGGCCAATATCGCTTCCCTCTAGGCCGTTTCCGACCTTCAGTGCCTGCATGTGTACCAGGAAACGCTCGATGAAGGCGTCGTAGATCTTCCGGTGAACAAAGAGTCGGTTGGCGGCGAGGCAATCCTGCCCGGCGGTCTGGAACTTAGCGGCGACCGCTTCCTTCGCTGCAGCGTCCGGGTCCATGTCTTCGCAGACGATGAACGGTGCGTTGCCGCCCAGCTCCAGCGACATGCGCTTGACGCTGGACGAACTCTGACGCATCAGCAGCTTGCCGACGCGGGTCGAACCGGTGAACGAGATATTGCGGATTCGGCTATCGTTGCACAACACCTCGGAGACGGTCGCCGGATCGCCAGTGACGACGTTGAACACGCCCGCCGGAATGCCGGCACGTTCGGCCAGTTCGGCCAGTGCCAATGCCGAATAAGGCGTCTCGTTGGCCGGTTTGACGATCACTGTGCAACCGGCGGCCAGCGCCGCCCCGGCCTTGCGGGTGATCATCGCCAGCGGGAAGTTCCACGGCGTGAACATCGCCGAGACGCCCACCGGCTCCTTGATCGTGCCCAGCGCCGCGTTGGGAATATGGCTGGGAATGGTCACACCGTAGGCGCGCTTGGCTTCCTCGGCGAACCATTGAATGAAGCTGGCGCCGTAGTCGACTTCGCCACGCGAGTCGTTGAGCGGCTTGCCCTGCTCGTAGGTCATCAGCAGCGCCAGGTCTTCCTTGTGCTCGTGCAGCAGGCGATACCAGGCATGCAGCTTTTCGGCGCGCTCGTGGACATTGAGTGCCCGCCATTCGGCGAAAGCGTTCTCGGCCGCGGTTACCGTATCGGTGATCTGCGCCGCTTCCAGCAGCGCGCAATGCCCCAGAACTTCGCCCGTGGCGGGATCGACGACCGCCTCCTCACGGCCTTCACTGCCGTGAGTCCATTTGCCATCAATATAGGCGTATTGGCGGAAAAGCCGGGGATCGTTGAGTTTCATACGCTACCTCATCTCGAAAACGAACCGAGCCAAGTTCTATATGAAGAACCGGCTCGGGTAGGTCATGCCGGATGGTGTCATCCGATGCCCACAGAATAACGCAGCACATGGTGAGAGAATTTTTGTTTGGAAGGTGAGTCACTACTCGTTTTTTTCGAGTCATACCCCAGAAAAGCCATTTCTTTCTGCACTCCCCACCGCCGCAAGCCAGGGCGACGGCGGGCCTTCTATTCTATCGAAATCGTGCGAGTCAGCTGCACGGAGCCCCTCGACCCAACATGAGAAGTTCAGCGCAGCACAAGCATGGTACATGGCGAACTCAACAACATGCTCGTCGTCGTACTTCCGACTAACCAATGGCGAATGCGCGAGTGCCCATACGCGCCCATGATCATCATGTCGACGGCATTATCCAGCGCGTGCTGCCTCAAAGCTTCTTGGGGATTGTCGGCGTTCAACAAATAGGTTTTCACCGGCACATCACCATCTTCAAGCGTATTTCTCGCCCATTCCAACTGCTCATGGTGTTCATCGGTATTTCCGCCAATCATCACGACATCGCATTCGATACCATTCAATAATGGGCTCTCCGCCACCATTCGCACGCCCTTGACCGTGCTTACGCCTCCATCGAATGCCAACATGATGCGCTGTGGCCGCTTGAAGGTTTGCTGAACGATAAGCACAGGGCGATGTACCACGCGAATCGTTTGCTCCAGGTGACTACCTAGATGATCGTTGAGAGACGCATCGCCATGCTTGCCGATGACCATCAATCTCATCTCTTCATGCATATCCTCAAGAATATCGACGAGGTTGCCTTCTCGGATACGGCTGTGGACGTGCGAGAGAGAATGGCTTTCGAGCCGGGCCTCGGCGTCACCTATGATCCGACGGGCATTTTCACGTGCCAGCTCGATGCGCTGTTCATCCAGATCTTGCATCTTTTCGTGTAATTCATCGGGCTTCACCGAAGCTTGAGATTGGAAGCGCTCTTTTTCGATTACATTCAATAGTGTCAGAGCCACTCCCAGACGCGTGCTTGCCCAAACTGAGGCATCGCATACAGCGTCTACCAGTGGCGAACCATCCACACAGGCGAAAATTTGACGTGTCATCAGATTTTACCCCCATCATCGTTATGGAAATTGGACACTCCATACTGAGCGTCCTCAGCGCGCATGCCATTACTCGCCCATATCAATTCTGATTATTATTGGCTTTCGACTGAGGAATTGTTTTCTGCAGACTCTTCAATAAAGAGATTTGCTCGCGATTATCAGCTAGCTGTTGACGACGAACCTCCTCCAATTGAGTGGCAAGCGTGTCCACACGCTCCTGCAGACGCACATTGGATGCTGACATTTCACTAAAGGCATGCTGCGAACTGCTACGAGAAAGCCACTTCTTGAGCCCCGAAAAGTGCAGTCCACGTTCGACAAACAATAGTATGGCGACAAATACCAGAGCCAAGGCCATGACAGAGTAGGAATAATAAACGCTGCCGTCGCCAAAAAAGCGTGATATTTCACCTAAAATCACCGGAGATATGAACTGCCCCAGATAAATACTACTAACAATGATCGCAGTCGCCATTGAGCGCGCTGCCCCAGTAGTAATCTTGGTGGCACCATCGAAAATAACCGGCACGGTACTACCATAACCAAAACCGAGGATCAGCACGCCGAGCCCAAGCAGTATCAGATACTGGTTAAAGAAGGCGATGAGTATAAAACCGATGGCCATGTAGACCACTTGCAACGGCACGAAGAAAGATTTGAGGACCCGGCGGAAAAACGCAACCGACATGCCACCTGCAAAGCCACCCACGGAACATACTGCGATAATGATCCCGTTGACGACGGTGTTCGTAATATGTATTTCCTTCAGGAATAACGCCATGTTGGAAGGAATACCAAAGAACACAACAAACGTAAGTACCATATAAATAGCCAGTAAAAATACACGGCTATCGAAATTGCTTTCTTCAACTTCACCGTCACCCGCCTTGGCAGGCGCTTTTCGGGGCAGGAAGAAGAAAACCAGCACCAGCGCTAGAAAAGCCAAACTATACGCAAGAAAAGAATAACGCCAGCCTTGGGCAGCCAGAAACCCAGAGACAACGATGGCAATAATGCCCCCCAGGTTAGTGGCAGCACTTTGCAAGCCAAGCGTCCGCGTGCGTTCTTCACCTTTGTAATAGTCCGAAATAAGGGTAATTGATAACGGAATCATCAACCCTATTGCGATCCCCAGAACGACGCGCGTAGACAACATGAACCACATGCTGTCGGAAAGCGACCCGCCGACACCGCCGATCAGATATAGTATCAAGGATACAATCAAGATATCTTTCTTCGAAAAGAACCGTACCAAGTATCCCGAAAGAAACGAGAAAGGTACAACCAATCCGGCATGCAAGGAAGTCAGCAAATTGATCTGAAAGGAAGTGGCGTTGGGAAATGCTTCAGCAATCAAGGCAACGGCTGGCGCAATCATGGCCCCCGCCATTACAGTGATCAACGACACCGATAATATCGCGTATTTTAACACCGACGAATCTCCATTTACTTAATTAAATCGCCAACGGCGACTAAAAAGCAAAGATAAGACCCGAACTTTCCAGGGGAGTATCCATACTGTAGAAAGTTTCGCTCGACAAAATAGCAATCGGGTAATAAGCGTTGCACTTATGCCATCAATTGCATCAAGCGAATTAGCCAATTCAGCATACCACTTCTGTATAATTTTGCCAAATGAGATCAGACTTCCATGTCTGTATTTTTACGATACACAATGACCTCATGGACTCCCCATTTTTTAGCTCTCGCCTGCCGGCTGGTGACTTGGACGGGACGAACACTCTGGCCAACGAAGTACAAGATGAGCTTGAGGCCAGCCTGTCAGACTCCTTCGCCGAACCTCATTGGTAGCCCTTCGCGCTTGACCGTCTTGGTCACGATATAGGTGAAGTAGCGCTCGATACCCAGCTCGGAGACCAGCCAGGCATCGATCAGACGCTGGTAGGCATCGATACTGTCGGCGGCGATCTTGACCAGATAGTCGACGCCACCGCCGACCGCCACGCACTCGGTAACGAAGGACTCGTCGCGCATGGCGTTCTCAAAACGCTGGAAACTCTCGGCGTTATGCTGCTTGAGCTCGATCTGCACCCACACCGGCGTGCGTTTGA
>Ga0207878_100251_pt1 | contig 30129 bp, 30 predicted proteins | sample LinPmetageLP41_FD_184053 | JGI IMG/M metagenome (GOLD analysis project Ga0207878, IMG submission 184053) | Marine viral communities from the Pacific Ocean - LP-41 (SPAdes) | ecosystem: Environmental > Aquatic > Marine > Oceanic | place: Pacific Ocean | collected 2010-08-27 | reverse complement strand
GCGGATCCTTCTCATGGATGTCGAACCCCAGCGCCAGCACCAGCGCGTCCGGCTCGAACAGCCGAATGGCCTGGCACGCTTCCTCGAGACGCTCGAAAAATACCGACTCCTCCGAACCATGCGGCATCGGCAGATTGAGATTGTAACCGAGCCCGGCGCCGCGCCCGCGCTCATTCTCGAAGCCGGTGACCGCCGGGTAGAAGTTGGTGGTGTCGCCGTGGATCGAGATGTACATCACATCATCGCGCTCGTAGAAGATCTCCTGTACGCCCTGGCCGTGGTGCATATCGGTGTCGAGCACGACGACTCGCGGATAACGCGAAGTCAGATGCTGCGCCGCAATAGCCGCATTGTTGAGAAAACAGAAGCCGCCGGCGGAGTCGATGCCCGAATGATGGCCCGGCGGGCGCGACAGCGTATAGGCGAAGCGCTCGCCTTCGAGCAGCGCCTCGGCGCCGGCCACGGCGCTCTGCGCCGCCCAGTAAGCCGCCTGCCAGGTATACTGACCGACCGGAGCACTGCCATCCGCCAGATAGCGCGCGGCCTCGGCGAGAATGCCGCGCAGCGCATTGGGCGAGCGCACGAAGATGCTGGAGATCACCTCTTCGCCCCAATCTTCATCCATCTGGTGCCAGCGCCGATAGGCACTCTCAAGAAAGCGCAGATAGGATAGCGAGTGCACCGCGCGCAACGGTGCGAGACCGTAATCCTCGGGTGTCTGAATCTCGAATCCCAGCCGTCTGGCCGCCGCCAGCAGATGCTCGGCACGATCGCGGACTTCCTGCGGCTTACGCATCTTGCCGCGCGAGAAGAAGGTCTGCGGCTGGTGCAGCAATTGATCATCGTGAAAGAAGGTTTTCATCGATTTTGTCCTTGGCGTTTTGAATCTGTCCTCAATAACCCGCCTCTCGGTCCACCACACTCGCGGGCAGTCCGCCGGCGTCCAACCTTTTGAAGGCCTCGGCCACTTTCTGGGCCACCTGAGTCGGCGTCGAATCGCAGGCGTCGTGCGGGGTGACGACGATCTTTTCATGATTCCAGAACGGATGATCCTGCGGTAATGGCTCGATGGCGAACACTCCAGCGATGCGGCCGAGAGTTGACCACTCTCCAGCGCGGCGAGCCGTTCGAGACCGTCGGCACCGCTGAAGCCTTCGACACCTTCCGGTAGATTGCGGCCGCTGCATCGACACCGATATGGGCCTTCAGACCGAAATACCACTGGTTGCCCTTTTGGGTCTGCTTCATCTCCGGATCGCGTTGCTTCGCCTTGTTCTTGGTAGAAGGAGCCGCCACTACAATAATGGCATCGACAATGGTGCCCTCGCGCATGGCCTTACTGTCGTAAATGGCATTCTCCAGAGCCTCGTCGGCGAGGGCATACCACTGCTGCAGGAAGTAGACGCGCAGCATGCGCTCCAGGCCAATGGGTCGCCGGCCCCGCTTGCCCGCCGAGTGGGGTGAAGTAGGATAGCGACAGCGCGTCGATCAGCCGTTGCCAAGGCACCAGGACATCCATCTGGGCCAGGAATCGCTCTCGGCGGGTGACCTTCTTCTTGTTCTGATGCTCAGCCTGAGCGAACGAGATCTGCTTCATCAGATGGTTCTGACAGCGGATAATGGCTAGGTCAAATTCTACCCCGCCGACGGTACGCAAGCAGCCTCGGCAGAATTTATGCAGCGTTTCGCTAACTGTAATACCCCGGTCTACATTGGTATCAATGACGCCCACTTTGAGCCGCTGCCCGCACCGCAGACGCGAGGGACGACCCCGTGGGCCAGGCCCGCACAGACCTCAATATCGCTTTACTCATGACTCATGCGGCCCGATCGAGTACCTATTCAAAATTAATCGCGTGGTCAGTTCCGTAGCCTCCGAGTAAGCGATGTGGTTCCCTTGCACTTGTCCCGCGACCAGAACTTAGCAGCCGTTAGGCCCAGTGGCAGCCCTTCCGCTGTGATCGCCAGGCTGGCATGCATCAACAGCCACAGACAGTGTGTTGCTGGTGCCGCCCTTCTTGCATCTTGCGTCCGGTTGATACCTTGGTGAAGCCGATTTTCTCAGGTGACGAGCGCTTGAAGGAAAACTCCGTTGTATCCTGCAAGGATTGGGCCATCGGTGGCCCGGATTCGCAAAGCCGAGGCTGCCAAATGCCCCTCCAGAATCTTGTCCTCGCTGACATTTTCATTGGCGAAAAAACGGTAGGCGGCCTTTGTATTTGCCCAATCTTGAAACGCCGTGGGTAGGGATTTGTCCGGCCGCTCACCGAGCGCTTCCAGCATCATTCCTAGGCTTTGTACGAAAAGTCGGCACGTAGACAACGATCGATGCAGGCCAGGCATACCATCGCGCGAAAGCTACGGGCTAACTTATCGTAGCGTGTGGCAATTCGCCGGAGTTCCTTGAGCCAACCAAAGCTGCGCTCGACTGCATTGCGCTCCCGGTATCTGGGTTTGTCGAATCCCCGAGGCAGTCCAGGGCGCGGTTTTCGACGCATCTTGCGCTGGGCGATGACCGATTTTATCCGGTGCCGATCACAGTAACTGCGTAGCTCATCACTATCGTAGCCTTTGTCTGCCACGATATAGCGACAACGCTTGCGGGGCCGGCCTATGCTTCCCGGCAGATGGATCGTTTCCATCGTAGACTTGAAGTGACGTGTGTCTGCGTCTTGGCCCGGGGACAGGGTGAAACCACCCATGGCGATCGCAAACCAGGTGAATCTTGGTGGTCAAACCGCCTCGACTGCGGCCCAGAGCATGATCTATCGGTTCGTTAGATCCCCCTTTTTACCGCCTCCCGAGGCGGCCCGAGTCGCACGAACGGACGTGGAGTCGATCATCCAGGTATCCAGATCCATCAAGCCATCTTCGCGCAGCTTGAGCTGGAGACGTTTCAGCACGGCATCAAAGGTGCCGTTATCACGCCACTGGCGGAATCGGGCATACACTGTGCTCCACGGGCCATAGCGTTGCGGCATATCGCGCCATTTTGCCCCAGAACACAGAACCCAGAAGATACCGTTCAATATCTGACGGTCATCCCGCCTGGGCCGGCCCATCGTCTGAGACGGAGAGACGATGTCCTTGATCAGCGACCAGCTGTCCTCGGATAGCTCGTATCGTCCTGTCATATCTCACCTATGCGGCTGTGGCATAGGCAAAATTAGCAGAACCTACTTTTCGTACAAAGCCTAACCTTCGATTCAAACGTGCGTCACCCAGATCGCAGCCAGCAATTTCCTCATCCACCCAATGTTTCCCCATATCGGCACCTCTTTCTACTTTGCTGGAGGTGCGCGATAACGAATCATGCCTGGTTCCGCTTACTCAAGAATAACTCATATGATTGGGAGACTTATGGGTAATTGAAAGGTTGCTGGAGCGCTTACGGAAAACCGACATCGAGTCTTCTTGGTCATGAACACCTCTCTTGCCTTTATTATGAGGCTTATCGGGTGTCCGCTCCAACTGGACCACTTTACTTTTCATGGTTCGGTCCGTGTCAGAGATCTGGACATGGATATTACGCGAAGACTTCAGATCAGGCACTTAACCACGCTGGACAGTTGGGAGTTGAGCCGACCAGAACCGAATGTTCAGCGGCGCCCTTACCAGCGCTTTACAGGTAGTAACGCCATAATTTTTTCTTTTCTTTCAAATAATTATAAAACATCAGCGTTGCAATTAGCATATTAAGACTAGAGTCCTACTTGGGAAAATACGCACTCATAAGTATTGAACTTTAGTATTGCTTCGCAAAAATACGCTTGACCGAAGGGCAGGCTCTATTTAACGTGAGGTCACATGATCGGGTGGTCCTACCATGAAACCATATTAGCATAACACTTGCTCAAGAGGTGTAGCACCTTGCTCAACATCGATCCTTTAGAAAGAAAAAGCTTGAGTGATTTTGTGGTCGCCCAGCTCAAGAGCCTGATTCTGAGAGGAGAACTGCAAGAGGGCGACCGGCTGCCAAGTGAACGTGATCTAGTCGAGCGCTTTAGAGTCAGCCGAGTCTCGATTCGGGAGGGGCTAAAGATTCTTTCCTTACAGGGACTGGTCAAGCGTACCAACGCGGGCACCGTCGTAACCGCCAATTTCTCCGCCATCATCGAAGACACGCTTACGCTAAAGATCCTGCTTGATGAAAGCGCTTATGAAGAAATCATCGAAGCGCGCCTCATCATGGAAGAGCAAATGATTAGGCTAGGTGCCGCTCGCATCGAGGAGAGCGATATTCAAGAAATCAATCGGCATGTCCAGGCCATGCAGCAGGCCACATTAGAAAAGAATATGGACAATTTTGTGCTCTCAGATGTAGCTTTCCATAAGAAAATCGCTGCCACATCGAAAAACAGTGTATTGATTAGCCTGTATAACTCTATCTTGGGGCTGGTGTTCAAAATTCAGACGCAAGTCTCCTATGACAAGGAGGTTATGCAATCTTCGCTTGCTCACCATCAGACTATTCTCAAAGCGCTGACTCAGCGCGACGCCCTGTTATCAGCTAACGCAATGCGCGACCATCTCATCGATGTTCAAGAGCGGCTCTACCAAATAGTCCGTATAGAAAACCTGAAGAAGGGAGAAGTTTAAATGTATATTCGTTTCATGCACGACAATCAGGAAAAGCAGGGGTTCTTGGCGGAGGGGGCTATTCGCCTTATCGACGGCGATATGCTGCAGGGCGGCACCATTAGTAACGAAGCCCTCGCCTTTGACGAGGTTAGTATCTTGGCACCATGTTGCCCATCCAAGGTCGTTTGCATCGGTCTCAACTATAAAGACCATGCTAAAGAAATGAACATGGATATGCCAAAAGAACCATTGTTGTTTCTGAAGCCGTCAACCTCAGTTATTGGCGATAAAAATCCCATCGTTGCTCCACCACAAAGTCAGCACTTGGAATACGAAGCTGAACTTGCCATCGTTATTGGTCAGCGGGCTAAGAATGTTAGTGTAGAAGAGGCTGAAAATTATATTTTTGGGTACTCTTGTGCCAATGATTTTACTGCTCGCGATCTTCAGTTGGCTGACAAGCAGTGGACACGCGGTAAATCATTTGACACTTTTTGCCCGATCGGTCCCGGTATAGTCACCTCTATCAATCATGATGATGCGCAGGTTGAATTAACGGTTAACGGTGAAGTGCGGCAACGCTCTAACCTGAACCAGCTTATCTTCAATGCATATGAAATTGTTAGTTATGTTTCCGCTAATATGACGCTAATGCCAGGAGATGTAATACTGACCGGAACGCCTCATGGCGTTGGCCCAGTTAACCTTGGCGATACGATGGTCGTCTCCATTGACGGCATCGGCACGTTAACCAATCAATTGACAGCCAGCTAATATTAGCACCGAGTGCCAAATCTAAACACAATAGGGAGAGTCCCATGGCTTGTGGCACTGAACCACTTATCCTCGGTACATGGGTACAAATAAACAGCCCCGAGCTGGTCGAACTGGTAGCGCTCAGTGGATTTGACTTTGCCATTCTCGATATGGAGCACGGCAACATCGATTTTCCCTCGCTGGAACAGTTGATACGGGCCGCTGAAAGCCGTCAGCTGCGCCCTGTTGTCAGAGTGCCGAAAAATACGGCCTTTCCCATTATGAAGTCGCTGGATCTGGGCGCGAAAGGAGTACTGGTTCCTCAGGTGGAAACACCCGAGCAAGTGCGCCAGGCCGTGCAGGCGGCGAAATATGCTCCGCTGGGGGCGCGGGGAGCGTGTCCCTTTATCCGCGCAGGGGGGCATCTGGTGGCCGAGTGGGAAGCGCACGCCCATCAAGCCAACCAGGATACGCAGCTCATCGCGCTCATTGAAAGTGAGAAAGGGATCGAACATCTCGAAGCCATCGTCGCCACCCCCGGGCTCGACGCCTTTATGATTGGTCCCTTCGACCTCTCAGTATCACTCGGCGTAGCAGGGCAGATTGATCATCCGATGATCCATGCCGCGTTCGATCACGCCATGACCCTGGCGCGGCATTATCAAAAAACCTTCTTCGCCGTGGATTTCCAAACAGACCGTGCCGGTGTTGCCGGCATGCTCGCCCACTGGCGGGCACGCGGTATCACTACGCTCGTCTCGGGCGCGGACAAAGCCATAATTCTCACCAGCATGCGCGCCCAGGTCAGTACACTACGCCAATAATATCAACCCCCGTAAGGAGTACGCCGTGTTTAATATTCTCAAGGTTCCCACACTTTTCGCGCTGGTTTCTGTCATGTTGCTAGCGGGATGCGACAATCAGGCGAGCGAAAAAGAATCGGCTCAAAATGACGCCTCGAACAGCGACTCGTCAGTCACCCTGTCGCTGGCACAGGCGTTCCCCAACAAGCACCCAGGTGGCATCTATTCCGACAAATTCGCCAAACTTGTTAATGAGCGTACAGATGGCGCCGTAACCATCAACGTACACCATAACGGCGTACTGGGTAGCGAGGCTGAAGAAATTCAGCAACTGCAAGCCGGCAGCCTCGATATGGCATTGCTTTACGGGGTATCTAACTTTCAAAATCTGAATCAAAAGCTTGGGGTCGAGGAGCTCCCATTCATCTTTGAAAGCAGCGAACATGCCCGGCGCGCCTATGACGGCGAGTACGGCCAGGCTATCTCAAAGATACTGAAAGACGAAGGGTTTGAAGTGCTGTCGTATTGGGAAAATGGTATGCGTCATTTCACTAACAATGTTCGTCCCATCGTCAATCCTGATGATATGAAAGGCATAAAGTTTCGCAGCGCTGAAGTGCCTATCCGCCTGAAAATGTTCAACATGCTAGGCGCCAGCGCCATCCCCATGGGCTTTACAGAGCTGTTTACCGCTTTGCAACAAGGCACCGTCGACGGCCAGGAAAACCCTATATCGCTCATTCATGCCAACAAGTTCTATGAAGTACAGGACTACCTCTCGCTCTCAGCGCATATCTATAACGCCGCCGTACTGACCGCCAGTCCTCAGGCCTTGGCCAAGCTGACCCCTGAGCAACAGAAAATCCTGCGTGATACTGCAGAGGAGATGAAAGTCGAAGAGCGCCAGATGATTTCGGATCAGAACGCCGAACTACTAGCGGATTTAAAAGAAAAAGGCATGCAGGTCAACAGTATCAATAAGCCAGCCTTTGAAGAAGTAGTCCACCCACTGTGGGACTCCTTTGCCAAGGAAAACGGTGATGAGTTGATCAAGCTCATATTGAAGGCCAAGCCCAGCAATGCCGGCAATGCACCTGCGCCTCAAGAAAGTACCGAGGCCGCCAACGTATCTCAAGCCACACAGTCATCCTGAGCAAGATGACATTCAACATATTCGTCAACGTTGAAAAATCCGGCCAGTTCACCATTACGTGCCTGACAAAATACGGTATGAGCGCCGAGGATGCTGATATCGTGACCGAGACGCTGATCGTGGTCGATCAAAAAGGCATCCGATCGCCATCGCCGCGCCCTCAAGCGAGACGCCAGTGATTCTCGATATGGCCCTCAGTCATATGTCCTTGGGCAAGATTTTTTCATCAAGTCGCAAGGTAAAGATATGCCGGAAGGGTGGGGTCTGGATAAAAACGGTGCCATTACCACCGATCCCGCCGAGGTCCATAACGGCGAATCCAGGCGTGCTCTCGGGTGGCGAGTTATCCAAGCAGGTCACTTCGATGTACGCCACAGAAGATCGCCAATCGATTTTTCACTTAATGCTCGCCTTGGATATTGCGCAATTCATGGATATCACTGGGTTCAAGCAGCGTATATCGCGGCTCTCCGGATTCATCACGGATTCGACCCAGGCAGAAAGTATGGATGAAATATTTCTGCTAGGAGAGATCGAGTAGCGCCGGCGCTAGCCAAGTAACCAAAGGCTTGCCAATGGAGCAGGGAATCTACGACGCACTGCAGGCATTGGGATAAGAGATGAGTGTGGTCTTTAACTGGTAGGGCATCCAAGATCACGTGTCGGCGTTTCATGTCAGCGAGTGATGGTCGATATCTTCCTCAGGCGAAAGCGAAATAAAACGAGATACAAACGGGGGTACGCCACATGTTGAACACACTCTCAAAAGGTATTGACCATGCGGTCAAGCATCTAACCTTCTTTCTCTTTATTGCGATGATCATCGCTGTCTTTGGCCAAGTGGTCATGCGCTATCTCTTTGGCACCTCGGTGTTCTGGGCGGAAGAGTTTGCCCGCTATGCCATGGTCTGGATTGCCTTTCTCGGTGCCTCGATGGGGGTCAGGGAAGGTGCTCATACGCAGATTGACTTCTTTATCAATCGTCTTCCGTCAGGGATGAAAAAAGGCGTTCTCATCTTCAACAAGATGCTGTGCATCGTATTTCTGGCGTGCATTTCCTATTACGTGGTAGCCGCATTCAGCTACACAATGGGTACGCTCAGTCCGGCCATGCGCATTCCCATGGGCCTGATGCATCTCATTCTCCCTGTGTCGGGTGTCCTGATGACGGTGTATCTGCTGATCGATATCTATCGCCTTTTACGCAATCAGCCACTCCCCGCAGGTGAAACATTATCCCAGTAAGCCTCGAACCCTTATGAGGAAGGCGCGCCATGTTACTATTTCTATTGTTGGGAATTCTCCTCATTCTGGGCATGCCGGTAGGGTTTGCCATTGGTATTGCTTGTTTGCTGTTCATGTTTATTGATGGCGGGCCTATCGCCTCCAATATCGTGGCCCTGAGAATGATTGCCGGTGTCGATTCCTTCCCCCTTCTTGCACTGCCATTTTTCATGCTCGCAGGCGAATTGATGCAATACGGCACGACGCCGCGTCTTATGCGGCTTGCCAATGCGCTACTGGGCTTTATGCGCGGCGGGTTGGCTGGGGTTGCCGTCGCCGCCTCAGCGTTTTTCGGTGCCATTTCGGGCTCAGGCGTGGCGACGGTCGCCGCCGTTGGGTCGATTGTCCAACCTGAAATGATCCGTAAGGGCTATGGCAAGGGCTTTTCCGCCTCTCTGGTTGCCGGTGCCGGAGTGCTGGGGATGGTCATTCCCCCAAGTATGGCCATGGTGGTCTTCGGCGTCAGCGCCGGGGTCTCGATCGGCGCTCTTTTCCTCGCAGGCATCATCCCGGGGCTGCTCACCGCCGGAATGCTTATCGTTTATGGGGTTTATATCTCAAAGAAGCGGCATTATGGTGGAGATGCGGGGCGCTTTGACCTTCATGAGCTGGCATTGGCAGGCAAACAGGCAATTCTTCCTTTGCTGTTGCCCGTTATCATCCTCGGCGGAGTGATGACAGGCGTCTTTACGCCTACCGAGTCGGCGGTCGTGGCGGTCGTTTACGCCTTTGTGCTCGGCTTTTTTGTCTATCGAGAAATTGATCTTCAACGTCTGATGGTGTCCGTCAACCGCTCCGCAGTTACCAGCGCGGTCATTCTTTTTATCATCGCCGCCGCCAGTCCCTTCGGCTGGATCATGACAATTGAGCAGATCCCAGATACGCTCGCCAACCTGTTGACCACCCTGACGCAAAGCGTTGTGCTACAGCTTATCCTAATTAGCCTGCTTCTACTGATTATGGGTACGTTCATGGAAACCATTGCCACTATTATCATCATGACGCCCATCCTTACGCCTATCGCAACGGGCATTGGCCTTGACCCCATTCACTTCGGCGTATTAATGATGATGAATCTGGCTATCGGGGGAGTCACGCCACCCTTGGCCGTCGGCCTGTTCACCTCAGCTAAAATTTGTGGCATTCAAATCGAGGATACCTTCCCTGATGTACTGCACGTCCTAGCCGTGATGATTTTGGCTTACGCTTTAGTGTTATTCATTCCTCCCTTAGCGCTGTTTATTCCTCATGTCTTTTCCTGAACAAAATTCACTATGCCACTACAGTTCGGTTTGCTTTTTTCATTCTCAAGTCGCAACGCACGCCCGTTACACAGCGGGCAAAGTTTACGATGTATCCGGCGCAAGCACAGCAGAATGCGTTTTACGCATTAATAACGTTTTGGAAGGAGTCACATGTGGCTACATCAATTAACGATCTCAACGAACTGATCCGGTTTCGGCAGGATCTCCACAAATGGCCTGAATTGGGTTTTGCGGAGCATGAAACCTCTCGCAAGATTGCTGCGCGCCTAGACGCTCTGGGCGTCGAGTACACCAGTGCCGTGGGCGGAACGGGCATCGTCGCCAAGGTAGTCGGAATCGGAGACAGTAGCCGGATGGCTAGTGTTGGTCTGCGGGCCGATATGGACGCGCTGCCGCTTGAGGAGCACAGCGGGGTCCAGCATTCCTCTGCAAATCCCGGCTGCATGCACGCTTGCGGGCACGACGGACATAGCACGATGCTTCTGGGTGCTGTAGAGAACTTACAGGCCAACAATGATTTTGCAGGGACCGTCTACTTTGTTTTTCAGCCTGCGGAGGAGGGTGTCGGCGGCGGAAAGGCAATGATCGACGATGGACTGTTCGAGCGATTTCCCATCAACGAGATATATGGACTGCACAACTGGCCGGATCTTCCTGTTGGCAAGTTCGGCCTGATCGAAGGACCTATCATGGCGAGCGGGGACAGGCTCGACATCACTATTAATGGCCGTGGCGGTCACGGTGGCCTCAATCCACACGGGTGTATTGATCCGATCCGGATCGCCGCGGAACTGATCAATAAGGCGCACACCATCGTGTCGCGGGAAATCGACCCGCTGAGCCCTGCTGTTTTAAGTATTTGCGCCATCCAGGCCGGCAGCATGAGTGGCTTCAACGTGATCCCTCATACTGCCACCATGACCGGAACGATTCGAGCCATCGATGACAAGGCCGGTGATATCGTCAGGGCCGCTCTGAAGTGTGTCTGCGAAAGTCTCGAACATTATTATAAGATTAAGATTGACCTGAACATCGACAATAAATTCCTCGCTACCGTCAACGAAGCCGGTGCCGTCAAAACGGCAAGGGATGTGATTAGGCATTGCTTTGGGGAACAGGCGCTTCAACAGAACTATAAGCCTAGCATGGCCAGCGAGGACTTCGCTTACATGCTTGTGGAACGCCCTGGTGCCTATGTTCATCTAGGGGCGGGCGACAAGGAACATACCCACGGCCTTCACAGCCAGAAATACGATTTTAATGACAGCGTCATTCCTCACGGAATCGCATTGTTGGCGAACATGGCCCTGGCGTCGCTGGATAAGCAGAACGCAGGTTGCCCACCACCGCCCGGAGTGCAGTATGTCGAATGGCATTAATGAAGAAAACTGGGCGGGGACGTTTGTCCTGTTACATGGAGCCTGGCACGGCGGCTGGTGCTGGAAGCCCGTGATGGAAGCCATTACCGCAGCCGGACACCGTGTTTTCACGCCGACACAGACCGGGCTCGGCGTCCGGTCAAATCTGCTGTCAAAGGACATCACGCTGGACGTGTTCATTCAGGATCTGGTGGATCTGCTCGAGGAGGAGGATCTGCATGACGTTATCCTGGTCGGGCACAGCTTTGGTGGTATTGGCATCACTGGCGCTGCCGAGCGGGTCCCTTCCCGCATTCGCCACCTGGTATATCTCGATTCAATGATTCTGCAAGACGGTGATAGTGCCTTCTCCATTCTGCCTTCAGACGTTGCTGCCGCTCGGCTCCAGCAAGCCGTTGAATTTTCCGGTGGCCTCTCAATGCCGGTGCCTGATGCGAGCGCGTTCGGCATAACGGAGTCTGCGGACAAGGCCTGGGTCGAAGCCAACTGCACACCGCACCCGGTTTCCACCTACGAAGATACGTTCCGATTGAATGGCCTTATTGGCAATGGCGTGCCGGCAACCTATGTCGCCGTCAAGCCGGATTACGCACCGCTGGTCGCCTCACGCGCTATTGCCAGGGAGCAACCGGGCTGGAGCTACCGGGAAATTGACGCCGGGCACGATGCAATGATCACGTCACCACAAGCCGTAGTCAATTTGTTGTTAGATATCCACGAGGGCGGGCAGATGTACACGAAACAATTGTAACCACGTTTAAATCTACTTGATTCAGTCTGAGCCAACTTGAAAAATTTCAGGTGGAAACGACGTGAAAAAGCGAACAATAGCCAATTCAGTACCTGACTTAGGAGCCAACATGCCGATCTACACCAATATCGAAGACCTTCGGCAGAGATATGTACGGCGTACCCCCAAAATGTTCTATGACTATGCTGAATCTGGCAGTTGGACAGAGCAGACATTCCGCGAAAACACCAGTGATTTTAAGCATATTCATCTCAAGCAGCGTGTTGCTGTCGATATGTCCGGGCGCTCCACACAAAGCCAGATGATCGGTGAAAACGTAGCGATGCCAGTAGCGCTGGCCCCGGTCGGGCTGACGGGGATGCAGTCTGCCGACGGCGAGATCAAGGCGGCCCGAGCGGCCGAAGCGTTCGGTGTGCCCTTTACGCTATCCACCATGTCGATATGTTCGATCGAAGACGTGGCCGAACATACGACCAAGCCCTTCTGGTTCCAGGTATACACGCTCAAGGATGACGACTTCATGCGTCGCCTATTCGAGCGTGCCAAGGCCGTTAACTGTTCTGCGATTGTTGTCACCGTAGATCTGCAAGTGCTCGGCCAGCGTCACAAAGATATCAAGAACGGGCTGACGGCTCCTCCTAAGCTGACCGCGCGCTCTATTGCCAACATGGTTACTAAGATTCCTTGGGGGCTGGAGATGCTGCGAACCAAGCGCCACTCCTTTGGCAATATCGTCGGCCATGCCAAAGGGGTAACCGACCCTTCCTCGATTTCATCTTGGACAGCGGAAGCGTTTGACTTCTCGCTGGATTGGAAGCGTATTGCCCAATTCAAGGAGTGGTGGGGGGGGAAGCTGATCGTCAAGGGCATTATGGCGCCCGAGGATGCCCGGAGAGCAGTCGAGATAGGCGCCGATGCCATTGTTGTCTCCAACCATGGCGGTCGCCAGCTGGATGGTGCCGTCAGCTCTATTCGCATGCTGCCAGCTATCTTGGACGCGGTGGGTGATGGTGTAGAGGTCCATCTCGATTCAGGGATTCGCTCCGGCCAAGATGTGCTGAAGGCGCTGGCGCTGGGAGCTAAGGGAACTTATATCGGCAGAGCTTTCACCTATGGGCTAGGTGCAGAGGGTGAGGCAGGCGTGACCAAGGCGCTTGAGATCATCCACAAGGAGTTGGATATCACCATGGCGCTGTGTGGGGAAACGGATGTTGAAAATCTTGGGAAGCATAACCTCTATGTTCCCAAAGGCTTTGATGACCCGACCGTTAAGCTTTGACAGCTGGCCATGCCAGTCGCTGGTGGTTAATAAGTAAGGTTCATCGCACTTTGCTGGGAAAGGCGGCACGGATCTTCAGGAAGAAGTACGCCGTGTCGCGGTACCCGTAGACCATTCGCTTGATGACCTTGATCCGGTTGTTCATCCCCTCCAACACGCTGGTGTTCAGCCGATGCCGGGCACTGGAGACGATCCCTTCTAGATAGGCTCCAGCTTCCGGGCGAAGCGCATCAGGGCGTCAATGCCACTGCCGAGGGCCATGCCGGCCCACTCCTGCCAGGCGCTTCGGGCGGTGGTCTCGTCGTCGGCAAACCACAGCGTCTTGAGCTGGTCTTTGAGCACATAGGCGGTGGTCAGTGTAGTGGTCAAGTGTTTTTGGCCACTGTCTTTTGAGCATTCCAGTACTTCTTTTCTGCCCCATTCGGGGGGCAGCCCATCGTTATGCCTGTGCGGCCGGAGACTGCTGTAGTATCCGATCATATACTCGATGAGGGATGACTTTGCCGCCGCCACACTGGGGTAGCCAAGCGCTGGCACCCATTCTGTTTTCAGGCTTCTGAAAAAACGCTCTGTCGGGGCATTATCCCAGCAATTCCCACGACGGCTGAGGCTCTGCGTCATCCGGTAGCGCCAAAGTAATTGCCGGAAGCCCAGGCTAGTGTACTGGCAGCCCTGGACGCCCTTCTAAGTGTCAAGTGGCGATTTGGGTCTGATTGATCTCCCGGTGACGGTTGCGCAGCACATGGTACAGCTCCCGGGCGATATAGCGTTTCAGACAGCGGATAGCTTCCAGCTTGGAGTGACCCTCTGCCACCCGCCGGGCAATGTATACCTGCGTGTGGGCATCCAGGCGTAGTCGCCCGATGGCAATGATATGCAGCGCACTATTGGCAGCCCGGTCGCCGCCCCGGTTGAGCCGGTGCCGCTGCGTCTTGCCTGACGAGGCGGGTATGGGACTAACACCACATAGCGCCGCAAAGCTGGCTTCTGAGCCTAAACGGCCTGGATTGTCGCCTGCCGTGATCAGCAACTGTGTAAGCGCGCCACCAACCTTTCAATTACCCACAAGGTGGTGATGTGCCTGGATTCGCAGTCTGGAACCCTTCGATGAGGTCAGCTAAACGGGTGAAGCCTCGCCAGAGGACGGTTGTTCCTGGCGGGGCATCGCTTGATCGGTCCAGGTAGCCGCCCAGGCGCGCGACGGCGGTCATGTAGAAGGCAATATTGCGTGGTGCGTTCCGCCTGTTTGACGGCATTGAATGGTCGAGAAGGATACGTTCAGTCTCAGTGAAAACCGCTGCCGGTGAGGCGGTCGGGAACTGACGTCGCAATATGGTCAGCCAGGATATTCTCCAGGACACAATGCAGCAGAGCGCAATGCAGTTGGCGAGTCGATCCGCTGTAGTGAGCCGTATATCCTCAATCCGGCAGCCAGTCGATCCGCTCACGCATCGGACCGCAGGTAGAGCAACGCAGTCGCCTGACCGGGACATCGAGCTCGACTCGGTAGGTCAGCAAGGGTGCCTCGCGAACACGCTGCTGATGCACATCATGGACGAGGGAGCAGGCATGGTTACAGCCGCTGCAGACCGGTATCTGATGGGGATCGGGTTCCAGGCGTATCCGCAGCGACAGGTTATCGAAGCATTCGTGAGCCGTGGGGCGGAAGCCTTTCCAGAACAGGTTCCAGGCGCTAGCATTCATGGCGACGGCGGTATCCAGGTGAGGGGCTGAGGTTTGTGGTGAACATCAGCTTATCTGGATTTACCGCCGTTTCTCTATCCTGTCTGATTCACGCTAATCTGCGATGAACCTTTTTTTTCAACACCCGCCGGAGGGTCACCGTGCTGATGGTCTTGCCGGTTTCTTCTTGTAGACGAGCTTGCAAGGATCGAATCTGATGGGGATGCTCGGTGACCAGCGCCTGAAGTCGTTCGTGGTCGTGTTCATCGAGGATCGGCGTCCGCCCGCTGCGCGGCTTGTCGGTGAGCCCGGCGAGGCCCGAGGCTTCCCACTGCTTGAGCCATCTTGAGACGGCATCACGTCTGACCTGAAGGATCCCACTGATTTGATTGATCGTATGGCCTTGATGACTCAGCAAAATGGCATGGGCACGACGACGCAAGGCCATGGTAATAGGCTGAGCTCAGCGCCTGCTGCTCAGCGTCTGTGAGAGGGTAACGAAGCGCCTTGCCATGATGCCATCCGTGTCAGGAACCCTGATACGGATGGTACACGAAAATTTACGACCAGACACTTAATCGATTTACGTCAGAAGCAGAGCCGAAGTCCAAGAAATTGCGGGACTTCAGGCTCTAATCGTACAAATGCCGAGCAGATTGATGGCAACGAAGAACTACCTCTCCAACAAGTTTTGATAGTGGTGTGGTAGACGCATCGCCACCAAGTCCTTGCGTCGAACAATATTGGTCGGGTAAGACGACCCTAGGTTGCTGGTGTCAATCTTCAGCTGGGCGAGACCGGTTGCACCTGTGAACAGCACCTCCTGGCGAGGAAAACGGAAAGTATCCGGCCCGAAGATACCGCTGAGCCCTGGCAACCCTGCCTCAGGCATATGGACGTTGGCGAAGGCGAAATAGCAGTTGTTCTCGCCGCCGCGTACCCGGTAGTGATGCCAATGGTGGGCGTCTGCACCGTTAGGAATAGGTACAGCCTGATTAATGCAAGTACCGGGGTGGGCAGAATGAAATGGGCCCGATATGGCGGCTGGGCAAGCGATTAGGTCACATCCACGCAGCGCTAGAATACGCCCTGCTTCAGGAAAGTCCGCGTCATGGCCAATCAGTAAACCCAGGCGACCTAGCGGCAGGTCACAGCTTACCCAGCGCTCACCAGGAGTAGCCCAAGCTCGGTCAGAATCGCTCAAGTGAATCTTACGATAGACCTCTAAAATGCCCTGCGACCCTACTAGAGCAGCAGCGTTGTAGCATTTTCCATCTGACTTTTCAGCGAAACCTATCACATAGCTCTGCCGACGTTTCTGAGCGGCACGGCACAGCATGTCGAAAACTTTATGATCACGGGAAATGGCATTCCTACCGCCAGAATCCAGCCCAGTCAAAGCCAATTCGGGCAAAACAATCAGCTCGGCATCCTCTTCCTGGGCCACCAATGCCAGACACTGGGAGAGGTTGGCGTCAAGATCGCTCGACGGTGTAAGTTGGGCGACGGCAATGGTGCTCGCCTTGCCCTTGGGCAGCGGCTGATGGCCATAGAGTCTGAAAAAATCGAGCGGATTCCAAGCGTATGTCTGGTGAAGTAGCTCATGGTAGAGTTCGGGTCGACGCTCGGTAGCTAGAGGGCCAATGACATCGTCAGTATCAATCTTACCAAGCACTATGCCATCACCGTCATCCCGGCTAACTCGGACGTGTCCATCCGGCTCGATAACGCAACTCCCACCACTGAACTGTACGCCACGTTCAAGCCCCCAGCGGTTGCTTTCGATGAGATAGCAGCCATTTTCCCTAGCGCGGCTGATCCAGTAGGGCGCCGGGGCGCGCTCAGCCAGCCAGTTACTTAGGTGGCAAATAACCTCGGCACCTTGCAATGCCACCAATCGGGCGGTTTCGAGAAAATGAATGTCCATGCAAATTAGCAGGGCAATTCGTCCCAGCGAGGTCTCGAATACCTGATGACCATTGTCGCCGGAAGCGGCCCATTTCGGCTCAGCGATATAGGGATGGCTCTTGCGGTGCTTGCCCAAAAAGCCTTCAGGGCCGACCAGCGCGGCGGTGTTGTAATAAAGTCCATTTCCAGGATCGACCTCAGGTAGCCCGATCACAATATAGCAGTTGAGCTTCGCCGCCAGAGCTGCGAAGCGTTGGGTAGAGGGCCCTGGTACCAGTTCTACATGGGGTGAAACTTCCTCCCGATCGTACCAACAGTAGCCGGTAAGCCCCATTTCTGGCGTGATGATCAGCCGAGCACCAGCCGAAGCAGCCTCTTCCACCAGACGAATCAGGCTATCACTGTTTCGCTCTTTATCGAACATTTTAGGCTCGAACTGGACCGCGGCAGCCACGTACTTCATGTCTACCTCCTCGCTAGCGAGCTTGCCCGACGATGGATTTGAGGATAGAAGCACCCAAGGTGTATTTAGGGTCCACCATATTGCCTAATCGGACACGACCTGCCTGGGTGAGTAGCATATAAGCATCCATTTCATCGAAGCCGAAATCTGACGCTAACCATCGCACTAGCTCCCTATACGCGATGCGCGTGGCGTCTTCCATAGGGCGCGAGGAACCAATAGTCATGTAGAATAGCTCGTTCTCAAGCCGCGGCCACTTGAAGGTCCAATTCTTAATCAGGTCGACCTGTACGGTGGTAATGGTAGGGTGCTCAATAGCGACACCGCACAACTCACCATCACCTTGGGCCGCATGGCAGTCACCCAGATAAAGATAGGCACCCCTGGTGTGTACTGGTAGGTAGATCACAGCGCCGGGCGCGACATCAGGCAGGTCCATGTTGCCGCCGTAATAATCAGGTACCAGCGAGCTAATTGACTCGATCTCCGGTGAGACGCCAATGGTGCCGATGAAAGGCTGATACGGCAGGGTGATGCGATCGCTCCACTTCACGCCGGTTTCTGGGTCAACCTCGACCTTTTTCACCCTCTCCGGTAGAGGTGTGTTGATCAGTGCGGTATCACCTGTAGCGACTAAACCACCGAATTCGCTAATCAGCGCAGTAGTGCCACAAGGCTGCGGACCGCGTGGTTTCAAGTCACGGATGTAGACAGCAAGGCAATCACCTTTCTCGGCGCCTTCTACGTAAATCGGCCCATTCTGAGGATTGAGGTAGGGTAAATTAAGCAGCTCGCTGGGCTTGTCCCTTTCCGAACGCAGTTTACCTTCGAAGGCGTCGTGGGTTTCAGCACTGACCAGGTCGCCCGGCTGGATATGCAGCACAGGCTCGTGGTTTGGGCCAAGGGTATAGTGGTAGTGCCCTTGCGCGGCCTCGGTGAGATGGTAAGTGGCACCAGGTTTGCCAGTGGCGAGGGCGCGACGCGCCATGATGGAGTTTTCAAACCAGCTCATTATTTATACTCTTTATCAAGTGCTTTATGTGAAAAATCCAGAACTGCGGACTGGAGATCACGCAGCTCACTAGAGAAAAAAACGAAGCCGTAGTAGCTGGAAATGGCTTCCAATCGAACATTTCTGGGTTGTTTTAGACTTATAGAAAATTACTCTTCTGAAGACGGAGATTTATGTGAAAAAGCGCCAAGCAAGAGAAACTAAGCCCCTTCGGCGACTGCTCAGAGTCGTTGCCATGACATCGTCCATATTACGATATATCCCGTAGTTTGATGGTCTCCCGCCCCATCTATACCGCCAAAACACGACGCATGGCGTCACGGTCACGAAGTTGCTCTGGCGCAAGCTCATTGGTGATCTGTCCCTTGTCCATGACATAACAGCGCTGCGCCATGGTCATGATCATCTCAAGGTTCTGCTCTACTAGAAGGATGGTCACCCCCAACTCTTGGTTAAGCTTGAGGATGTTGCGGGAAATATCCTTGACGATGTTCGGCTGGATGCCTTCAGAAGGCTCATCGAGCAGCATCAACTTGGGCTTGCCCACCATGGCGCGGCCGATGGCAAGTTGTTGCTGCTGCCCACCACTGAAAGTCCCCGCACGTTGACCGGCACGTTCGCGAAGAATGGGGAAAAATTCATAGACCCGCTCATAGTCGACACCCTCACCGGGCTGCTGAAGCATCTCGCCGACCTTAAGGTTTTCCCATACGGTCATCCGAGAAAACACTTCGCGGCCCTGCGGGATATAACCAATACCCAAACGCGCACGTTCGTGCGTATCGAGAGAACTGATATCACGGTCATCAAAGCAGATCACGCCTTGGCGGTGCTTGAGCAGGCCGATCAACGTCTTCATCAGTGTAGTCTTGCCGACGCCGTTTCTTCCAATGACGGCAACAATTTCCCCGCGTCCAACATTGAAGCTGACGTCCTGCAGTACCGAGGTCGCCCCGTAGCCAGAGATCACGCCTTCTACGCTTAACAGGTTTGTACTATTCGTCGTCATCGGCAGTCCCCAGGTAAATACGAGCGACCTCTTTATGGGCCTCGATTTCGTTGATTGTGCCCTCCGCAAAGATTTCACCAAAGTTCAGGACGGTTACCTTATGTGCAATCTGGCGGACGAACTCCATATCGTGTTCCACAGCGAGGATGGACATGCCCTCACGGTTGAGCGCTTGGATTATCTCGCCCGTGCGCGATGTTTCTTCCGGCGTCATCCCAGCGGTAGGCTCGTCGAGAAGCAGCAGGCGGGGCTCGGTACTTATTGCCATACCGATCTCAAGCCACTGTTGCTCCCCATGCGAAAGTACTCCTGCTAATTCCCCAGCCTTATCGCTCAGCCCTACAAATGCCAACGCTTTGGCGATGGAACCAGCCATGGAATGGCGGTGGAGGCGGTTCTGAAGCGCAATTTGCATGTTCTGCCACACGGACAGATCTGGAAAAATGCCTGGGACCTGAAACTTGACGGCAATACCTTGGTTCACTCGCTCAAACGATCGAAGCCTGGTTATCTCTTGATCGGAGAAATAGATTCTGCCAGAACTCGGCTGGTGCTCGCCGAGCACCAGTTTGAAAAACGTGCTTTTTCCGGCACCGTTGGGACCAATCAAACATCGGATTTCGCCGGCCTCCATAGAGAAGTTCACGTCTCGTGCGACCTGAACACCATCAAAATGCTTGTATAACTCCTCGGTTCGTAGAATGGTCATGCCAAGTCTCCCTTACGCCTACGAAGATGGCCAGCGAGCTTGACCAACCCAGGAATCAATCCTTCCGGCAAAAAAACCACGACCACCACTAGGAGCAATCCCATGATGACAAAAGCGTAGTAGCTGCCGAAGATAGTGAGATTTTGGAAGACCCCAAGCACAACCAAAGTGCCAATTAGCGTCGCGGTGAGGTCCTTTCGTCCACCTACAGCCACCCAAATAATCGGAAGTGCCGCAGCGGCAAGATCCATGCTTGAGGGACTGATATACTGTCCCCAAGCCGTATAGAGCACGCCCGATAGCCCCGCTAGCCCACTGCCGATGACAAAGACGATCAACTGATAGCGGCGAATATCGTAGCCGAGCATCTCGGTGCGGTGCGGGTTCTCCCGAATTGCCACGAGCACGTTGCCGAAGCGCGAATTCACGAGAATCCGCAAACAGAGGTAGCACAGTACCAGCATGGCGAGTAGGAGGTAGTAAAGGGGTACACCAGAATACAGCGCGATATCACTCCCAAACCAAGGGATGGTCAACGGCGGCATTCCAGTCATACCATTATCGCCACCGAGCCGGGCATCTCCGATCGCCCATTGCGATCCAGCCGTCTGTGCCATGAAGGTTGTAAAGACCAGAGTAGTAGACAACGTGACAATGCCCAAAAACACGCCGCTGATGCGCCCATAGAAGAGTATGTAGCCAAGCATTAACGCCCCCAAGCATGACATCCCAACGCCGAGAACCAGCCCGACAAGGGACATGCCGTAGGCGGCTCCAAAGTTCATCGTGACGACACCATAAGTATAGCCGGCAAGCCCGAAAAAGGCGGTCTGTCCGAAACTGAGCGAGCCCGCGTAGCCCCAGATAAGCGACAGCCCCAGCGCCATGAACACCCAGCAAAAGAAGTAGGCGGTATTACCTACACTCCAAGCGTCCATGAAAAAGGGATAAATCACCGCAGCTAAAACCGCTAAGACAAAGCCGACCCAGAATAGTGGGCCGCGCCCGAGCGTTTGGGGCCCGTTTAAAAGCAGCAGCCAGTCTGGACTGCGACCCTCTGACCGGGGCACCCCTGCCCCTTCTTGTTGCGACATGCCCATTATTTACGCCCCTTTAGTAACCAGCCGGATAGGCCTTGCGGGAGAATACGGATCACTACCATGACAGTGATCAACAGCCCCACTTGCCCCATTAGCTGCCCTTGCCACCCGGTCAGAAATGCTTTGATAACGGCCAGTATGGCCGCCGCAGGTGCCGTTCCCAAGAACACATCCGCGCCGCCAACAACAACGGTGACGAAGCTCTCGACCAAGAAGTTGGCACCCAAAGTAGGAACCATGGAGATTGTCGGTGCATACAGCGCTCCGGCCAAACCGGCCAGTGCCGCACCGAGACCGAAGGTGAGCGAATACATACGCCCGGTGTCGATACCTGCCGCCCTAGCCATGTCAGGTGCTTGTATCGTCGCTCGCGAGTGGATACCAAACGTCGTGTGGTGGAACACGACATACAAGCCGACAAGAAGCAACAGGGCCATGCCGAAAAGCACCATCCGGTAGGTAGAGTACGTATAGTCACCCACTGCAAAACTGCCCAATGGAGTGCTGATACCCGACATGCTGGAACCAAGCACGATGAGCGTACCTTGGGTGAGAATTAGGCTGATCCCCCAGGTTGCGACGATAGAGTCCAGCGGTCGGTGATAGAGTCGGTGGATAATCATGCGCTCGAGCACAATTCCTAGAACACCCGCGGCAAGACTGCCGCAGAGCATAGCGATGGGAAGCGGAACGCCCATGCGCGCCGTGACCACCGTCACGTAGGCACCGCACATGATGAATTCACCGTGGGCCAGGTTGATGATGCCCATCATGCCGAAGATCACCGCGAGGCCCATAGCAGACAGCACCAAAAATGCGAATGCATCCCCGAACTGATAAAACGCTCCGAACGAGAGATATACATACTCCATATTCAAGCTCCTACTCCTAATAGGGAATGCGAGTAAGGCCACCCGCACGATGCATCCCCACACAAGTCTGGCAGGATGACCGAGGTCATCCTGCCAAGTTTATGTGTGCAATTTAGTTGTTAGGTGGATTGGAGGGAGTGTACTGAGCGCTCGGGTCGTTCTGCGTGAGATCGCAGCCGTTTTCACCCAGCCAGTACGGCTCGATGTTCTTCCAAGTCTTGGGGAACGATATCTCATGGTTCTCGTCCACCTTCGCTAGAAAAATATTATGAGACATGTGCTGGCTTTTCGGGTCGAGGCACACTTTGCCAGAAGGACCGTCGAAGCAAACGTCCCCCTCAGCAATCACCTTCCGCAGATCTTCCTTGTCGGTCGAGCCATTGGCCCGTTCTACCATCTGCTTATAAAGGTACATGGCGATGTAGGAGTTCGCGGCCTCTTGATTCACATACGCGGTATCGGGAAAGCGTTCGTAGAACTTTTCCACGAACTCATTAGCCTCCGGCGTATCTACCTCCTCAATGAAGTTCGTTGTGACGAACATGTTCTCTAGACTCGGTGGCGAGAAACGCTTGTGCTCATAGCCTTGGCCGACGTTCACTGACGAAGCCATGGGCAGCCCCAAGTCTGCCGACGCTGCCTGCTCGTAGTAAGAGGCTTGGTTGGAGCCGACCAGCAGAGTTACCACGAAGTCCGGGGCTGCGTCTTGGATGTTTTGAATGGTCTGCGAAAACTGGGAGACATCTAGCGGGATGAACTCCTCGCCGACCATCTCACCTCCCTCCTCCCCCACGATCTTTCGGACCCACTCTGCTGAGATCTGGCCGAAGTTATAGTCGGCGGCGATCGTATAGACCTTGGGCCCAAACTCTTCCATCATCCACGGAATCAGAGTCGAGAACTGCTGCTCGGGGACTGCGCCGGTGACAATCATGTTCGCATCACACACTCCGCCTTCGTACTGGTTATTGTAGAACGCCAGCGCGTCAAATTGGTTGACGATCGGCCGATACGCCTCTCTGGACGATGAGGCGAACCCCGCGAAGACAGTGTCGACTTGGTCACGCTGGAGTACGCGTCGCATTAACTCTTGGTAGCGGCGGTCATCAGACTGTGTATCGTAGACGACTAATTCCACTTCTCGCCCTGCAATGCCGCCTGCGGCGTTGATTTCTTCGGCGGCCAGCTTGATCGCGTCGACTTTAACCTGCGTGACCGGCGCAAAGTTACCGGATTGGTCCTCAAGCACGCCGATTTTAATCGGCTCGTTCGCCGAAACGGTGGTCGCTAGAGTTCCAGTAATTAGAGTTGCCAACGTTACTGCCTTTTGAATCACCAGGTATTTCATTGTTATACTCCTAATTGGTTATAGCTATCGCCTTCCACGGCTCCTTGCAGTAATTCCGTTCCTTGGTCGCCTCACCAAGTCTTGAGGCGAAATCCGACATAGAACTATGTAGAGCCACGGACTAAAGACTCGAGTCAGCGCTCGATGATGCGCTTGATCGCGCCGGCGCCCACGGTGTATTTCGGGTCCACAAAGTTGCCGAGGCGCACCTTGCCACACTGACTCAGCATCATGTAGGCATCCCACTGGTCGTAGTCGTAGTGGGAAACCATCCAGCGGATGAGCTCGCGGTATGCGATCCGAGTAGCGTCTTCTAGGGGGCGGGCGCTGCCGATGGCCATGATCATGTCTTCGTTCTCAAAACGCGGCCAATCGATATGCCACTTCTTGATTAAATCTACCCGGATGGTAGTAATGCTCGGGTACTCCACGGCCGTGCCGCATACTTCGCCGTCGCCCTGAGAGGCGTGGGCATCACCAATGAAAAGCCGCGCACCTGTGGTGCGGATGGGCAGGTAAGTAATACTCCCCGGGCCCATGTCGGGCAGATCCATGTTGCCGCCGTGCTGGTCCGGTGTAAGCGAATTGATAGAGTCGATCTCGGGGGAGACGCTGAGCGTGCCGATGTGCGGGCGGTAGTCCAGCACATTACGCTCGCTCCAGTAGATATGGTTTTCATCGAGCGGAATACGGCGCACTTTTTCGGGCAACGGATCATTGAGCATGGCCGTGTATTCCGTGCCAGTCAGTGCGCCGAACTCGGGTATCATGCAGCAGGTCCCAGTTGGATTGTCTCCCCGTGTGGTCATGGACTCGATGTAAACCGCCAGCACGTCGCCTTTCTCTGCGCCATTGACCATGATCGGCCCGTTCTGCGGGTTGAGAAATGGCATGTGCAAAAGCTTCGAGGGTGAGTCGCTCTCGCTCTTGATCAGCCCGTCGAAGGCATCTCGGGTCTCTATCACGACTCGGTCACCCGGATCGATCTCTAGAACCCCCTCCGAGTAGGGGCCAATCGTGTAGTGATATTCTCCCTGTACCTCCTCGGTAAGATGGTGAGTTTTGCCGACTTTCCCCTGCATGACGCCTTGACGCGTCATTAGTGAATTTTCAATCCATTGGGTTGTGTCCTTCACTACTCTACTCATAGCCGTGCTCCTTGATTCGTGTTGTTGTCTACACGTCAAGCCGCCTGTCGTCCTCGATGCCCCAGTGCACCACTGTAGGCGGCGGTTTAGCCGGGTTTCTGCTTCGCACGATAGATCGCGCCGAGCTCCTCCCTTATCGCCGCAAGCGCTATCTCACCCGATAGGATCATCGCGGCGAGATCCTCCAGCGAAAGGCGGCGGTTCATGCTCGCCACACGCAGCAGCGCGAATGCATCGTTGACGGGGATGCCAATACTCTTGACGATTTCTATCGCAGCCGTGCATACGATTTGACGCGCACGCACTTGCTGTTCCAGACGATGGAGGTACTGCTCCGTCTCGCAGCGCTCATTGAAGGCGTGGTAGGCGATGATGAGGCTTGCAAGAATACCGGCCTTGCGTAACGGCTTGGTCAGATAGCCGCAAACCCGGCGCTCGATGATCCAGCTCACCGAGCTCGGCGCATCAGAGCCGATCAGCGCGATGGACGGGCCCCGGATCGTGTCGATCAAGTGTTCGACGCCGCCGAACTGACGTCCAGCCACGTCGTCGAAAAACACCAAATCGAACGGCCCATCAGGCATTTCGTCGCAACGGCTGTCCAGAATGACAGTGGTCATGCCTAGCTGACCAAGTAGCTGAACAAGCACCGCTCTGTCCTGCTCTAAAGCGCACAAGATTAGCGCGTGGTGGCCACGGAAGTTCCGTCGGATAGCAGAACTCATCGCACAACCCTCAGTCCTACACCGTTTCGAGTAATGGTCGATTCCGGCTTGACGATGCCTGCCCTGCCCGTCTCGGACCAAACCAGGTAAGGGTCTGGCCGCACGGGTATTTCTACCTCTGAGACCACCTGAAAGGTTGCGTCTTCACGGGACACTCCCAACCTGACCGTCAGGTAACTATGATTGTTCTCGGGGTCGACCCTGACCGTACCCTGGGGGGCTTGGAACGAGGTCGAGTGTAACGCCTCCTTCACTCGCTCGATGTCAACCGAGTCGGCACCAACCAGTGCACGGGCGAGAAGTTGTACAGTGTTATAAGACGCTTCGGCGTCTGCGCTCGGCAGAGCATTGTCGCCGTAGCGGCTGCGGAAACTCGCGACAAACTCCGCGTTGACGACCGTATCGATTGTGGAGAAGTAGACGCTCGAGGCGAGATGCCCGCTACACGCTTGCGGTCCTATCCGGGCAAGCTCTGGCTCGCAAAGCGTGCAGCTCCCAACCACCGATCCTTGCAGCGCGACGTTCTCGGCGCGCGCCTTCGCCAACGCCCCGTAGAACGCGTAGCTCGACTCACCGATCAGCATGTTCATGATGAAAGCGGGGCGCTTTTCATGGATCTCTTCGATGATGCGCGCTACATCCAGGTCACCCACCTGCAAGTAGCGTTCCGCGAGCATTCTTCCACCATGCGCCTTGGTAAGCTCACGAATAATGCGACTGTTCTCCCAAGCCCATATGTAGTTAGAGCCTACGAAGTAGACATCGCGGGTAATATGAGTGAGCACGTAGTCCATCAGCGGAAGGACGTGCTGGTTCTGAACGGCTCCCGTGTAGACAACGTTGTTGTTCGTCTCGAAGCCCTCGTAATGCGACGGGTACCAGAGCAGGCCGTCGTACTTCTCGAACAACGGGATGATTTCCTTACGGCTGGAAGACGTATAGCAACCGATTACATGCTTCACCCCCTCGTGACGCAGCAGGCTCAGCGCGTGAGCGCCATAGGTAGCCGTATCGCCGGCCGGATCGCGCTCTAGTGGCACGAGCTCGAACGGGAAGCGCTTGTCCTGGTTGACCTCTTCTAGCGCAAGCATGGCCCCATCGCGCATCGCACGCCCAACGGTGGCGTAGGGCCCTTGGGTGGAGAAGAGGATGCCAACCGGGATTCGCCTGTTCATGGACCGTCCTTCCTGTTTCATCCAGACATGAAAAAGGGCTCTCGACGCTGCCTATGGCAGCGAGGGGAGCCCTATTGCTCTGTGGTCGCAAAGCTTATACCAGCGCCAGTGTTGTTTTTGCCGTCACCGCTTGCCTACTTGAAAGCGATGTCAATGATTCGTGTCAAAGCAGGCTGGGTGATTCTTTCAGCTTTGTCAACACCCTTATGTATGCTGTTTCTTCCAGGCTAGAATGGGCCTGCTGAGCCGAGGGGGAACACACTAAACTCAAGCATAAAGTGTGCCAACCAAGCAATCCCTTTGCAGTCAAGGCTTTGACACCTGTTAATTTGGGGATTATGTTCTGGTCAAGTCAGAGCGGACACATTTGCAAGCTGCAGCTGCCAACACAATTTCCCTCGGTGTCTGGTAGCCCAAGGTCGGGTGGAGCCGGCAGCTGTTGTACTCCATCTCGATGTACTCGATCACATCCCCCGTGCAGCCTGACGACTTGCATATCGCCGTTCGTCCAGCCACTCGCTTTAGTGAGCCGAAGGAGCGCTCCATGACGGCATTGACGCTCCTATGTCAAACACTACCCCGTAATTTACCCAGATCCCCTACAATTAGCGGAAACAGTTCCCGGACAATGTATCGTTTCAGGCAGCGGTGGATTTCCTTAGGCGTAAGACCTTCGGAGGTTCGCCGTTCCACATAGACGCGGGTGCGGGGATCACTGCGCATTCTGACCATGGCGATGGTCCAAAGAGCATTGTTTGCAACCCGACTACCACCTCGGTTGAGGCGGCGCCTTACCGTCTTTCCAGAAGATGCGGTAAGGGGTTCACGCCGCATAGCGAGGCCATCGCTGCCTCATTTTTCAAACGGTCAGGATTATCTCCTGGAACGAATAACAGGACGGCAGCTGTGTTTGGGCCTACACCGAAAAGGCTACGCAGTTGTTGAGCATGTTTTGGGGTCAGTGCTTCCAATTGCTTATCAAGTTCGTCCAGTTCGGCAGCGAGCGCCAAGCATGCTTGGCTGCTCGAGCATGAACGTCAACTGGCGCACCGTTCGACTGCTTCGAATGGCGCCGTCGAACTGGTCCGCGCACTCTGCGAACGCGGCTGTCGGCTCGGCATTCTGACCCGCAACGCCAAAGAACTGGCACATATCACCCTGACAGTGATCGGCCTTGATGACTGCTTCACCGCCGAAGACGTGCTGGGCCGCGACGAGGCACCGCCCAAACCGCATCCTGGCGGGCTCGAACACTTCATCCGCCGCTGGAACGTCACCCCGTCGGCGCTCATCATGGTCGGCGACAGCCCGCTGGATCTCGAATTTGGCAAAGCTGCCGGCACTCGCACGATTCTGGTTAACGTGACGGAGAATCGCTGGCCGTCACTCACCGACTGGCATCATGTCGATTGCCGGCGACTACTGGCGCAGCTCTGAACACCACTCATGGATCATTGCGGGCCAACGCCTCGTGGCGGCTATAAAGCGGCGCGACATCCAAGTCGTTGCCGCTCGGTGGTGCCTAGCTCACTCGACGGGGAACAGAAATCCACAACGACGCGCTGACACCGCAGCGAACGATAAGCGGCGGATCGAAGATCCGCTCGAGACACGACTCAACCCGGCGTTGCAGCGGCTAGGAGCTAGGCGCTGGCGCCGCACGAAGCCGACGTAATTCTTCGCCGGAAGCCCGCCAGCAGCGCGGTGTCGGGCCTGCGACCTTGGTCGGGCTGCGACAACCCACCTCATCTCTCGACGAGTAGAGGTGGAACTTTTTGGTTACCATCCGCAACGTGTGGGTAACGCATGACTTTTCCTGCGTAATCACCTCCGATTCGAAGACTCATTCCGCGTACCGTTCGTGTAGATCACGACCCTCATGACGTCCATCCAGCCGCCCGATGGCGGCAACCCAAGGAGCCATTCCTCATGAAACGTTTCATGAACTTACGTCAGTCCCTTTCCCTACTCGCCATGCTGAGCGTGCTCGCTGTCAGCACTCAGGCACTGGCTCATGCCCACCTGAAGACGGCCAACCCCGTCGAGGACACCGAAGTCACTGCACCGGAGAGTCTCAAGCTCACTTTTACCGAAGGGTTGGAGTTGGCTTTCAGCGGTATCGCATTGAGCGACAGCGATGGCAATGCCGTCGAGCTGGGCGAAGCAACGCTGGAAGACGATGACACGACACTGACCGCGCCTGTCGAAACGCCGCTTGAACCCGGCCGCTATGACGTCAAATGGCATGTACTGTCAGTCGACGGGCACAAGACCGAGGGTGATTACGAGTTCATCGTCGCCCCGTGATCGATCCCGGCACTGCGCTGGTGGTAAGCCGCTTCGCCTTCGACGCAGCGGCCCTGTTTCTGTGGGGGTCCAGTGCTTACCTGCTGTCGATTCGCTCCCGCGAGCTGCGTGAGTGGCTCTGGCAGCGACTGGCGAGGCTGCGGTGGGGTGTGGTAGGCGTTGCCACGATCGTTACGCTCGTCCGCCTGCCCCTGCGTACGGCCGACATGGCGGGCGGCTGGTCGACAGCGCTGGACCCGACCCTGTTGTCGTTGGTCGCGATGCAAACCACCATCGGTATCGCCTGGATTTGCCAGATAGCCGCGGTGATACTGCTTCTCGCCACTTCGATTCCAAAAAGTCGGCACCGGCAATCGATGGCGGCGTTGAGCAGCGCGCTGATGCTGGGCAGCCTGACGGTATCGGGCCACGCGGCCATTCATGCAGGCTGGGGCGGCTGGCTGCACCGCGGCAACGACTGGCTGCATCTGCTCGCCGCCGGCTTCTGGTTCGGCGCGTTGGCTCCCGTCGTCCTGCTGCTGAGCCGCCTGCGCCAAGTACGAGGGAGACGATCCGCCGCGATGGCGCTGGCCAGATTCTCCAGCATCGGGCATGTTGCCGTCGCGCTCGTATTGCTCTCGGGCATGGTGAATACCGGACTGATTCTCGAGGGTTGGCCGGGCGACTGGTCGATGACGTATCTACGACTGCTAGGGGCAAAGATTGCTCTGGTCGGCATCATGGTGCTCGTGGCGCTCTACAACCGCTACCGACTGGTGCCTCGTCTTGCTAGCGCCTCCGACTCGCTGATCCGTTTGAAACACGCCACTTTGCTCGAATTGGTGTTGGCGGTAACCGTGATTGCGCTGGTAGCCGCCTTCGGCATGATGCCACCCCGGTAAGCCTGTAACAGGCGGCGAGTTTCTCCGATCATCTAGACAGGCAGGCGCTGCCAGAAGGCCTCAGCGGAAGCCGGCAGCGTCGTTCTGGCGCGGGTGATGTGGATCTCGACCGGGATATCCCAGCCCGGCCCGAGCGCGCGGACCAGTTGCCCATCGCGCCACTCTGCCTCCGCCAGAATGAGCGGAAGCCAGGCCACCCCCTTGTTCTCGAGCGCCATCGACATCAATACCGCCGCCAGATGACTCGAGAACATCGGCTCTCGCGAGGCGAATTCGGCGTCGCTGCGCAAACGGTGAGCCACGATGCGTCCCAGCCCCGAGGCTTCGGTGTAGGCCAGATAGGGAACGGCGGGATCGTCCGCCGTCAGAAAGTCGGGATCAGCGTCTGCCTCGCTGTCATTATCCGCGCCGAATTCCCTGCCCAGTTTGGCACCGATCAGTGGTATCAGGGTGTCCTGCGCGATCCTGTGGCTCATGAACTGGCTCGGGTCGAGTCGTGTGGGCACGTCAGGATGGCGGTGGCTGAGCAGAAAATGCA
>Ga0207878_100249_pt1 | contig 30239 bp, 30 predicted proteins | sample LinPmetageLP41_FD_184053 | JGI IMG/M metagenome (GOLD analysis project Ga0207878, IMG submission 184053) | Marine viral communities from the Pacific Ocean - LP-41 (SPAdes) | ecosystem: Environmental > Aquatic > Marine > Oceanic | place: Pacific Ocean | collected 2010-08-27 | reverse complement strand
CGCCGGCAAAACGACGCTGCTGCGCACCCTCGCCGGACTGACGCCCCCGGTCAGGGGCACTGTCGATGCGGACGTCTGCGCCTATGCCGCCCATGCCGACGGGCTGAAATCACAACTGACCGTGGCCGAGAACCTCATCTTCTGGGCGCGCGTCTTCGGACGCCGCGATATCGCGCCCGCCGTTCATGCCTTTGACCTGCGCGCCCTGCTCGACCGCCCTGCCGCCGACCTGTCCGCCGGGCAGAAGCGCCGTGTCGCCCTTGCCCGCCTGCCGCTGACCGCCCGTCCGGTCTGGCTGATGGACGAGCCGACGGTATCGCTGGATGCCGCCAATGTCGCGTTGTTCGGTCGCGCGGTCGCCGTGCATCTGCAAACCGGAGGTTGTGCCATCCTCGCCACCCACATCGACCTTGGCCTGCCGGACACCCGCACCCTCGACGTGACACGCTTCACCGCGACGCAGACCGACGACACGACCGACCCTTTCGCCGAGGCGCTGGAATGACGGCGCTCCTGCTTCGCGACCTGCGGCTGGCGATCCGGGCCGGGGGCGGCTTCGGTCTGGGGCTGGCGTTTTTCCTGATCCTCGCCACACTGGTGCCCCTCGCCGTCGGGCCACAGCCCACCCTGCTCGGGCCGATCGCACCCGGCATCCTGTGGCTCGGTGCGCTGCTGGCCTGCCTGCTCTCGCTGGATCGCATTTTTGCGCTGGACCTCGAGGACGGCTCCCTCGACCTGATCGCCACCGCGCCCTTGCCGCTGGAAGGCGTGGCGACCGTCAAGGCCCTGACCCACTGGCTGACAACCGGTCTGCCCCTGACAATCATCGCCCCCGCCCTGGGTCTGCTGCTGTTCCTGCCCTCCTCCGCGACCCTCTGGCTGGTGATCGCGCTGCTGATCGGAACCCCGGCCCTGTCATGGCTGGGCACTTTCGGCGCGGCGCTGACGGTGGGCCTGAAACGCGGCTCGCTGCTTCTGTCGCTCTTGGTATTGCCGCTCTACATTCCCACACTCGTCTTCGGGGCCGAAGTTGTGCGCCGCGGGGCCGAAGGCCTGCCGACCGCCACCCCCCTCGCCCTGCTGGGCGGCATCACGCTGGGCTGTATCGCGCTTCTGCCCTTTGCCACCGCCGCCGCGCTTCGCGTCAACCTGCGATAACGCGACGGCCAACCGGTGCGCCCCGCCGCCGCCCGGCGCGAAATGGACAGAGGCGGCCTGCGGAGGGTATCGTCCTTACATCCCGCGCAGCGGTATGCCCCAAAAAGGAAGCAAGGAAGACCATCCGATGTCCTTCCAACTCTCTTGCTCCGGTCCCGATATCTACGAAAGAACCCTTGTGCCCCTCTGGTTCGGACGCTGGGCCGAGGCAGGACCGCCTTGATCGCCGATGTGTCCCGCGCGCTCCGCGGCTACGTTGTGGGCGACCGGATGATCTATCCAGATGCGGTGAACGTCCTGACCGGGTTGAAACAGCATCCGATGACATCTCAGGGCGATGGCACTTTGCCGTCACAGGTATAGGTGATCGCGACGGGGCGCGCGCCCTGCGCCAGTGCCTGACCCGAATATCGTCGGTGCAGGACAGACGCCCCCGGCAGGGCCTGTTGCATGCACTCCCTGCCGCAACCGGAAAACCGGGCCTTCACCCTTGCGCGAGGTCGCTTGCGACCCCCGGCTACGCCCCATAGAACGCGCGTAATGTCGATATGGGAATACGCCAATCCGCGCCGCTTCATGGCGTTGTCCGCCAGGGTTCAGCCATGGATCTGGGGCGTGGCGATCGTGTTGTCGGGCAGCGGCCTGATCTGGGGGTTCTTCTTCACGCCAGAAGACTTCCGCATGGGCTATTCGGTCAAGATCATCTACATCCACGTTCCCTCCGCCTTCCTTGCCATCAATGCGTGGTTCATGATGCTGGTCGCCTCGCTGATCTGGCTGATCCGCCGCCACCATGTCTCCGCACTGGCCGCCCGCGCCGCTGCACCCATCGGTCTCGTGATGACCGCCGTGGCGCTTCTGACCGGCGCGATCTGGGGCAAGCCGATGTGGGGGACATACTGGGAATGGGACCCACGCCTGACGTCTTTCCTGATCCTAGGACTGTTCTATCTTGGCTATATCGCACTCTGGTCGGCCATCGAAAACCAGGATGCCGCCGCCGATCTCACGTCGATCCTCTGCCTTGTCGGCACGGTCTTCGCAGTGCTGTCGCGCTACGCCGCGCAGTTCTGGAACCAGGGCCTGCATCAGGGCGCATCGCTGTCGCTGGATGCACAGGAGAATATCTCCGACGTCTTCTGGCTGCCACTGGTCGTAACGCTCGCCGGGTTCGTGGCCCTGTTTCTCGCGCTGGTCCTGATGCGCACCCGAACGGAGCTGCGCCGGCGCCGTCTGCATTCCCTTGCCGCAAAAGCCCGTCTCGCATGAAGGATCGCCCATGATCGACCTTGGCAAATACAGCTTCGATATCCTGCTGGCCTATGGCCTGTCGGGCATCCTGATCGCGGGCCTGATCTTGCAGTCCGTCGTCGCCTCTCGCCGTACCGCGCGCCGCCTGAAGGAGATCGAACAATGAAGATCCTCGCCCTCATCCCCCTCGCGATTTTCGCGGCGCTCGGGGGATTCTTCGCGTCCGGTCTGTTCCGCGACAACCCCAGTGCCCTGCCGTCGACCTTCATCGGCAGGCCCGCCCCGGCACTGGAATTGACCGCTCTGCCCGGAAAACCGGTGCTGACCTCCGCTGTCCTGACGGACGGAGAGGTCAAGCTGATCAACTTCTGGGCCAGCTGGTGCGTCCCCTGCCGGGTCGAACATCCCCAGATCCAGGCCCTGTCGGAGATCGTTCCGGTCTATGGCATCAACTACAAGGACCAACGCGATGCCTCGCCCGACGCGGCGCTGGGCTTCCTCAAGGAACTGGGCGACCCCTATGCGGCCATCGGGGCCGATGATACCGGCCGCATCGGTATCGAATGGGGGCTGTATGGCGTGCCCGAAACCTTCATCGTGGACGGCGCGGGTATCGTCCGCCTGCGCTATGCCGGGCCGATCACGGCGTCGGTCATGCAAGATCAGATCCTGCCCGCCATCGAGGCCGCGCGCACGCCCTGACGGCACCACAGGCGATACCGCTGGTCTGCACTGTCGGGATGCGCGGCCTGCGCTCTGCCAGGTCTCTTCCCTGCGCCAGACAGGTCACGGGCGTGCAGCTTTCTTCTGCTAATGGCCCGCTTGGCCTGTCCGTCGCCTTCACCGCAATCCGGTCCATCGGCATCCCGACCTTTACTTCAGCAAAGCGGCCGACATTGGCCAGGCTCCGGTGTCGGTTGCATGGGGCAAAGATGACGCGGCGCGCACGCGGCAATGCGGCTGGAACTTCGCTTTGCAGCCCGGAACCGACTTGGGATTGGGCACCTTCGCGCCAACGGATCCACACATGTGTCCATACCGGACCGATGCATCACACTTACCGCACACACCCTTTCCCCACCCCCGCATCTCGCCTATTCTGTCCGTGAGCACACAAGATAGAGCAGCCAATGCCCGAAGACCTTCTCAACAGCGCCGCCTCCAAGGATACCTACGACGCCTCCTCCATCGAGGTGCTGGAGGATATGGAGCATGTGCGCCTGCGCCCCGGCATGTATATCGGCGGCAAGGACGAACGGTCGCTGCACCACATGGTCGCCGAAATCGTCGACAACTCGATGGACGAAGCCGTCGCGGGCCACGCCACCTGGATCGAGATCGAGCTGCACGACAACGGCCACGTCTCCGTGCGCGACAACGGGCGCGGCATTCCGACCGATCCGCACCCCAAGGACCCGTCGAAATCCGCGCTCGAAATCATCTTCTGCACCCTGAACGCGGGCGGCAAGTTCTCGGGCGACAGCTACCAGACCTCGGGCGGTCTGCACGGCGTCGGCTCGTCCGTCGTCAACGCCCTGTCCGACCACCTGCGCGTCGAAGTCGCCCGCAACCGCGAACTCTACGCCATGGAATTCTCCAAAGGTGTGCCGCAGGCCCCGCTGGCCAAGGTCGGCGCGGCCCCGAACCGACGCGGCACCGCCGTCACCTTCCACCCGGACCCCGAAATCTTCGGCGCCCTGACCTTCAAACCGTCCCGCCTGTTCCGCATGGCACGCTCCAAGGCCTACCTGTTCTCGGGCGTCGAAATCCGCTGGAAATCCGGCATCGACGACGGCGAAACCCCGACCGAGGCGACATTTCACTTCCCCGGCGGCCTGTCCGACTACCTGCGCGAAACCCTCGGCACCGCCAGCACCTATGCCGACGCCCCCTTCGCCGACACCGTGTCGTTTGAAAAGTTCGGCGTGCCGGGCAAGGTCGAATGGGCGATCAACTGGACCCCGTCCCGCGACGGATTTATCCAGTCCTACTGCAACACCGTTCCCACCCCCGAAGGCGGCACGCATGAGGCCGGGTTCTGGGCCGCGATCCTCAAGGGCATCAAGGCCTACGGCGAACACGCCAGCAACAAGAAGGCCGCGCAGATCACCCGCGACGACCTGACCACCGGGGCGGGCGCGCTGGTGTCCTGCTTCATCCGCGACCCGGAATTTGTCGGCCAGACCAAGGACCGCCTCGCCACCGTCGACGCCCAGCGGATGGTCGAAAACTCCGTCCGCGACCGCTTCGACAACTGGCTGGCGGGCGACACGAAATCCGCGGGTGCGATCCTCGACTTCCTCGTCCTGCGCGCCGAGGAACGCCTGCGCCGCCGCGCCGAAAAGGAAACGGCCCGGAAATCCGCGACGAAAAAACTCCGCCTTCCCGGCAAACTCGTCGACTGCTCGCAGAACGCCCGCGACGGCACCGAATTGTTCATCGTCGAGGGCGACAGCGCGGGCGGCTCCGCCAAGATGGCCCGAAACCGCAAGACCCAGGCCCTCCTGCCCCTGCGCGGCAAGATCCTGAATGTGCTGGGCGCGGCCTCCGGCAAACTGACATCGAACGCGGAAATCAGCGACCTGTCACAGGCCCTCGGCGTTTCGCTCGGCACCCGGTTCAACATCGATGACCTGCGCTATGACAAGGTCATCATCATGACCGATGCCGACGTCGACGGCGCGCATATCGCGGCGCTCCTGATGACGTTCTTCTTCACCCAGATGCGCCCGATGATCGACGCGGGCCATCTCTACCTCGCCTGCCCGCCCCTGTTCCGCCTGACGCAGGGCGCGCACCGCGTCTATTGCGTTGACGAGGCGGAACGCGACGCCGCGCTGGCCCGCGGCCTTGGTGGCAAAGGCAAGATCGACGTCTCGCGCTTCAAGGGTCTGGGCGAGATGGACGCGAAAGACCTGAAGGAAACCACCATGGACCCGGCCTCCCGCAAGCTGATCCGCATCACGATCAACGAAGAGACGCCGGGCGATACCGGCGATCTGGTCGAGCGGCTGATGGGGAAGAAGCCTGAGATGCGGTTTCAGTATATTAGTGAGAATGCACAGTTTGCTGGGGAGTTGGATGTTTGATTTGTTCGATGACCGAGCAAACATAACAAAGAGGCAGTTGATATATGCTTCAACTTGCTTCCCTGACGAAATATCTTCCTTTTCGGATAATAAAGCTAAAGAAGTGGCGGCAGAAAAGTTTTTTGGGACTCCCGGTAAATGGAAGTACGACGATCTTCGCAACACTCTGCGAGAGTTATATTCGGGTGGCGACGTTTCGCAAATCGAATCAGCTGTAAGAAAGCTGCCAGGCAAGGGAGAGGGCTCTGCAAAGCTATCGATCATAAAATCGGTCGTCAAGTGCCTGCCTCCGAACACCTGGACTAGCATAAATCAAGGCTCAAATACGATAGAAATTTCAGACCAATACGAAATTAGGAATGTGTTCGACATTCATCTAAAGCATAAAACGGAAATCATACACCTGTTCGTAATCCCACACTCAGACGTTAGGTTAAAAAGGGTTCAAGAGGATAGGTTACTTCAACTATTGTCATATATTCCATTCTGTCCAAAAAATGAGTTCATTTCCCTTATAAGCGTGCCAGTAATTTCAAATCACAGGACAGGAAAACAGCGACTGACAAAATCTGGATATTTCTCAGAGGTAGACGGTACGAAATCGATGATAGTACACTTTCGGAAAATTATTGATGATCTCAGCCAGAAACCGTAGGGTGGGTGAAACCCACCATTCCCACCCTCAACCCGCACAAACGGTGGGTTTCACCCACCCTACATCCTGCGCCTCACAAACCGACCGCCTGATGCAAACTTCGGATCGGTGGGTTGCACCCACCCTACGCCACCGCACGCCCTCAGATCCCCCACTTCGGCAACCGTCCTGCGGCCACCTCCCGGTGCACCGACGAATACGGCCAATCCACCGCCCGGTCCGCCAGCCCATGCTTCACCGGATTGCCCCACACATATCGTAACGTCGCCGCCAACTCCGCCTCGTTCCGGACGCAGCGCTCCCAAAACCGACGTTGCCAAATCCCGACCTCGCCCTTGCGCGCCTTGCTGACTGACCGGGAACAGGTCGTCCCTACCGATACCGAAAATTCCCGTTTGATCCGCCGCCACCGGGTCGGAAAATCAGAATCCCCGTCCGGAAGGGTCCAGATGGCATGGATATGGTCCGGCAGGATCACGACCGCCCGCGTGGCGAACGGCATCTCCCCGGCAATCCGCCCATAAGCCAAGCGCAGATCATCGATTTGGTCGGTCAGCAGCGATCCGCCGCGACACGCCAGGTTCACCGTGAAGAAATACGTTCCGCCCGGAACGAAGAAGCGTCTGTAATTCGACATGCCGCATCTGACGACAAATTGGTTAATGATGGGTTCACCCACCCTGCATTCTCGCCCTAACCTGCCGCCCATGCGCGCCCTCTTCCTCCTCGCCCTCCTCGCCGCCTGCACCCGCCCGCTGACCCCGGCGGAAACGGCCCTCCTCGCCCCGATCCACGGCCCGTCCCTCGACACGTCGCAGGTCCGCCTGACCCGCGCGCCCATCGTCGGGGCCTTTCCCATCACCTATGACGCCCGTCCGCGTGCCACCTGCCGCGAACGCATCGGCCCGCCCGAGGTCGGGCGCGTCATCGCGCGCACCGGCGGCATCGTCCTGTTCGAAAATCTGTTCCTGAGCGGCGAGGCCTGGCGCGACGATTATGCCGCAGACAAGCCGCTCGATCTCGCCTACGCGATGTTCCTCGTCCACGAGACGACGCATGTCTGGCAATGGCAGAACCGCGCGTGGACCGGGTATAGCCCGATCAAGGCCTTCACCGAACAGGTGACATTCGACGACCCGTATCTGCTGGAACCCGATCCCACACGCGCCTTCCTGGATTACGGATACGAGCAGCAGGCGTCATTGGTCGAGGAGTATCTGTGCTGCGCCACGCTCGACCCCGCAGGCGGGCGCACGGACGCTCTCCGCAACCTGCTGTCGCAGGTCATGCCGGTGGCCGGGCCCGAAGCATTCGCCCGCCCGGTCGTTGTCCCCTACGCCGAAGATCTGAACGGCATCTGCGCCTGAGCCAGTGCAGAAACCGGTATGTACGGGGGGTGTACAGGGGGTGCACGGGGGGTGACCCCCGCTTGCCCGCCCGTCAGACAAGTTTTCCTTAACCGGCGGCAGCGTCGGATTCGGCCCGTTCCGACAACGTCAGCCACTCTTCCTCGACAGCCGCCAATCTGGCATGCCGCGCAACCAGTGCATCGGTCGCCTTCTGAAATTTCGCGGGCTGGCTGGTGAACAACTCGGAGTCGGACATCAACTCTTCCAATTTGGCGATCTCCGCTTCCAGCCGGGCGATCTCGGCGGGCAATTCGTCCAGCCGGTGCTGTTCGGTATAGGTCAGGCTGTCGGTCTTTTTCGACACTGATGCAGACCCGCCACCCCTTGCGGACTGCTTCGCCGTTTTTTCTTTTACCGTGTTATTTTCAATAGTTGCGCCGCGTTGTTCAACCATGTCGGTCCAGCCGCCGGGATAGACCTGCGCCCGCCCGTTGCCTTCCATCGCGATGGTCTGCGTCGCCACACGGTCCAGAAAATCCCGATCGTGACTGACCAGAAGGACGGTGCCGTCATAATCGCCCAGCACGTCCTGCAACAAGTCCAGCGTCTCGATATCCAGGTCGTTCGTCGGTTCATCCAGAACCAGAAGGTTCGATGGCATCGCCATGATCCGGGCCAGCAAAAGCCGCGCCTTCTCGCCCCCTGAAAGCGACTTCACCGGCGCCTTGAACTGCTTGTCATCAAACAGAAAATCCTTCAGGTATCCCGCCACATGCTTCGGCGTCCCGCGAACCATCACCTGGTCACTCGCCCCCGAAACCCCGAGGAGCGGATCAAGTGTCAGCGAGTCCCAAAGCGTCGCCTCCGGGTCCAGTTTGGCCCGCGCCTGATCGAACACCGCGACCTCAAGATTGGTGCCCAGCGTGACGGTTCCCGCATCCGGTTTCACTTCGCCCAGAAGCATCTTCAGAACGGTCGTCTTGCCAACGCCATTCGGACCGACGAACGCAACCCGATCGCCCCGCAGCACCCGCAGGTTGAAGTCGCGCACGATCAGCTGTTCGCCAAAAGACTTCGTTATATCAAGGGCCTCTATGACACGCTTACCGCTGGCCTGCCCCGCATCCAGTTCCAGAGCCGCGGTTCCCGCGCGGCGGATCTGGGACGATCGCTCGGCGCGCAGTTCGGACAGTGCACGCACCCGGCCCTGATTGCGTTTACGGCGGGCCGAAATGCCTTCGACGGCCCAGCGCGCCTCGGACTTGATCTTGCGGTCCAGCTTGTGCCGCTGCTTGTCTTCCTCTTCCCAGGTCTTGTCGCGCCAGGCCTCGAAGCTTTCGAAACCCTTCTCTTGACGCCGGGTCATGCCACGGTCGATCCAGAGGGTTGCGCGGGTCAGCGACCGAAGGAATGCACGGTCGTGCGAGATCAGGACAAAGGCCGCGCGGGTCGATTTCAGCTCTGTCTCCAGCCAGGCGATGGCTTCGATATCAAGATGGTTCGTCGGCTCGTCCAACAGCATCAGCTCCGGCGCCTCGGCCAGCAATTTCGCCAGGGCCGCACGACGACATTCGCCGCCCGATGCGGCTTCGGGGTCGGCTTCAAGGTTCAGCTTCAACCCTTCTGCCACTGCCTCCACACGCCATGATTCCGATGGATCGAGGTTCGACGTGGCATAGTCGCCCAGGGTCGCAAAACCCGACAGGTCCGGCTCCTGCTCCATGTATCCGACCGATGTTCCGGGGGATAACACGCGCGTGCCCTTGTCGGATTCGACCAGACCGGCCATGACCTTCATCAGGGTCGATTTGCCCGACCCGTTGCGGCCCACCAGGGCAACGCGGTCGCCTTGCTGGACGACGAGGCCAAGCTCGGAAAATACCGGTGCCCCCCCGAACGTGAGGGAAATGTCGGAGAGTTGAAGAAGGGGTGCGCGTGCCATGTCGCGCCGCCTATCGCTGCGGGCGCGCAGGGTCAATCGCCCGTGGCCCGGCGCCGATCAAACGGCGTCCAGCATCCCAGTCAGCAGCCGGGCACGCCCGGGAGAGATTGCTTCGATGGGCAGCGCGGTGAAGACATGAAGGGTTCCCAGGTCGCGGTCGACAACGGCATGATCGGACACCACAGCGCCAAATGACAGGTAAGACCGGAGCAGCGACGGCAGCGGGCCGGGAACCAGCGACAGCGACTGTGTCAGGAGAGCTTTGCGCCGGGGGGCCCATGCATCTGGGGCCTGCCGGTCGGCCAGTCGCGCCATGCCTGCACCATTCGCCGGAAAGGACGAACACCCATAAAGAACGGCGGTCCCTTCGACCCCGACAATCCGGGCGAGCGATGCCAGTAAAAGACGCGGCACGTCCAGGTCACGGCACTCGGGCGCAAGACAGACCCGTCCGACCTCGAGCGCCGAGGCGAAACCGGCCGAAAAGGCAGACAGATCATAATGTTGTGCCGTATATCCGGTCAGGACATCCGCGCCCCGCTGAACGGTCAGCCGGGCGCAGGCGGCGATACCGGTCGCATCCTCGATCAAAAGATGCCTGGCCTGCGCATCGTAAGCATCGGCATCGCAGGCCCCTGACCGAAAAACCCGCGCCCGAAGGTCCAATGCAGCCTCTGCCTGTGCCAAAGACACGATACGCGCCCGCCAGCGTCCTGCCTTGATGTTCACCGTAGCCTCCGGGCTTGGCGCAAGGGTGTCGCGCGCCTAGATCAAGTCTCGCACCGCACCTTCGCGGTGTCCACGGAAAGGCATGCACAATGGACAAGGTCGTCAAGTCGGACGCGGAGTGGAAAGAGCAACTGGGACCCGAGGCCTTCAAGGTTCTGCGCGGTCACGGGACCGAGCGTGCCGGCACGCACGAGGATTTCCCAAAGGGTGCCGGGACCTATCGCTGCAAGGGGTGTGGTGCACCGCTGTTCGATCAGGCGCACAAGTTCGAGAGCGGGACCGGATGGCCGTCATTCTGGCAGCCGGTCGATGGCGTGCAATCCGAAACCGTGGATGAAAGCGTGGACAATTCGTGGTTCATGAAGCGGACCGAAGTGCATTGCGCCCGCTGCGACGGCCATCTGGGGCATGTGTTCCCCGACGGGCCGCAGCCGACCGGCCTGCGCTATTGCATCAACGGTGTCGCCCTGGCGTTCGAGGCAGAGGACTAGGTCGCGTTCTGAACGGGGCGTCGCAAAGGCGTCCTGGACGACAGGAACCGGTGCCAGACCTGCCCTGTCCGTGTCACATAACGGATAGGACGGGTCGCCATGTCAGGGACTATCGTCCAGCGTCTGGCCGACATTGATGCGGCCGAAGTTACGGATGATCTGCTGGATCAGGCCAAAGTCGCGAATCGAGGTTTCGGTCACGCGCCGCGACAGCGGGACGACCCGGCCCCGCTCCAGCCCGAAGCGTTCGATATTGGCCAGTGTGCCGTTTTCGGAAAAGCTGATCGCGACCAGTTCCCGGCTTTCTACCTTGGGTGCCCGATAGGCAAAATTCTTGACCCGGCTCTGGATATAATACCAAGAATCGTCCCGCTCTACCCCGTTGGTGGACGGTCGACCGATGGTCTGCTCGACAGTGGCGCGGGTGTCCCGTCCTACGACAAGCGACTGAAGATCGACCTCTGTCGGGACATATCCATGATTGCGATACGTCGCGGCGCAGGCAGACAGGCCCACCATAAGAAGGGCCGCGCACAGCGCCTTTACGATCTTGCCCATTGCCAGCCCCTTATCGCCCATGTCCCGCAGCCCCCCGTTGCCCGGAGGAACCATTCGGAATATGGCTTAACCGTCCACGCCTGCTCCATCAAGGGTGGGTGCGTGTCGCCATCAAACTGGTCTGCCTGTTATGAAACCCGTTCTGTCCCATCCCGTCCGCTTTGCCGACATGCCGCAACGCAAGGTTTCGCGTATACGCCTTGTCCCCGACGTAGGACAGCTTGAGGCGTTGGCCGATCGTCTGGACGTCGATGCGTTTCGCAAGGTTCTGCTGGATGTTGAGCTTTCGCCCGGACCGGGACGCGACTGGACGCTGACCGGCAAGCTGGGCGCGACGGTGGTGCAACCGTGCCGCGTCACCACGGAACCCGTTGTCACCCGCATCGATGAGCCGGTCGTCCGCCGCTATACTCCCGACCTGACGACGCCTGAAGGCGAAGAGGTCGAGATGCCGGAAGACGACAGTCTGGAGCCTCTGCCGAAGGTTCTGGATCTGGGAGATGTACTGGAGGAGGCGCTGGCGTTGATGATCCCGGAATTTCCCCGCGCCGAGGGGGCGGAAGACATTGATCTGACTGTCCAGCCACCTGGAGCCGAGCCGTTGAGCGACGAAGCCGTCAAGCCGTTCGCGGGTCTGGCCGCATTGAAGGCGCGAATGGAAGGCGGCGAATGACGCAGCCTTCGGGATCGCCGACTTAGCTGGCGACCGTCAGCATCGCTTCTATTTCGATCATGCGGTCGGGTGTGAAATGCGTATTGAAGTCGCGGTTCGGCGTGACGTCGGCAGTTGCCAGCCCGAGGATCAGAACAGGGGCTGCGATGAGGGTAAGTATAAGCGGGATGTGGCGCATCTTTGCGCTCCTTCACGGGTGGGTGGCCAGTTGGCCGGGCCGCTGAAGCGGCGGCGGATACATACAGAGACGTTCAATATACCATAAAAGTTGCAAAATCGCGCCTGATCATTTCGAGAGACCCGATGTGTGAAATTCACGCGGACCACCGAGCCGGATGATTCTGCGGCATTATTTCAAGCCGCCGGGTCGCCCTTGCATTTGGCTGCAATGACTGTATGACGCGCGCTCCGGTCGGGAACGCCCGGAAAGCGCTGGACCCTTCGCACGAATGCCACTAGGGACCGCAGGCAAGATTCACAGATACCCGGGGGCGTCGATACCCCTGTTTCAGTTAGACCGAGGTTGAGCCATGGCTGTTCCGCAGAACAAGATCACCAAGTCCCGCCGCAACAACCGGCGCTCGCACGATTTTCTCGTGCCCGGCAATCCGGCCGAATGCCCCAACTGCGGCGAGCTGAAGCGCCCGCATCACGTTTGTGGTGCCTGCGGCCACTATGCCGACCGCGAAGTCATTGCGGCGGATGCCGTTGATCTGGATGACGACGTCGCCTGATCGGTGTCGCACAAGGTAAGGAAGGGGGCGTTTCATGTCGGATAAGACCGGCATGGCCCCTATCCGCGATGCAGCGGCCACCGGCGTGCTGTCCATCGACGCCATGGGAGGCGATCTTGGCCCCGAAGCCGTGGTCTCCGGGCTGGCTCTCGCCGTCAAGAAAATCCCTGCTATCCGTTTCATCGTTCACGGCGACAAGCCGACCCTGGATGCGCTGATTGCCAAGCGTCGCGGCCTGTCCGATCATTGCACCGTGCGCCATGCCGATGACATCGTCGCCATGACCGACAAACCGTCGCAGGTTCTTCGCACCGGCAGGGACACGTCGATGTGGTCCGCCGTCGAAGCCGTCAAGTCGGGCGAAGCCACTGTCTGCGTCAGCTGCGGCAACACCGGTGCGCTGATGGCGGTGTCGACGATCCGCCTGCGCAAGCTGCCGGGTGTGAATCGCCCCGCGATCGCGATCCTCTGGCCGTCGCGCAACCCGTCGGGTTTCAACGTGATGCTGGACGTCGGGGCCGATATCAGGGCCGACGCCGAAGATCTTGTGCAATATGCGCTGATGGGCATGTCCTATGCCCGCAACGGGCTGGGACTGGATCGTCCCCGCGTCGGCTTGCTGAATGTCGGCACAGAAGAAAACAAGGGCCGGACCGAGCTGAAGGATGCGCACGATCGCATCGAAAAAGTCGCGGTCGACAACGGATTCGATTTCGTGGGTTTCGTCGAGGGCGGCGATATTCCGGGCGACCGCGTCGATGTGATCGTGACCGACGGATTCACCGGCAATGTCGCGTTGAAAACCGGCGAAGGCACGGCCCGTTTCGTCCGCGACATGCTGGCCGAGGCGTTCCGCGCCACGCCCCTCTCCAAGGTCGCGGCCCTGTTGGCGATGTCCTCTCTCAAGCGCCTGTCGCGCCGCATCGATCCACGCCGGGTCAACGGCGGCGTCTTTCTGGGCCTGAACGGTACGGTCGTGAAATCCCACGGATCGGCGGATGAGACCGGCATCGCAGCGGCTGTCGGGCTGGCCTGGAACCTCTCGGAAGCTGGGTTCAGCGAACGCCTGAAGGCACGCGTCGCCGCCGCGACTGCCACGCTGGAACAGACCGCCCCCGAGGCAGAAACATGATCCGCGCGCAGGTCCGCGGCATTGGCCATTATCTGCCCGAACGGGTCGTGCCGAACGACTGGTTCACATCTTTTCTGGACACATCGAACGAGTGGATCGTCTCCCGGTCCGGAATCGAGCGTCGGCATTTCGCGGCCGAGGGTCAGACCACTTCGGACTTGGCCATCCGTGCGGCCCGCGCCGCGCTTGACGATGCAGGACTGGTTGCGGACGACATCGACTCCATCATCCTCGCCACCTCAACGCCCGATCTGACGTTTCCTGCGACAGCGACCATTGTACAGGCCGGGCTTGGCATGACACGTGGCTTCGCCTTCGACGTCCAGGCGGTCTGCGCCGGGTTTGTCTTTGCCCTGGCCAATGCCAACGCGATGATTCAATCAGGTCAGGCAAAGCGCATTCTGGTGATCGGGGCGGAAACCTTCAGCCGGATCATGAACTGGGAGGATCGGGGCACCTGTGTACTGTTCGGCGATGGTGCAGGCGCGCTGATTCTGGAAGCGGCCGAGGGCGACGGTACCGTCGAAGACCGGGGTATCCTGGCGACCGATCTGAACTCCGATGGACGATACAGGGATATTCTTCAGGTTTCCGGCGGCGTGTCGTCATCGCAGACCACGGGCCATCTGATGATGGCGGGCAAGGAAGTCTTCCGCCACGCCGTCGATAAACTGGCGCAGACCACTGTGGCGGTGATGGACAAGGCCGGAGTGACAGCAGAAGATATCGACCGTGTTGTGCCGCATCAAGCCAACATCCGCATCATCACCGGCACCGCCCGCAAGCTGGGCCTGCCGATGGAAAAGATCGTAGTCACGGTGCAGGACCACGGCAATACTTCTGCGGCATCGATTCCCCTCGCCATGTCGGTCGCCAAGGCTGAGGGCCAGTTGCGCTCCGGCGAACTTGTCGTAACGGAAGCGATCGGTGGTGGCCTGGCCTGGGGGGCCGTTCTGCTGCGATGGTAACCTAACCCCCGGATGACATTGCACCTTTCTAATTTTCCGGATGCCCCGGCGACTGGCGGTCTTTTGCATGAACTTCGCCCTGCAACCCCCTCTCGTTGACTTGTTTTCTGCCAAGGCCCAAAGCTTGCGCAGGATGCGGAATAACCAATTTCGAAATCGAGGATATTCATGACTGACAAAACGCTGACACGCATGGATCTGAGTGAAGCTGTTTTCCGCAATGTTGGGCTGAGTCGTAATGAAAGCGCGGCTTTGGTCGGGCAGATTCTACAGCATGTCTCGGACGCCCTGGTTAACGGGCAACAAGTGAAGGTGTCGGGGTTCGGCACGTTTTCGACCCGTGACAAATCGGCCCGCGTGGGCCGCAATCCGAAGACCGGCGAAGAGGCACCGATTCCGCCTCGCCGCGTACTGACCTTCCGTCCATCGCACCTGATGAAGGACCGCGTTGCTGTCGGGAACGCCACCAGGAAGAGCTGATCCTTGGCAGGCCCTGAAAAATCAGACGGCGCGTTCCGTACGATCCGCGAAGTGGCGGACTGGCTGGGTGTGCCGACCCATGTCCTGAGGTTCTGGGAATCGAAGTTCAGCCAGATCGCGCCGGTCAAGGGCGCGGGCGGACGACGTTATTACCGGCCCGAGGATATGCGCCTGCTGGGGGGCATCAAGGTGATGCTGCACGATCAGGGTCTGACCATCCGGGGCGTCAGCCAGAAGATCGACGATGACGGCATCAAGGTGGTGATGGAGTTGTCTCCCGAACTGGAGACGGTCGAGACAACCTCTCCGGCGCGGCCCCGTCGCGTTATCCGCAGCGGCGAAGATGCCGAGACCGGTCGCGTTCTGGCCTTCGACCGGACGGCGCCGAAACCGGTGCCCGCCCCCCCGGATAAAGGCGAGCCTGCGGGTGCGGATCAACCCGGCGAGCAGGACATCGATGCGGACCAGATGCCGGACCAGCCAGGCGAAGAGGTCGAGTCTGTGCAACCGTCCGACCTGCCGCCGGACGCGCCCGAGAAGCCGTCGCAGCCGGATGTGATCGAGATGCCTGCCGCCCCCGAACCGGACCCTGATCCACCGGCGGATCCGAAAGAGGAGCGGGGCGTCGAACGCAAACCGCATGCGACACCATCGAAGGTCGCGCCGCCGGCGACAGCGCCTCCCCCACGGGGTATCGCCGGTTCGACGGTCTATGTTCCGGTGCTGTCACCTTCGGATCATCGCAAATTCCGCCGGATCGTTCGCAAGCTGCGTGGCCTTATCGAAGAGGTCGAGGCAGAGCTGACGGACGGTGACCAAAGCTGACCGGTATCGCAAAGCTTTCGGCTTGCGCGCCCCGGCGAAAGCCGTATGAAGGCGCTGAAGTCGGGCTATGGCGCAGCCTGGTAGCGCGTCCGTCTGGGGGACGGAAGGTCGCAGGTTCGAGTCCTGCTAGCCCGACCAAATCGCAACGCCTCTCCCCTCGCGGGGTGGGGCGTTTCGCTTATCAGGGGGGCCGATGAGCCATTCACAGAATACGCTGCCGACAGGCGTTCTGGCCAGTCAGCAGATCGAGGCACTGGTTGCCTCCGGTGCGATCGCAGCCCCTGCGCTGGTCCCCGGTCAGGTTCAGCCTGCCAGCCTGGATCTGCGACTGGGCAGCGTCGCCTATCGCGTTCGCGCCTCCTTCCTGCCGGGGGCCGGTCGCACACTGGAAGATCGGCTGGCCGAATTCGAAATGCACCGGATCGACCTGACCCAAGGCGCAGTGCTGGAAAAGGGCGCTGTCTATCTGGTGCCGCTACAGGAGCGTGTGGCCCTGCCCGTTGGTGTCTCTGCGGTCGCCAACGCCAAATCGTCTACCGGACGTCTGGACCTTCTGACCCGGACGGTCACCGATGGCGGGACCGAATTCGACCGCATTCCCGGAGGCTATGACGGGCCGCTCTATGCCGAAATCTGTCCGCGCAGCTTTTCTGTTCTGGTCCGTCCCGGAATGCGCCTGAACCAGATCCGCTTTCGCGTGGGCGAAGCGATGCTGTCCGACGACGCCCTGCGCAACCTGCATGCCGCCAGCCCGCTGGTCGATGGCACCCCTGTGATCGACGATGGATTGGGTTTCAGCGTCGATCTGACGCCCGGTCCGCAAACCCTTGTCGGATGGCGCGCCAAGCCCCACACCGGAGTCATCGACCTGGATCGACTGGGACATTACCGCCCTGACGATTTCTGGGAGGCAATCCGCACCGATCAGCGTCGCATCATCCTCGACCCCGGCGCGTTCTATATCCTCGTCTCGCGCGAGGCGGTCAGCATCCCGCCGACGCATGCCGCCGAAATGGCGCCCTATCTGGCCATGGTGGGTGAATTCCGGGTGCATTACGCGGGCTTTTTCGACCCAGGCTTCGGGCATGGTACGCCCGCGCGCGGCGTGCTGGAAGTTCGCTGCCACGAAGCGCCTTTCGTTCTGGAAGACGGGCAGATCGTCGGGCGGCTGGTCTATGAGACCATGTCCGAGACCCCGGCACAGCTATACGGACAAGGTATCGCGTCGAATTATCAGGGTCAGGGTCTGAAGCTGTCTAAACACTTCGCCGCGCCCTGACGTCAGACGACCGGGCAGCGCGCCCTCTGTTCAGGCGTCAGATTTTCCAGCGCGACGACCCAGGTATGCACGGCGAACAGGATTGCGCCCGTTTGCGGCAGACGCAGAACCGTCTGCCGTTCGGATCGCAGGTATCGCGACGGCCGGGCCGTTGACCTGGGTGCGGCTTCGGGCTTGGGTTGATACAGATCCGGCTCGGCGTAGCCAAGGGCATTTGCGCGCCACATCGCCCGGCCTATGGGGACACGGTCGAAAAGACGCTGCACCTGCCCTGCCAGCCGCACGTCATAGTCGGGGACCGGGCGGTGGATACGGGTCAGGGGACGGCCGATCTTTTCCGCCAGGGTCCAGGACGCGGGAAAGCACAGAAGGCCCGCGGTCAAGACATGTTCGTCGCCTTGGCGCTCCATCAGCAGCAGATCCTCCTGTAACAGATGGCCCAGCACCACAAGCGGCTCCCCGGTAAGCGACACGATTGCGCCATCGGGCCGGACGATCGTTTCGCCCCGGCGCGCGAACCCAGGCGGCAGAGTGTTCAGGATAAAGGCCAAAAGTTCTGCCTGCGCACGCCCCGAGCCGTCGCAGGTTCGCAGCACATCCACTCGCCGATCCCGCAAAAGGCGTTCGCGTTCCGCCATCTGCGGCCCATAGGCATCGTCGACCCTGACCCAATGCCCGGTTACAGGCATCAGGCCTGGCCTTCGCGACAGGCCCGGATCATCCCAAGGCGTATGCGGCAACATCGCTTGCAGAATTGGCGCGCCCTGCCCCTGATCCTTCATTCGCGCGGCGCGGCAGGGCTCAGCAGATCGGCATCACCCTCGGTGCGACGCTCGTCCTCGACCATACGCTCAATCGTGCGATCCGGTGCAACCTCTTCGGCCCTGAGTGGCTCCGGTGGAGGTGCGGGGTCCGCTTCGGACATCACAAGCGCTTCGGGACGGCTTTCGGAGTCCGGCAAATCCACTACGGGTAACGCGCCACCTGTCAGGTTAAGGCGGTAGGTCGGCTCCGGCATGCCGATCCCGGCACTGGTCAAAGCGCCCATGACCACGCGCAGCGCTTCACCCCGTGCGGCATTGAAATCGGCCTGTCGCTGATTGAGCCAAGCGAAGAATTCCACTGTCACGGTGCTGTCGCCCGCATCCTTGACCCAGACCTGAGGCGACGGATCGGTCAGCACGAACTCCAGACCGGCCAGCGTCTCAAGGCCGATACGCTTGGCTTCGGCCAGGTCGTCGTTCGGGTCGATCCCGAGCACGAAGCCGAAACGCCTTTCATCGTTTCGTGTGTAATTTATGATCTTCGCCTTGAAGACAAAAGCGTTCGGCAGGCGGACGTGATTGCCGTTCGGATCCAGCAGGATGGTCGCGCGGCTGGTCAACCGGATCACCGAGCCGATGGAGCCTTCGATGTCCACGACATCGTTGGGCCGGAAGGGTTGTCGCAGTGACAGCATGATCGACGCGATAAAATTCTCGACCGTGTCGCGAACTGCAAAGCCTACGGCCAGACCGACGATGCCGGCCGCCCCGAACAGGCCGGTCAGGATCGCCGTCGCGTTCAGGATATCGAGCGCCACGACAACCCCCGCAATCACGAAGACCAGGCGCAGCACGACGCGGTAGATTTCCGCGATGAAAGCATTCGGCGCCAGACTGTGCCACGGACGTTCCCAGCGGGCCAAGGCAAACCCCGCGACCATCACAAGCCCCCCCACCAGTATCGCAATCAGCAAAAGCGGCAGATAGCTGATGAACTGGCCGATCCGGTCCTGAAACCTTTCCAGAACGGGGTCCAGACGGGTGGCCACATCGGTCGTTTCGGTCACGTCGTTCTCGATCGCGACAACGCCGTCGACCCGTGCCGCGATTTCATCCAGCCGCGGCACGGCAGCGGCCTCGACCACCTCGCCCGAGAAGGTGACGATGCCTTCGCGAACATCGACGCTCACTCCGTCGTAGCCGTCCAGTTCGGCGATGATCGCCTCGATCCGGCGGTCGATGGCGGCGTCACCCAGGCTATCCTGCGCAGTCGAAATGGTGCCGGAAGGCTGCACCGGCTCCTGCGCGAATGTGGGAGAAGCAAGGCACAGGAAAAGCAGAGCGGTGCGAAACATCGCTACACTTTCGAGCACGATGCACATCGGATCAAGTCCATGCAGCGCATCTGTCAGAATGTCTGATCGTAGTCACCGACATTCGGCTCCACCCTGATGATCGCGTCGAGGTCTTCGAAGATCGCGCGCAATTCTTCCTGAGAAGTCGGGCTTTCGCAGACGACGACAAGGTTCGGGGTATTGGACGATGCCCGAACCAGACCCCAACCGCCGTTCTCCAGCATGACACGCGCGCCGTTGACCGTGATTACATCCACGATCTTCTGACCGCCCAGCGTGCCCTGCCCCTTCATCGGCACGATCCGGTCGACGATACGTTGCAAAGTATCGTATTTTTCCAGATCGGGGCAGTACGGCGAAAGGGTCGGCGTGTTATAGACCTTGGGGAGCGCTTTGCGCAGATCGCTCATCTTCATATCGGGGTTACGATCCAGCAGTTTGCAGACCTCGACCGCCACCCGCATGCCGCAGTCGTAGCCCCGCCCGATGGGTTCAGCCAGAAAGTAGTGCCCAGATTTCTCGAACCCGGCCAGGGCGCCGATCTCGTGGACGCGACGCTTCATGTGGCTGTGGCCGGTTTTCCAGTAATCCGCCTTGGCGCCATTGGCCTGCAGTACCGGGTCGCTGGCGAACAGGCCGGTAGATTTGACGTCGGCCACGAATTTCGAATTGGGATAGAGCCGCGACAGGTCGCGGGCCATGATGACACCCATGATATCCGCGAAAATCTCTTCCCCCTCGTCGTCGACCACGCCGCAGCGGTCACCGTCACCGTCGAAACCCAGCGCAAGATCCGCGCCGCTGGCCTTAACCGACGCCGACATATCATGCAGCATTTCCATCGCTTCAGGGTTCGGATTGTAGTGCGGAAAAGTATAATCCAGTTCGTTGTGCGACGGCACGACCTCAACCCCGATCCGGCGCAGCACTTCGGGCGCAAAGGCTGAGGCCGTTCCATTGCCTGTTGCGCAGACGATCTTGAGCTTCCGGCTCATCTGGAAATCACCGCAAAGGTCGTCGAGGTAGGCCTCCATCACGCCGTCCACACGCTCCCAAGTGCCGCCGGGTTTTGCCTCACCCTCACCATTCAGAACAATGTCACGAAGCTCGTTCATTTCGTCCGGGCCATGCGTCAATGGGCGCTCAAAGCCCATCTTCACGCCGGTCCAGCCGTTGGGGTTGTGCGAAGCGGTCACCATTGCAACGGCAGGCGCATCCAGATGGAACTGCGCGAAATAGGCCATCGGCGACAAGGCGGGACCGATGTCCTGCACATGGATGCCGGCCTGTGTCAGGCCCAGGATCAGGGCGTTCTTGATGGCGACGGAATAGTCGCGGTAGTCGTTGCCGACAGCAATCCGCGGTTCGATGCCGCGTCGCGTCATCTGGGTGCCAAGGCCCAGTCCCAGCGCGGTCACACCGGGCAGGTTGATCCCTTCGGGATATTTCCAGCGGGCGTCGTATTCCCGGAATCCGGTGGGCGCGATCATCGGGTCGCGCAGAAAAGCCCAAGTATTGGGCGTGACGTCGGCAAGCGGCTTCATGGTAATCCTCGCGCATGGACAGGTCGGTCGCGTCACAGCTAGCCGTGCAGACCCTTAATGCAAACCGGAAGTTAGCCAGACACCTGTTCGCGCAGGATTGCCGCTGTCAAAGAGACCATGAGATAGATGCCGGCAAAGACCAGAAACGCCAGAACCGTATTCTCGAAACTGCGCGGATAGGTCGGACGATCGGGCGCAATCGGCGGCACGGGCGTAGACAAATAACGCACCTGACGGTTCGCCTCGATCCGGGCCAGCTCCAGCTGCTGTGCAGATTGCTGAAGCAGAAGCTGCCGCGTCACAAGATCCTGTTGCGCGACCTGTAATTCGGCGGTGACCCTCGCAAGGCTGACTTCGTCTTCCACTCCGACGGTCAGACTCTTGCGGAGAGCATCGATTTCGGCTTGCAGACTGGCGATATTGGACTGCGCGACTTCGACCCGCGTGGCGTTGGGGCGCGCGTTGGACCGCAGTTGATCCAGGCGCAGACGCTCGGCCCGGACCTCGGTCTCCATGGCACCGATCTGGCTGTAAATCAGGGATTCCTCGGCGGTGGCAGAGACCACTCCGACACGTTCCTGCAAATCGACGATCCGGCTCTGTGCCTCCAGCATACGCTGTTCCGCTGCGGCGAAACTGTCCTGTGCCCCGGACATCTGATCGGTCCGCAAGCGAGAGGTCAGGTTATCGACCTGTTCTTCCGCATATCCGATCAGCGCCTTGCTGAACGCCGCGGACAACTTTGGATCTGCCGCCACGACTTCCATCTTGACGACACCTTCTGTCGGGTCATACCCAATCTGAACCATCCGCTTGTAGAGCTTGTAGGCCGCATCGCGCGAACCGTCTGCCTCCAGCCGCTGTAACGGGTCGATGCGGTCCTGCGAGAAATGTTCGGTGAAACCCAGGTCGCTATCGAGGCGGTTCAGTGCGTCGCGTGACAGAAGGTAGGACTGGACCGAGATGCTGTCCTGTTGCGTGGCCAGACCAGTGCCCGAAAACAACCCGCCCAGCCCCGTGGCCCCGGCGGAGGCAGCATCGGCTTGCTGGATGATGAATTCGGACTTGGTGGCATACATGGGCGTGGCGATGGTGTAGAAATAGAACGCGGCGATCGCTGTCGGCAGACCGACGAAAAATGTCAGACGCGTTGCCAGAAGGGCCAACCTGCGGCGGCGGCGGCGGGCAATGTCGCGCTGAATGTTGACGATTTCGTTGGCCCGGTGATCGGCATCGATCGTCGCCGGGATCGGTGTCGCGGGGGCCGGTGCCGAGGGCCGCGCGATGGCGGGCACCTGTGCGGATGGGTTGGCCTGCGCGCCTGCTCCGCCCTTGGCCGGACCGGGCACGAGCTGCAGCATATTGGACCGCTCGAAGGGGTCGATACCCCTGGCGCGCAGTGCCTCGACGGCTTCGCGGTCGGACCCTGCGCTTATCCCGTGTTTCTGGGCAATGCGTCGGGCCATGCGAAGCTGACGACCAGTGGGCGACGGGCCATCCGCTGGACGTGGCGACGGATCGTTGGCTGCCGTGACCTGTGCGCCCGGTGGGATGTCGGGCACGGGCATGGTCGCAGGCACCTTGGCACCGGGGCGATTGAAACCTGCATCCGGGCGGGTTCTGAACTTGAGGGCTTTAGGCATCGTATTCGTAAATCCTCCGGGCCTCTTCCAGGGTGTCGAACTGATACAGGCGCCCATCGCGCAGGACGGCCGCCGTACTCGCGAACCGTTCAAGGATTTCCGGCTGATGACTGACGATCACCACCGTCGCTTCTTTCAGACGATCCTTCAAGATCGACCCTGCCTTGCGATTGAATTCCGCATCCGTTGTAGATGGCATTCCTTCGTCGATCAGATAGATATCAAATTCCAGTGCCAGCATCAGCGAAAAACTGAACCGCGCCTTCATACCCTGGCTGTAGGTGCCGACGGGCATGTCGAAATATTCTTCGATGCCACACAGATACCGGCAGAACGCTTCGACATAATCGGGGTCGAGACCATAGAGCGTCGCGATATAGCGCGCGTTCTCGGTCGCCGTGTTCTTGGAGATGATACCGCCCATGAAGCCCAGTGGAAACGAAACGCGGCTGGTCCGGCGGATTTCTCCCTCGTCAGGTCTTTCAAGGCCCGCCATCATGTTGATGATCGTCGTCTTGCCGGTACCGTTCGGGGCAAGCACACCGACCGATCGCCCCGGTTCCACGCGAAACGAAGCGCGGTCAAGGATCACTTTGCGCTGCTTGCCCGTCCAGAAGGACTTCGAGACGTTGTCGAATTCTATCATCCGCCCAATAGGCCCCCGAATCGTTAATCCCGCGTAAACCGGATTCGGAGTTCACGGAATGCTTTGGTAACCAGACAATCGGACTTCAATATGGTGCTCTGCCCCCGATTGCCATGATCAGGGGCAGATTCTGCGGCCATTTTACGGCAGGTCGGGCCGTCAGCCCGGCTGTTTCTGCACCTTCGTCAGCTTGCCTACGATAAGGCTCAGGCCTGCCGCGCCAAAGCTCAGCAACGCGCCCATCTTGGCTGCATCCTGAACCGGTCCGTTATCAAAGGCGACCGACGCGACAAAGAGCGATACGGTAAAACCGATGGCTGCGACGCAACCGATTGTAAACAAGTCCACCGTACGCATCCCTTCGGGCAGACCCAATTTCAAAGTATGCGCCCCGACATAGCCAAACAGAAGGACGCCCAGCGGCTTGCCGATGATCAGGCCAGCCAGAACAAGCCAGGTCGGCTCGGAGATCGAGGAAAACGCTACGCCCGCATTCATCAGCCCGAACAGGAACAGCACCACTTCGACAGGATGCTTCAACAGGTGTTCAGTGTGGTTCAGAAGATCGGTCAGATATTGTTCCGCCTCGGCGAACAGACCGAAGGCACGGTCGGCATGTGGAAGTGTCGGCACGATGGGCAACAGACCCAGGGCCGGATTCAGCCCGGATTGCGCGAATCCGAACCACGACAGCGCACCGGCAACCAGATAGGGCCAGAACGACAGTTTCTGACGCACCCAGGTCGATGTAGGCCGCAGCTGATTGCCGCGGTCCATCTTGCGCGGAAGCCAGTTGAACAGGATGAATACGCCAACCGCCGCCGCTACGGGCAGTAACAGCCAGATCGGTGCCAGTTCACCCGACGGATAGAATACGGCAAGGATGATAAGCCCGGTCGCGTCGTCTGCGATCGCAAGCAGTAAAAGGAATCTCACAGCCGGATGGCCCGCCCCGAATACCAGTCGTCCGACCAGATAGCTGAATGCAATATCCGTGGCCGTCGGAATGGCCCATCCATTGGCGACCAGGCCGAACTTTTCCGGCCCCATCATCCAGGCCAGTCCCAAGTAGACGGTAATAGGCCCGATCATGCCACCGGCCGTGGCGAAGAGCGGCGTTGCGGCCTTCTTGCCACGCAGGCTGCCGTTTTCCAGAATAACAGCTTCCCAGACTTCCTTGGCCGCTATGGCGAAGAAAAATGCCATCAGGATTTCGTTCACGAAATAGTGTGCCGTCAGAACCTTGGCCGTCTCGGTATAACCGTACGCATCGGCTTTCTCGCCGACCAGTTCTTCCCACTCACGAAGTTCGATCCCGATCCAGTCGTTGAACCAGAGCGGGTAATCAACAAGCGCGTGATAGCTGTAAACGTCGGTATTGGCCCAGATCAGCGCGATCACGGCACCGATTATCAAGAGAAGCGAATAGTTGGTGACGAAATTCCAGACCCGATACATGCGCTCTCCCCAGTTTACATTGCCGGTTTAGCTAGCCGAGGGCGGGCGGTGCGGCAAGGTGGTGACTGCGAAAATACGGGACGCCCTGCGGGTCCGCACAGGATCGGTGGCTCGGGGGGCGTGATGCGGACAGAAGTTCGCAGCCTGGATGCTGCTTCTTCCGCTTCATAAGCCGTGTCACGGTCATACCCCGAACGTGCTATATGAAGGTGTCGCGAAACTTGTAATCGTGTCCGATGCCCCCCATCACCGCTTCGTCCCTGACGCCGAATGCAGGCTTCAGATCGGCGACAAGGCAACGTCTTTCCATGGCCGACAACAGAACTGTTACGGGCAACTTCGCAGGTGTCACAACATGACTCTCTGCCGCCGGTCTTACGACAGATCATGCGGGGTCTTGACGGCCCCGTGTGCGTTGAATGGCTTGGGCAGTTGCAGCGCCCGTACGACGCGCGCTGACGTCAGGGCAAATGCCCTTCTTTTTGGGGATCGCAGTCAACATAAAGGCCCCCGAAGGGGCCTTTTGCTGACTACAGGTCTGGCTGAAATCAAATCCAATACGGTGCCAGGCCATAACTCTGATAGGTTCTGGTCTCCCAGTCCCGATCCCGTTCCCAGCCGTCTTCAGCGGCGGGGGCATCATTCAGTTGGTCTTCGGTGATCGACGTTCGGAATCCGCCAAGGCTCTTGTCGTAGGTCAGCGTTTCCCACGGGACAGGCCGTTCGTTACCACCGATCCCCAGCAATCCGCCGAAGCTCATGACGGCATAGGCGACTTTACCGGACATCTTGTCGATCATCACCCGGTCGATCGTGCCGACGTTCGAGTTGTCAGCACCATAGACCGTCGTTCCGGATACATCGCCGGCGGCGACCAGATTCGCATCATCTTGTACCATTGGTTCCTCCGTTTGCAGGTTTCGATCCCTCTCGGGGACCGTGGATGAAAAACGAAAGACCCCCCTGCGCGGTTCCCGGTCAGCCGACCCTCGGCATGGTTCCGCGTGTTTTGACCAAATGAACCCGGCCTGAGGATATTTCGGAAGCTTTCACGACAAAGGCCCCCGTGACGGGGGCCTTTGCTTTGCGCCAACCGGCGCGATTTCATTTGACCGGCGGGCGGCTTTCGCGCCCCGGCATGGCCGGGACGCTGCCGCCGCGTCGGCAGACTTTCCTGTGGAAAGCCGTCTTACATCATGCCGCCCATGCCGCCCATGTCGGGCATGCCACCGCCGCCGCCGCCACCGGCACCCGGCTTCTCGGGTTTATCGGCAACCATGGCTTCCGTGGTGATCAGCAGACCGGCGATCGAAGCCGCATCCTGCAAGGCGTGACGAACGACCTTGGCCGGGTCGATGACTCCGAACTTGAACATGTCGCCATATTCTTCGGTCTGCGCGTTGAACCCGAACTTGGGATCGTTGCTTTCACGAACCTTGCCCGCAACGACCGAGCCATCGACACCGGAGTTTTCGGCGATCTGGCGCAGCGGAGCTTCGAGAGCCTTGCGCACGATCGAGATGCCGACTGTCTGGTCATTGTTCTCGCCGGTCATGTCCACGAGCGTCTTGCCGGCCTGAACCAGAGCCACGCCACCGCCGACGACGATACCTTCCTGAACCGCAGCCCGGGTGGCGTTCAGCGCGTCGTCGACGCGGTCCTTACGCTCTTTCACTTCGGTCTCGGTCATGCCTCCGACGCGGATGACAGCAACGCCGCCTGCCAGCTTGGCAACACGTTCCTGCAGCTTTTCACGGTCGTAGTCCGAGGTGGTTTCCTCGATCTGCTGACGGATCTGGCTGACGCGGGCTTCGATCTCGGCTTTCTCACCGGAACCGTCCACGATGGTCGTCGTGTCCTTCGTGATCGAGACGCGCTTGGCGGAGCCCAGCATGTCCATGGTCACGTTTTCCAGCTTCATGCCCAGATCTTCCGAGATGACCTGACCACCGGTCAGGATCGCGATATCCTGCAGCATCGACTTGCGGCGATCACCGAAGCCCGGAGCCTTGACGGCCGAAATCTTCAGGCCACCGCGCAGCTTGTTCACGACCAGCGTGGCCAAGGCCTCGCCTTCGACGTCTTCAGCGATGATCAGCAGCGGCTTCTGCGACTGAATCACCTGCTCCAAAAGCGGAACCATCGGCTGCAGCGACGAGAGCTTCTTCTCGTGCAGCAGGATAATCACGTCTTCCAGTTCGGCGGTCATCTTGTCGGCATTGGTCACGAAGTACGGCGACAGGTAGCCACGGTCGAACTGCATGCCTTCGACGACATCGGTCTCGGTCTCGAGGCCTTTGTTCTCTTCTACGGTGATGACACCCTCGTTGCCGACTTTCTGCATTGCGTCGGCGATCTGACGACCGATTTCCGCTTCGCCGTTGGCCGAGATGGTGCCGACCTGCGCGACTTCGTCGCTGTCGGTCACGTCACGGGCGGCGGCCTTGATGGCCTCGACGACCTTGGCAGTGGCCAGGTCGATGCCGCGCTTCAGGTCCATCGGGTTCATGCCCGCTGCGACCGACTTCATGCCTTCCTTGACGATGGCCTGGGCCAGAACCGTCGCGGTGGTGGTGCCGTCACCGGCCTCGTCGTTGGTCCGGGAAGCGACTTCCTTGACCATCTGCGCGCCCATGTTCTCGAACTTGTCCTCAAGCTCGATCTCTTTGGCGACAGACACACCGTCCTTGGTGATGCGCGGGGCACCGAACGACTTGTCCAGAACCACGTTACGACCCTTGGGGCCCAGCGTGACCTTGACGGCGTCGGCCAGGATGTTGACGCCTTTCAGAATACGATTGCGGGCGTCGGTGCTGAATTTCACGTCCTTAGCGGCCATGTTATTCTCCTAGAATTTGAATGTTTTGCAGGACGTTCTTCAGGCCATAATGCCGAGAATGTCCGACTCTTTCATGATCAGCAGGTCTTCGCCGTCGATCTGAACTTCGGTGCCCGACCATTTGCCGAACAGGATCTTGTCGCCGGCCTTGACCGACGGGGCGATCAACTCGCCCGAATCCTTGCGGGCGCCTTCGCCCACAGACACGATCTCGCCCTCGGCGGGCTTTTCCTTGGCGGTGTCTGGAATGATGAGACCGCCCTTGGTCTTTTCGTCGGATTCGACACGGCGGACCAGAACGCGGTCCTGCAGCGGTTTGAAAGCCATTGCGTCAGCCTTTCAGTTAGATGTTTCCCTTTGTCACTCACCTGTGGGGAGTGCCAACGACGGGTAGGTAGGCGCTTGAAATCAGGGTGTCAACGGGTCCGGATACCAAGACATTTAATTAAAGATCCAAGCTCACTTCAGGCTTTGTTCATGACCCCGTCCGAAGGTGTTCTCAACGGAGGGCCCGGTCATGACAGGCGAGAATTCCAGGGGCAGCGCGAAGTCCGACCAATACGAAAGCGAAGATGGCAGCAAAGGCAACGACACCATCAAGGGTGGGGGTGGCAACGACAGATTGCGCGGAAACGGCGGTCACGACTCGATCCGGGGTGGGCGGGGCAATGACACGCTGGAAGGCGGCGATGGCAACGACACCGTCTGGGGCGAGGATGGCAATGATTTCATCGACGGCGGCGAAGGCGATGATGCGCTTGTCGGCGGACATGGTGCGGACACGATAAAAGGCGGCAGTGGCGATGATCGGATATGGGGTCAGGACGGCCGCGACAGCATCGAGGGCGGCGACGGCGACGACAGCGTTGCCGCCGGATCGGATGACGACACAGTTCGCGGCGGCGGCGGAAACGACCAGCTCTGGGGCGAAGCGGGCAACGACAGTATCGACGGCGGAGAAGGTGACGACGGTCTCTCGGGCGGAGATGGCAGCGACACGCTGGATGGCGGTGCGGGCAGTGACATTCTCATGGGTGAAGGCGGCAACGACTGCATTCGTGCAGGCGATGGGCGCAATTCCGTCGACGGCGGCGCGGGCGATGACACGATTACTGCCGGAGACGGAGACGATACGATCCGTGGCGGCACCGGCAACGACGACATTGACGTGGGCGGCGGCCAGAATACCGTCGATGGCGGCGATGGCGATGACACGGTCCTGGCCGGCGGCGGCGATGACAGTATCGATGGAGGTTCGGGCCGCGACAACCTGGCGGGCGGCGGTGGCGACGACACCATTCACGGCGGCACGGACGACGATACGATTGAGGGCGGGTCCGGCCAGAACGAACTCTCCGGCGGCGACGGCGACGACCGCATAACCGGCGGGGATGACAATGACACGATCTACGGCGGGGCCGGAGGCGACAGCATCGTCGCCGGGGACGGTAACAATTATATCGACGGTGGCAGCGGTAATGATCTGGTCGAATTCAACGGCACCGGCGGCGGCATCTCCACTATCGGCTGGGGCGACGGATACGGGAATGACACGGTTACGGGCTTCGATCCGGCAACCGATTTCATCGACCTCTCCGACGGGATGAATCAGGATGACCTGATCTTCACGGCGACGGAAAACCCGAAAATCTGGAAGATCACGATCAGGGACGGCAATCCCGACGACAGCCTGACCCTGGATTTCACTCAGTATCAGCACACCAACATCACCGAAGAGGACCTGCGCGCCCGCGTCAGCGGCCACGAGGCTTCGGACCCGGACGAGGCGCATTCCACCCCCGCCTGCTTCACGCCCGGCAGCCGCATCCTGACCGATGAGGGCCCATGCCGGATCGAGGATCTGCAGGTTGGCGACCGCATCGCCACCCGCGACCACGGTTCCCTGCCCCTGCGCGCGCTGCTGCGCACCCGGCTGACAGCCGAACAGATCGCCGACCGGCCTGAGTTACGGGCCGTCGTCCTGCCGCGCGGATGTCTGGGCAATGGTCTTCCCCTACGGCGCTCGGTCGTATCGGCCCAGCACGGTCTGCGCTGCGATCTGCCGGACGGGCCTGCCCTGATCCGTGCGCGCCATATCGTGGAAATCGGGAAATGTGGTCATCGGTCGCGTGGCGGCGCGCAAGGCCTGACCTATCTCCATCTGCTTCTGGACCGGCATGCGCTGGTCTCGGTCGACGGCCTGTGGTCCGAGTCGTTCCGCCCCGGCCCCAACACGACGGCAGGGCGGGCTCTCCTGCAAATGCTCCCGGCAAGCGCCGCCTTCGTCCAGACGCTTCGAACTGCGCGGCGTTCGAACCTGCGCCAACTGTCGCGACAGGCCATCCGAACGGGACTCTGCAGTGCCGCACAAGCCGTGGCGGTGGCTGGCACATCCTGACACGACCTCGTCGCAAGTCTTTCGCAGCCGACTTGCCTATCCGCCTGACGCCGCTAACTGTCGGCGCATGGATTTACCCGATGAGATCGCCGCCTGCCGCCACTGCGCAGAGCGCTTTGCCGCTACTGCGACGGCGCATTTGCCTCGTCCCGTTGTCTGGTTCCGGCCCGGCGCGCCGATCGTCGTGGCCAGCCAGGCACCCGGACTGCGCGCGCATACATCCGGCAAACCTTTTGACGACCCATCTGGCGTGCGGCTGCGCGACTGGATGGGGGTGGA
>Ga0207878_100247_pt1 | contig 30417 bp, 27 predicted proteins | sample LinPmetageLP41_FD_184053 | JGI IMG/M metagenome (GOLD analysis project Ga0207878, IMG submission 184053) | Marine viral communities from the Pacific Ocean - LP-41 (SPAdes) | ecosystem: Environmental > Aquatic > Marine > Oceanic | place: Pacific Ocean | collected 2010-08-27 | reverse complement strand
GTAATGAAACGGCTGTGTAATGAAACGGTTGCCTGGATGAACCTGACTATGCGACGTACCGTGCGACTACCGAGAACCGTTCGAATCGTCTCAATCGGCCCCGGGCGGCACGGACAGTCCGCGTCGCCGATAGAATTGTGCTACGAAGTCGGCCAATGTACCCGCTTCGATAGCGCCGCGCAAACCCGCCATCAGGCGCTGGTAGTAGCGCAGATTGTGGACCGTGTTGAGCATCGAACCGAGCATTTCGCCGCACCGGTCCAGGTGATGTAGATAGCCGCGAGAAAAGTGCTGACAAGTGTAGCAATCGCAGTCAGCTTCAAGCGGGCTCGTATCATGACGATGAACGGCGTTACGAATCTTGACCGTGCCGTCGGCGGTGAACAGATGGCCATTGCGCGCGTTACGGGTCGGCATCACGCAGTCGAACATGTCGATGCCGCGGCGCACGCCTTCGACCAGGTCCTCCGGTTTGCCGACGCCCATCAGGTAGCGCGGCTTGTCTTCCGGCATCCAGGTCGGCAGGTAGTCGAGTACGTTGATCATCTCTTCCTTCGGCTCACCCACCGACAGCCCGCCGATCGCCAGTCCGTCGAAGCCGATCTCGAGCAGGCCTTCGAGAGAGCGCTTGCGCAGTTCGGGGTACATGCCGCCCTGAACGATACCGAACAGCGCCGACGGCGAATCGCCATGTGCGGCGCGAGAGCGCGCTGCCCAGCGCAGCGACAGCTCCATCGACTTCTTAGTCTCGGCCTCGCTGGCCGGGTAGGGCGTGCACTCGTCGAAGATCATCACCACGTCCGAGCCCAGCGAGCGCTGCACCGCCATCGATTCTTCCGGCCCCATGAACACCTTGGCGCCGTCCACCGGCGAGCGGAAATGTACGCCCTGCTCGGTGATCTTGCGCGTCGCCCCGAGCGAAAATACCTGGAAGCCACCGGAGTCGGTCAGGATCGGCTTGTGCCATTGGGAGAAGTCATGCAGGTCGCCGTGACCCTCGATGACTTCGGTGCCCGGGCGCAGCCATAGATGGAAGGTGTTGCCGAGAATGATCTCGGCGCCAATCGCTTCGACATCCTTGGGCGTCATGCCTTTGACCGTGCCGTAGGTGCCCACCGGCATGAAGGCCGGCGTTTCCACCGTGCCCCGCGGAAAGGTCAAGCGGCCGCGCCGGGCGCGTCCTTGCTGGCCCAGCCGCTCGAATTTCATGAAACATTCGTCTCGCATGGTCTCTCTTCTCTTTTTTATCGCGCCCGAAGCCGCGCGCAAAGCCTATGACTTATCGTGCCCGAAGCTGTGCGCAAGGCGTTCGTGGATTAGCTGGGCCGACGGGTCAAGAACATCGCATCGCCGTAACTGAAGAAGCGATACTCGTGGGCGACGGCTTCCCGGTAGGCGCGCATGACGGCGTCATAGCCGGCAAACGAAGAGACCAGCATCAGCAGGGTCGACTCCGGCAGGTGGAAATTGGTCACCAGCGCGTCGACGCAGCGCCAGCGATAGCCGGGGTAGATGAAGATATCGGTTTCGCCACGATAGGGTTTCAGCTCGCCGCTTTCGTTCTGGCTGGCGGTTTCCAGACAGCGCACGCTGGTCGTGCCAATGGCGACGACCTTGTGACCCGCGGCGTGGGCACGGTTGACCTGCTCGCAGACCGATTCGTCGACTTCCAGCCACTCGCTGTGCATGTGGTGTTCGCGAATGTCGTCGACGCGCACCGGCTGGAAAGTGCCGGCGCCGACGTGAAGCGTGACGAAAGCCGTTCCGATACCCTTGGCGCGCAATGCCTCCATCATCGCCTCGTCGAAATGCAGCCCGGCGGTGGGCGCGGCAACGGCGCCTTCCCGGCGCGCATAGACGGTCTGATAGCGCTCGCGATCCGCCAGCTCGTCTTCGCGGGTGATGTAGGGCGGCAACGGCATATGGCCATGCTGTTCGAGCAGCGTGATCAACGGCGTCTCGCCCAGGAAGCGAAGTTCGAACAGCGCATCCTGGCGGCCCTCGACCACGGCGTGAATACCGCCTTCGAAGATCAGCTCCGTACCCGGCTTGGGCGACTTGCTCGAGCGCAGATGCGCCAGCCCGCGATGCGCATCCAGCGGACGTTCCAGCAGCATCTCGACCTTGCCACCGCTGGCTTTCTGGCCGAACAGGCGGGCCGGAATCACGCGGGTGTCGTTGAACACCACCACGTCGCCGGGTTCGAGTTTCCCCAGCAGATCGGGAAAGCGGGCGTGTTCCAGCGCGCCGGACTCACCGTCGACGCACAACAGGCGGCAGTCGGTACGCTGTTCGGAGGGATAACGAGCGATAAGCTCGTCGGGCAGGTCAAAGTGAAAATCGGCGCGCTGCATGATGTAGGTCGCGTATTGGCTCGAATCAGGATGGGCGGGTAGTGTTCGAAAGGGCGCCATCATAAAGCACCCGAACGATTAAGTCAGCGTGATGATTGACGCCGGGCCGGGCGTGCGTATAATGCGTTTCCGCTGCCGGCGTGGCGGAATTGGTAGACGCAGCGGATTCAAAATCCGCCGCTGGAAACAGTGTGTCGGTTCGAGTCCGACCGCCGGCACCATCCGCAAAATCAGTAACTTAAATTCATTCCCTCCCTGCTTATTTCGACCTTCTTTTAGTGTTTGGTCGCAGTTTGGTCGCAGAACGCCGCATTCAGCTCCGGTAACCTTGCGCCAATGTCATCCAGTCCATGGTCAAACATGTGGGCATAACGACTCGTGACGATCGGGTTCGAGTACGCCAACAGATCCTGCACCGTTGTCATGCTATATCTTGCCTGCGCTAGGTGTATGGTTACGAAGTGTAATGATCCATTATGCTGACATAAAGTCGTTCCAACGCCGGACCAAGTAGTTATGTTCGTCCATTACCGTATTCCACACAGCGATACGGCTCATGCGCGTCAGGTAATCTCCTCCATCGCGAATTTCACCGGAACGAATTAGCCCGCAGACTCCTGAAGGGTCGGTAAGGTCTTCTGAGGCGGGCTTGCCCGCGTACCAGTAGTCCCACTCGGCGGGTGACAGGTGGGGGCGGGTCAGCTCAGGAGTAGAAATATAGTAGCCTTGGCGGGCCATGACGGCCCCGGGCCAACCGGAAATCCACCAGTTGAGGTAGTCATAGGCAGCATCGAGCGTGCGGCCCTTGACATGGCGCGAGATCGACATCCCGCCGTACCAGGCGCGATAGCCTTCCATGGGCGATGCCATGCGCACCTTGATATGGCGTTTTTTGAGGTCGGTCATGGCGGGCGACCAGAGACTTTCGATGCCGACCTGACCGCGCACCATGTCCGAAGATGCCTGGTTATGGTTGCTCCAGAATGCCCGAAAGTGCTGTTGTCGCTTGAGAATGATCAGACAGTCGATGAGACTGTCGATCTCTCCCACGCTAAGAGCGCCAAGATCCTTGAACTCGACCAGGCCTGCCGCCTTGGCCGCCATTGCCGCATCGATCGCGCCGATCGCGCTGTCATTCTGCAAGCTGACCATGCCCCGCCAGCGCTTGTCCAGTAGCCAGCCCCAGCTTTCCTGATCGCGATTCAGTCCGTCCGGTAGCATGTCCAGGCGATAGCCGAAGCTATCCACGTTATGGCTGACCGGTAGCATGGTGATGTGGCCGCTGGGGCGAGAGCCGCAACTGCCATCGGGCTGGATATAAAGACGATCGACCGGATTGCTGCCGGCGCCGAGTGGTGCGTGGGGGGTCAGACGCCCAGTTTTCGGCAGGTCGTTGATCTTGTCCCAGTTATCGATGCGCTCGATGTCGATGGGTTGGATGGCGTTGGCCGGCCACACGAAATCCACGTTGTGAAACCACTGGTCGTAGATGTCGAAGCTATCCGGGGCCAGCACGCCGGCCCGTTGAGCGGAGACGCCGTCGAGGACGTCGAACTTCAACCGAATCCCTAGGTCGGCTCGCGCGCGCTCGCGAATGCTCTCCAACAGCGTAACCGAGGTACCCAGCACGCGCAGGTTGACCGGGCCGCGCTGAATGTAAGGCCCACACGAATCGGATGTTGCCACGGCTTTAGGCATAGGAAATCCTGGAACAAGGGTGGTCGCTCACGGCATTCATGAAGGTACCCAACGAGTCTGCCACGCGGCTGGCCGTGATACTACGAGTGATGAAGATGAGCTCCGAACGGCGGTCGTCGTCGGGCCAGACTTCGACATGCTCGGGGGGATGGATGGTGTGCTGTACACCATGCAGGACGACCGGTCGGTGATCATCCTTGACGTGCAGAACACCCTTGACCCGCATGATGTCGCTGCCGTGGCGATTGAGGAGCATCGAGAGCCACAGGCCAAAACACGTCCAGTCCAGCTCGCCCTCGAAGGCCAGGCGGAACGAGTGCACATCACTTAGATGGCCATTAGCCTTGGGGCCCGCCGGTTTATGCCAGGGGCCGAGCCATTTTTTTACCTGGGTGCGGGTGAAGCGCTCGAGATGGGGGCCGCTGGCGAATAACGTGTTGCTGGGTTGGTTCAGGGCCTCGCGACCAAGGCGCTGTGCTGCGGGGTTGATGGTGTTCAGTAGGTCATGGATGTGATCTATTCGCGACGTGTCGACGAGGTCGGTCTTGCTGATGACCAGCTTGTCGGCCACTGCGACTTGCGCTTCCCATACGGGATGGCGCTGGCGACTGTCGATGGCATTGACGGCATCGACCAGCGTCAGGTTGGTCCCCGGGCGAAGGTGGTGGCGTAGCACGGGGTCGGCGGTAATGGTGGAGGCGATCGGGCCTGGATCTGCCAGGCCGGTGGTTTCCAGCACGATTCTCTGGAACGCGGGAATCTCACCATTCTGGCGCTGTGATATCAAGCTTCGCAAAGCATCCGACAGCTCGCCGCGAATCGTGCAGCAGACGCAGCCACTGGAAAGCAGTACCGCATCCTTGGCAATCTCTCCAAGCAGCCGGTTATCGAGGCCCACGTCGCCGAACTCGTTTATCAGCACGGCGCTATCGCCGAAAGCCTCGCTGGCCAGAACGGACTTCAGAAGTGTGGTCTTGCCGCTGCCCAGAAAACCCGAAATCACGTGCACCGGTAGCAACGGAATCGTATCAGTCATCGAGAGTCTCCTCGCCGAGGGAGGTAGGCGCCTTTGGAAAACGTCGGAAAGTCACCCCAGAGAGGCCAGAAACTCCTCATCCAGGGGGTCAATCTCGCGCCCGCTCAGTTGCTCGGCCTGACGCCAGATACCGCCCAAGTCCTCGACGATCTCCCGCTTGCCGGTGGCGGTGGCCAGCACGAAGCTCGACGCCTGGAAATCCTCGATCGCCAGGCGTCGCGTGGCGAGCACGCGATTGATCAATTTTGCCCGGTAGGCTCGGGCACGACGACGCTCGTGATGGGCCTGCTCTGGGTCTTCGATATGCGTGCTCCAGTGATCGTCGCCACCAAGGGCGCCACAAAGTCCGCACATAGGATCTCCTTGAAGGTGGGTGGTCGTATTGCCGTACTAGTGGCCATCACTCATGCATTCACCGGCCGCCAATGCCACCCGCAAGAGAGCCTCGTCCTCGCCACAGGGCGCACTGAGCTGGATGCTGGTGTACTGCCGGTGCTCATCGAACCCGCTCGGCATCGTGATCGCCGGAGAGTCCAGCAGGCTGGCCACCATGCTGAGACGAAGCGTGGCGAGATTGACCTCGGCAAAGCGCTCAGGGTCCGCTTCCAGTGGTGCCAGGATCGGAGCGACGTTCGCCACGGTCGGGGTGAGCAGAATTGCCCCCGCCAGATCCTGGCGGAGCCGTGCTTGGAGCGCTGTACGCTGACGATACAGTGTCACCACGCTATCCGGCGTCATGCTCTGCGCAGCCAATAGTCGCTGGCGTACTCGCGGATCCATCCGCGCGGCTTCATCACGCTCCAGCAGTTCCCGGTACTCAGCATAGGCTTCCGCGGCGCCCAGCCAGCCGTGGCGCTTGATGAGGTTCAGGGTATCCCCAATGCTGGCCATATATCGCCTGGTCACGTGAAAACCGGCCCGGGCCAATCGCTCGGCGCTGATTTCCAGGTTTTGCCGAACGCCTAGCTCGATGCTCTCATCGTCGAGGCAGGCTGTATCGAGCACGATCACCGCTCGCTCGGGATCCACTGGCACTCGGTTCTGTACCGCGTTGCCGCGCAAGATGTCGTTGATGGCCATGCAGTCGGGCAGGCACGTCGCAATCGGCCCGATGGTATCGAGACTCTCGGCGAGGGGAGTGACGCCCTGCCGATCGTGGTGGGTTTGGGAGGGCCGGTAGGAAACGAGTCCGTTGAACGCGGCGGGAACACGTAGCGAACCCGCGGTATCGGTACCGATGGCGGCAGGGACGATGCCCTTGGCCACGGCGATTGCCGAGCCCGAACTCGAACCGCCGGGGACCCTCGGCTCCGACCCTGCCGGCGTATGGTGAGGGGTGCCGTAATGCGGATTCAGGCCAAGGCCGGAGTAAGCCAGTTCGGTCAGGTTGGTCTTGCCGATACACACCATTCCGCTACCTGTGGCATGGCGAACCGCCGTGGCATCTCGTTTGGCGGGAGCTTTGGCGAGTACTTGGCTGCCGGCGGTGGTCAGGGTTCCGGTGATATCGAACAGATCCTTCCAGGCTAGCGGGACGCCGTCGAGGGGGCTCAGGGGGATACCGAGCTGTCGGCGACGGGCAGCCGCCTCGGCTTCCGCCAAGGCGCGATCTGGCGTTAGCGAGATGAATACCGCGTCGCTGGCCCTGGCCTTGTCCAGACAGTGCTGCGCCAACGCGACCGGGTCGATGTCGCCGTTCTGAATGGCTTGGCCAATATCCAGCGCGGTGCGGGGAAAAGAATCCATAGGTTGTCTCCCGGTTGGCGGGCGTCACTAGGCGACGCCCGCTGAAGTTCAGCGATCCTCGCGCTTGAGCGCCGAGGCGGGAATGTCGTCGGTACTCAGGCGCTCGAAGCGACCTTGCTCGGTATAGACCCAGTTGCGTCCCACTGATGTCGCCAGGAAACGGTCATCAAAATTGGAGACTAGTTCTTCCTGAGGGTAGCGGCGGAGGATCCAGCCTTTCATCAGCACCAAGTAAACCACTAGTGCTGTAACGAAGCCTACTGCGTAAGCGTACTCGAGAAACACCAGAGCCATGACTCCGCCTGCCACCCAGGCAATGATGCCGGCCGGATTAAAGCCGTTGGCAAAACGGAACTGGCCTTCGGCATCGAAGAGAGCAGGCACGTTGAGACGCCGGCGGCGCAGGAGGTAATAATCCGCCACCATGATGCCGCCGACGGCCGAGAGTACGGCGCCGTAGTAACTGAGAAAGGTGAAAAGGTTGTCTAGGATCAGCCAGGGCATGGAGGCAGTGCCGATCACGCCAGCAATGACCAGCGCGCCCGTATAGCTGATGCGTGGCGCTCCGGCATTGACGAAAGTGAGCGCAGCCGGGATCAGGTTCGCGGCATTGTTGGTGGACCACTGGGCGAGGACCACCATCAGCAGCAGCGCAACCAGGCTTAGGCCGCCGCCTTGGCCCTGAATGACCGTTACCGGGTTCCAGTCGCCCGCAGCGATGAAGGAAACCCCGCCAATCAGGGCGATCCAAGCTTGAGTGGCGGGGAGCGCCAGAAACTGAGCGACGAACACATTGCGATTGCGGGCGAAGAAATTGCGCTCACCGCCGGGAGTACGCAGGAAACGAGTAAGGTTGGGGATATCCACGGCGAGTGCCGACCAAAAAGCCATGTTAGCGAAGAATAATCCTAAGGCGGCTACGTCCTGATCACCGGCGAAGGTCCAGATATTGATGCCTTGGGTCTCAGCTAGCACGTTGAGGGTAAAATACATCCATACCGAAATTGCCACGATGCACGGAGCTGCTATAGACGCCAGCAGTTCTACGGCGCGAATGCCAAGTGCCGTGTTGGCGATCTGTACCACTGCGAACAGCGCGTACCATAAGAACCAGTTATCGAATCCCCATAGATATTCGACGATGCCGTTGAGAGCCAGCGCGCCGAGATAGGTCTGCACGCCGAACCAGATAGCGGCTACGATGCCGCGAGACAGCGCGGGCAGGTGGGTCCCCTTGATACCGAAAGGGGCGCGCAGGTAGACGGCAAAGGAGAGACCATGCTCGGTGCCGATATCCGCCGTGAGACTCATGACGACGCCGAGCACGAGGTTGGCGAAGAAAATGATAGCCACGACGTGAAGTAGCGGAAGGCCGGCTACGCCACCGGCGCCGAGCTGGAAGGTCGCGATGATCACGGCCATGCCGATCCAGAGCCAGATAAAGCTGAAGAAACCGATGGTTCGCTGGTTAAGCCAAACCGGCAGGATGGCAGCTTCGAGCAGATGTTGCCGAGCGCCGCTGCTTTCGGTGGGGCTGCTGGAGTCGTGGATGCTTTGTTTATGGGCCACTACAGCGTTCCTCGAGGTGTTGTGTGTTTGTTGTGAGTCGGCATTGCTCGGTGGCTAAGCCTCGAGCCTGCCGTTCCGTGATTGTAGTATGAATACAAAGATCATTTTTTTTCAAGAAGTGATGAGTTTATCCAGTATGTCTGGCTATTATTAGATTTTAAGTCATTGTTTTTTAATTATTTTTATTTTAACCATAAATTTCCGATGTGTGAGAAATGACGATTGGTTCCATTGGTCGTTTTTCCTGATCTCGAAAGGTATGGAGGGAAGTGTCAAAATAGAGTGACAGTTGTGATCGGATGTTAAGCGTTGAATGAGCCGAGCCTGGCGCGTGTGCGACACGCCACGTGAGGTGCGAGTCGATGACTTCAGGGAGGAGTGGGTGCTGGCCACTAAAAATAGTTTGAACAGGCGTCAGGAGGGGCGCGCGCCTCGTTATGTCATGATCCAGGAGGCGTTGCGCGAGGCCATCCAGGCGCGGCAACTGCCTTCCAACCAAATTCTGCTTGAAGGGCCTATAGCCCGGCTTTTTGGTACCAGTCGGGGGCCTGTACGCAAGGCGCTGGAGTTATTGTTCGAGCAAGGGCAGATCAGCCGTTTCGAAGGGCGGGGATTCCTGGCGACTCCGGATCCCGGTTCGGCGAAGCCGGTACGAGACCCTTTGACGCCGGATATGCTGGGACTGGGCGCTGGTGAGCGGCCAGCTGTGGATACGCGGTCTGCCGCCGAACGCATTTATGCCCCGGTGGAAGAGGCCGTGGCAACCTGTCTGGCCTTCGGTCATTTTCGGATCATTGAAACAGTGCTGAGCGAATATCACGGAGTCAGTCGCACCGTGGCAAGAGAAGTATTGGGGCGGTTACGCAACCAGAGGCTGATCGAAAAGAATCGTCATTCGCATTGGTTGGCCGGCCCCTTGACGGCTCAAGCGGTGGCCGAGGACTATGAAATCCGCGTGCTGCTGGAGCCGGCGGCGCTCAAGGTCTCCGGACCTCTTCTGGAGCGCGCTGAGCTGGAAGCGATGCGCACGGAAGTTCAGCGCTTGATCGACCATCCGGATCTCCAGAACGCTACAGTCATCACTCGGCTGGAGCATGATCTGCATCACCAGTGCTTACGTCTATACCCCAATCGAAAGGCGCGCGAGATGATCGGCCAGAGCCAGCTTCCCGTCATTGTCAATCGCATCTTCTTTCAGACACTGGGCGTGCCGCCGGACGAGCCGCTGCTGATTGAGCACAAGCTGGTCCTGGATCACTTACTGTTCGGTGCCTTCGACGCGGCGGCCTCCAGCTTACAATCGCACCTTCAGGCAGCGGCCGAGCGCTCCCGCCGCAGGCTGAAGGTGCTGTCGGTCTTCCCCGAGCCCAGCCTGCCTCCCTATTTGCTCAAGATCACCTGAACGCCATTCGTTTGCCATTCCCTGTGCCCCTCCCCAGGAAACAGGGTGTCACAATGTGCCTGCCTTCTGCCTTCTGCCTTCTGCCTTCTGCCTTCTGCCTTCTGCCTTCTGCCTTCTGCCTTCTGCCTTCTGCCTTCTGCCTTCTGTGCGGTGAAAATGACTTTTTTATTCACTATTTTAAAAATGATTTTATAGGATAGGACGCTCTTCTGTCGGGCTTGAGGGAATTTGATGTCAGTCTATATTGATTTTAGTTTTTAGTGACTGTAGATGCGCTTAGATTTGCGTTTTTAGACTACTTTAGCTATTTAAAAAAGTGATATTTTCTAATAATGGCAGCAGGATTGAGAAAGGAGAAGGGATGGGGTGTGATGAGCATTCCTTGACAGAGATGACCTATGTATCCAATCTTCAATAATTCGGCGACCAAGCGGCTGTCGTCGTCTGTACAAGCACACCATGCCCAAGACTCAATAATGAGGTGTTCAAGATGGCTAAGAAAGAGATTCTCTGCGCATTTGGCGTTGACGTTGATGCCGTGGCCGGTTGGCTTGGTTCCTATGGTGGTGAAGATTCCCCCGACGATATCTCCCGTGGCTTATTTGCCGGCGAGGTCGGCGCGCCGCGCCTGCTCAAGCTGTTCGAGCGCTATAACCTCAACACGACCTGGTTCATCCCCGGCCACAGCATCGAGACCTTTCCGGAGCAGATGAAGGCCGTCGTCGATGCCGGGCATGAGGTCGGCGTTCACGGCTATAGCCACGAAAACCCCATCGCGATGACCCGTGAACAGGAACGGGACGTACTCGACTACAACATCGAGCTGGTGACCAAGCTGTCCGGTAAGCGGCCCACCGGCTACGTGGCGCCTTGGTGGGAGTTCAGCCCAGTGACCAATGAGCTTTTGCTCGAGCGTGGCATCAAGTACGACCACAGCCTGATGCATAATGACTTCCATCCTTACTACGTGCGCGTCGGTGATTCCTGGACCAAGATCGATTATTCCAAGCCCGCCAAGGAGTGGATGAAGCCGCTGGTTCGGGGAGAGGAAACCAATTTGATCGAGATCCCTGCCAACTGGTATCTCGATGACCTGCCGCCGATGATGTTCATTAAGAAATCCCCCAACAGCCATGGGTTTGTCAGCCCCCGTCATCTTGGTGAGATGTGGCAGGATCAGTTCGACTGGGTCTACCGCGAAAATGATTATGCGGTCTTCACCATGACCATTCATCCCGACGTTTCGGGACGCCCTCAGGTGCTCATGATGCTCGAGCGCCTTATCGAGCACATGCAGAGCCACGAAGGCGTGCGTTTCTGCACCTTCGACGAGATCGCCGACGATTTCTCCAAGCGCAATCCGAAGAAGTAATACCTAAAATCGCTTCAGAATCACCACATAATGACAATCGAAAAGAGGGTGACGTCGATGACCGAGCCAACTTCACATGTTTCTTCCCAAGGGCTTAGCGGCAGTGCCGACGAGCCATGGAATACAATCATCACCAAGAAACAGATCGGTTATGCCTCGCTGGTATGCTTTATTGCCTGGGTGGCGTCGGTCTACGACTACACCCTGTTCGGCACGTTGTTGCCTGTCATTGCCGACGACTTCGGCTGGAGTACGGCCAAGGCCACCGCGGTCAATACCTGGGCAACTATCGGGGTGTTTGCGGTGTCACTGGTGGTCGGCACCATGCTCGACCACTTCGGGCGCAAGAAGTCGTTGATTCTGCTGGTGATCGGCGGAGCGATCAGTTCCGGGCTGTCGGGTGTTGCCATCGGGGCGGCCTCGTTGGTCATCATCCGGGCCTTCTCTGGCTTCGCGGTTTCCGAGGAAGTGGTCAATGCCGTCTATCTCAACGAAATTTACAAGAAAGCCAAGGGGCGCGGCTTCATGTACAGCCTGGTTCAGAGTGGCTGGCCGGTTGGTGCCCTATTGGCGGCGGGTATGACCTCCCTATTGTTGCCCGTGGTAGGCTGGCGCGGCAGTTTCGTCGTCGCGGCCTGCGTCTCGATCATCGTTATCGTGATGGCGCTCAAGTTACCGGAGTCGCCAGTATTCGCAGCGATGAAGGAAGTCGAACGTCGTCGCAAATCGGGAAATGTCGAGGGTGCCGCGACACTGGCCGCCGAGCATGATGTCGAAGTCAACACTGGTAATAACCTAGGTCTGAAGGGCGTATTCACACCGGAACTGCGTCGTCACACCATTTCATTGTCTCTGGTCTGGTTGTTCAGCTGGATGGCGATTCAGGTTTTCGCTGTTCTGGGGACGACGGTATTGGTAGAGGCCAAGAGTGTGAGTTTCGAAAGCTCGTTATACGTGCTGATCCTGGCCAACGCTGTGGGGTTCTTGGGTTACCTGGCGCACGGCTGGGTGGGTGATCGTATCGGCCGTCGCAACACGGTATTGATGGGCTTTCTGCTTGGTGGTGTCGCGAGTCTGTTGATGATGCTCGGCCCCGCCAGCGATGGTTTCGTCTACCTTATGTATGCCATTACGCTGTTCTTCTTGCTAGGGCCTTTCGCTGCCATCCTCTTCTATATGGGTGAGTCCTTCCCGGCCCACGTTCGCGGCACCGGTTCAAATTTAGCGCACGTGATGGCACCGGTAGGCGCCATCGTGGGATCGGGGCTGGTATCCATGCTTCTGGCATTGGGTGTCACCATGACCTGGGCGGCTATCATCGCCGGCTCTCTGCCGTTAATCCTGAGTGGGCTATTGATGTTCGGAACCCGTCACGTGGATCATCGCCAGCATGATGTGATCGAGGAGGCCATGGCATGAATGCTTTGACACGAGATGACGGTCTGGCAGGGAAGGTCGCGATCATTTCCGGCGCGGCCAGTGGAATTGGCCAAGCCTTGGCAATTAGTTATGCCAGTGCTGGCGTCAACGTGGTGGCTGGATACTACCCCGCCGATCCTCACGACGTGGAGGAAACCGTCTCGGCTGTGAAGGATGTCGGTGGCGAGTGCGTGCCCGTCGCAGTGGACGTGCGAGATGGAGCCCAGTGTGACGCCTTCGCGAAGGCGGCTATCGATAACTTCGGCGCCTTGGATATTGCTGTTGCCGGGGCCGGTATTCTGCGCCAGGCATCGCTCGCCGATCTCTCGGACGAAGCGTGGAACGACATGTTGTCGGTGGATCTGACCGGGGTGATGCGGATCTTTCGAGCTGCTTCCCGCGTTATGAGCGGGCCCGGAGCGATGGTCGCTATCTCCTCGATCGCGGGAGGCGTTTATGGTTGGGATAATCACGGCCACTACGCGGCGGCCAAGAGTGGTCTGATGGGATTGGTGAGGTCGCTGGCGGTAGAACTCGCGCCCCGCGGGATACGCGTCAACACCTTGATACCTGGCTTGATCGAGACCCCTCAATCGCTCGATCCGGTCAACTCGTTGGGTCCCGACGGCTTGGCGGCTGCTGGGGAAAAGATTCCAGCGGGGCGGGTGGGGCGCCCAGAGGAAGTCGCGCGCACTATTCGTTTTCTTACCAGTGACGATGCGTCATATGTGACGGGTCAGCAGCTGATTGTCGACGGCGGCCTGACCGTGCGCTGGCCAAGCTGATCGACTGATGGGAGGCGAGGTCGCCCCCTCGCCTCTGTCCCTTTTCGAGACGAGAGAATCCCATGTCAAAAAAACTCCAAGGCCAAATTGCCCTGGTGGTGGGGGGTGCCAGTGGCATCGGCCGCGCCATAGCTGAGTGTTTTCATGCCGAAGGGGCCACTGTCGCTGTGGCCGATTACAATCTCGATGCCTGTCGCGAGTGGACTAGTACTCTGGAGGCTCGCGTTAGCACTCACCGCGTAGACGTGGCCGATGAAAAAACGGTGAAAGTCATGGTCGATGAGGTAATCAATACCCATCGGGCCATTGACGTGCTGGTCAACTGTGCCGGGATCCTGGATGAAACGCCTTTGCTGGAGATGTCTACTGAGAACTTCGATCGCATGATCAGCATCAATCTGCGTGGTGTGTTCTTGGTCAGCCGTCAGGTCGCGCCACACATGGTCGAGCGCAAACGCGGTCGGATCATCAACATTGCTTCGCAGCTGGCACTGAAAGGCGGTGTGGGGCTTACCCACTACTGTTCGGCGAAGGCGGGAGTGCTAGGGCTGACCAAGGCCATGGCTCGTGAGCTAGCTCCGTATGGTGTTTTGACCAATGCCATTGCGCCCGGCCCGATATTGACGCCGATGTTGCAAGGTCTCAGCTCTCAGTGGATTGCCGACAAGGAAGCTGAACTGCCCTTGGGCCGTTTCGGCAAGGCTGAGGAGGTCGCGCCGACAGCACTGATGCTGGCCGCTTCTCCGGATGGGGATCTCTACGTTGGTCAAACCCTTGGTCCCAACAGCGGGGACGTGATGTAGTCAATCGGGAGCGCGTTGATGTTCGGCCTGTTGTTCATCAAGTGGTTGTCCACTGCATTGGTAGTGACCGGTGTTTCCGTGGCAGTGGTGCGGTTGGGGCCCAGGCTCGGCGGCATTCTGGCCGGCACCCCTATCGTGTTGGGCCCAGGCTATTTCTTCATGCTGCATGAGCAGTCCCCAGCTTTCGTCGCCGAGGCGGCATTGGGATCGTTGCACGCCATGTTGGCGACCTTAATGTTCTGCCTGTGCTATGTGTTGCTGGCCGGCTGGTTCGGCGCGTCGGCAAGTGTTGCCCTGGCTGCAGCTATCTGGCTGCCGGTCGCTGCTGCTGCTGCGTTATTGCCGGGTGGAGTTTTGCTGGCGCTGGCTATGTTCCTGCTTGCCATGCCATCGGCGATACGTCTGATGCACTCTCTGAGGCTCACTCGAGGTAAAGTGTCGGAATCGCCGCGCTGGGGCGATTTGCTGGTGCGTGGTGCGCTCGCTGGGATCATTGTCTGCCTGGCCACCGTGGTACTGGATGCCATCGCGCCCGCCGTCTCCGGCATCGCCTTGAGCTTTCCTATCGGCATGTTGACCATTGCTTTAACGCTTCACCAACGTCATGGTCCAGAGGTGTCTCGCGCCACCTTGTCCGATACCCAGCTCGGGATGCTCAGCCTGGTAGCTTTCAGTGCGGTGATGGCAGCAAGCGTCGAGTATCTGAACCCAACTCTTGTCTTTGGCCTCGCTTTGGCCACATCCCTTCTCGTCAGCGCCTTGCTGTGGTTTTTACACCGGCTTATCCCGGTAGCCTCGTCCCGCGATGATCTCCGCGTTCCATGATAGGCCTTTACCATTAAGCCCCATTGCCAACGAGGTGAATTGGACGATTTTCTTCACGCGCCCCATCGCTGGGACGCTTGTGGCATCGTTAATCGTCTTCCTACTATCGTTCTTCTTCTGCGTATTTCCCGCCATCGAGTCCAGCCGCCGACACCATCCGCAAAATTAGTTATTTAGCTTCATTCTTTCCCTTTGCTTCAATCGCTGACCGCACCCGATGTCGCCTCGTTTTGATCGAATCTGTGACCACGACGTCCGCCCTCAATCAGGGTCGATATGCGGCGACCGGCCCATGCCGGTTCTATTCCCTATCCGATCTATCCAGCTTTTTTCTGGGTTTTCTCTGAAGTTGGCTGAGTGCCCGGAAAGTGAGCCGATGCTTACGTTCGGCCAGTGCAACGAACAATGCTTCTAGCCGTTGAATTCAGGCTGGCAAACCGTGCCGGCGTGCAGGTACGGTAGGGGGTCAAGCGCAGTTTCAGGCAGCGAGCAGCGCAATGATGAACTGGGGTTCCCAAAACAGCTCCGCCATTAACGCGCTGACCGTATAATCACGTTACTGGTTTGGCTTTTCTACGCGCAGCTGCTGTATCTCCATTTCAAGCGGCAGCGACAACCCAAGATCATTATCAATCGTGGCTTTGGCCGCACGCTTCAGGCTCGCTGCGTTATCAGCAACATGAGTCCTGAGCCGATCTTCGTCGGGCATATCATTGTAATTCCGCCTACGGATCGCGGTACGCTCTTCCAGGATCTGATCGACTTTGAACGGCCGACCACCGAACGGCGTGGCACTCCCCGGCCGGTCGAGACGACACGCCGGGGCCCGATGGGTTCGGGCAGTTACAACCATATCGGAACCTTTCAGGAAATCGTGGAGCGGGTGTTTCGTTGCCATGACATTCCCACCGATGATTTTCAAACGACTGACGGCCGCACGCTGCAGGCAGTGGAACTGCATGTCATCGCTATCTACGGTAGCGAGGATTCGCCCGTCGGGGCTTCCAGAACGTTTGAATTGACGATGAGCTCGTCGGGGGAGGCGTTGATTCCGACGCGTCTGGACACCAGGCGATTCGCTTCTCGATGGTGCCCCCATCAGGATTCGAACCTGAGACCTTCCCCTTAGGAGGGGGACGCTCTATCCAGCTGAGCTATGGGGGCTGATCGAGACCGCCCGGAAGGGGAATCGGGCGAGGCAAGCGGCGCATAGTATAAGCGTCGGATTCCACGAGATAAACCCGCAAGGCTCATTGTATCGCGACGCTTCTTGTCGGCGTTGGTACAATGCCGCCTTTCTGCGCTGGCCTGCCAATCCACAATGTCCGTTCCCGACGAGCCCATTTCTTTCGACGATCACCGTCGTCACGGCAACGATATCCCCGTCGGCGAGGACCGGGTTTTCGACGGCTTGGCCGACAAGTTCGCTTCCAATCTTTACGCCACGGCGCGCGGCAGCATTCGTCTTGCCGTGCTCGATGCCGTGTTGTCGCGCGAACTGCCGCGGGACGGTGGCCCGGCGCTCGACGTCGGTGGCGGCCTGGGTCAGATGAGCGTGTGGCTGGCCGAACGGGGGTATCGTGTCACGTTGGCGGAGCCTTCCGCGGATATGCTGGCCGGTGCGCAAGCCAATATTGGCGATTTGCCCATCCAGGTATTGCAGACCTCGCTGCAGCGATTGCCCGAGCTGGCACCGGGGCCATGGCCGCTGATCGTCTGCCATGCGGTGCTGGAGTGGCTAGCACGGCCACGGGAGGCGCTGTCCACCTTGAAAGGGTTGCTGGCACCGCAGGGTCGATTGTCGCTGATGGTCTTCAACCGGGATGCACTGCGCTTCTCGAACGTGGTGAAGGGCAACCTGGACAAGGCGCTGGAGGATCGACTTTCCGGCACCGGTCGCCGCCAGCGCTTGACCCCGATCTCTCCGTTGACGCATGTCGATATAGAAAGCTGGTGTCAGCAGGAAGGGTTGGTCATCGAGAGCGTGGCCGGGGTGAGAATTTTTCACGACTATCTGCGGGAACGCTCGCCCAGTGCCGCGCAGCTCGAGACGATCATCGAGCTCGAGAAACGTTACTGCCAGACTGATCCGCATTGGCGTCTGGGGCGCTATCTGCACTATTTAATTCGTCCCGCTGACAAAGGAGAGTCGCCATGAGTGCGCAAACGCCTCAATGCCAGTTATTGGCGCGCCAGGACGCGGACTACCGTGGTTGGTTATGGGTCGCGCCGCCTCGCGATGGCTGGCTCGAGTCCGGCGAGGGCAGCGTGTGGAGTGCGGATCTGGATGTCTGCGAAGCCTGGCGCAATGCCGGACGCCCGGCATATGACGCACTAACCGTGCCACCGCGCGAGGTGCCGGGAGCGGTCCTGTTCTGGCCCAAGAGTCTCGCGTTGGGGGAGTGGTGGCTGAGTGCATTGAATACGGCGCTGGCGGCGGGAACCCCGATTCAGGTCGTTGGTGAAAACCAGGGGGGTATCAAGCGCGTGCCCCAGATTCTGGCCGACTCTCGGCAGGCATGTCGAAAGCTCGATAGCGCCCGGCGTTGCTCATTATTTGCCTCCCAGGCTGGCCAGGCAGCGCATGAGCCGGAGGCCGCCTGGCAGACCTTCGCGGCTGGCGGGTTCACGCTCGCTACCCACCCTGGCGTGTTCGGTCATGGCAAGCTGGACGCAGGCACGCGGCTATTGATGGAAGCGCTGACGCAATCGCCGCTGCCCGCTCTCGGCCAGACATCACTTCCCATCGACGGCCAGACATCGCGTCCCATCGACGGCAAGGCCTCACCGCGCGCGCTGGATGTCGGTTGTGGGGATGGCATTCTATCGGCGTGGTTGGCGAAGCAGGGCTGTCAGGTCACGGCGGTCGACCTCAGCGCCTTCGCGGTCGAGGCCACTCGGCGCACGTTAGCCGCCAATCAGCTGACCGGCACCGTGGTCCAGAGTGACGTCTACCGCCAGATAACAGGAACTTTCGAAGCCGTCGTCAGCAACCCGCCGTTTCATCAGGAGCGCTCGATCGATTACGGGCCGACCCAACGACTGATTCGTGAGGCACCGGCGCATCTCGTCGATGGCGGCAGTCTGACCCTGGTCGCCAATGCGTTTCTACCGTATCCGGATTGGCTGCAGGAGACGTTCGGCAGCTTCGAGATTCTTGCCGATAATCGACGCTTTCGCGTCTATCGTGCGATCAAGTCCCGGCGTTGATCCGCCGCCTGCGCCCGCTGGGGATCGTCAGGAGTCGGCGGCGCCATGCATGACCTGCGGGCGAGCCAGGAAGTAGCCCTGGAACAGGTCGCAGCCGGCGCGCTGGCAGCAGTTCAGGTCGTCTTCCGTCTCCAGTTTTTCCGCCAGAATCTTGAGATCGGGGTAGTGAAGGCGTAGCTGCTCGACGATGTGCTTGAACGTCTCGTCGCAGTAGTACGGATATTCGAGTTTGACGATATCCACGAGGGGCAGATAGGGATGTTCGACATCCACTTCGGCATAGTCGTCCAACGCCAGGGTGAAGCCTCGCTGGCGCAATTGCTGCAGGCAGTCACGGATGGTGTCGTCGACCGGCGTATCCTCGAGGATTTCCACCACCAGCCGAGAGGTATCGAACGGCAGGTCGATGCTCAGCATGTCGGCGGTAAAATTGATGAATAGCGGCTTCCCCTCGCTGACCGTTTCCAGCTCGCCCTGGCTGAACGCATTCATCAGAACCGTGCTGGTCGCCCGATTGCCATCGAATGGCATCGGCCTCGGTCCGCCATCGGTCGGACGATAGAGCAGCTCGAACGCGACGATGTCCAGTGCGGCGTCGAAGATCGGTTGCCGAGCGAACAGTATCGACGATGAAGGGGGATCGATGGCATTCGGCATGGACTGTCCTCGAAGGGTCTTTCATTTCAGCGACAGATAAATGTCTTGTCGCTCAGGTCCCGCTAGCGGCCTGAGCCGCAATCCCGGCCCGCATCGAGTTGGCCCGCAGCCTCAGCTCTCGGGGTCGACATAGGCGATATCGGTCACGATGTAATGGGTCTCGCCGCCCGGGGCCGCGACGACGACGTCGTCATCCAGCGCCTTGCCGAGTAGCGCTTGCGCCAACGGGGCATCGATACTGATCCAGTGCTTGTCGGTATCGGTTTCGTCGTGGCCGACCAGACGCACCTGCAGCTCTTCTCCATTATCGTCTTCCAGTGTGACGCTGGCACTGAAATAAATCTTGCCGGTATCGGCCGGCAGGCGATCGACGACCTGAAGCTCATCCAGCCGCTTCCGCAGGTAGCGGATTCGGGCAATGACGCGGTTCAGCTCTTTCTTGTTGTAGGTGTAGTCCGCATTTTCGCTGCGGTCTCCCAGCGCTGCGGCCTCGCCGACTTTCTCCGACAGCTGCGGCCGTTTGACCCGTGAAAGATGGTCATGAATGCCCTGTAACCGGTCCCACCCCTGCGGTGTGATCAGGTTGCTCTTCTTTTCCTGGCGAGGATCCGTCTTGGGGTCGCGCCAGCGCGTCATGTTGCGGCCTTGCATAAGAAGATCCTGTTACGCTGATGGAGAGGCGGAGCCTATCGTAATCCGACGCCTGGCGGCCATCCATCGCCTGCGACTAAAACCCTATAGTGATAGATTCAAACGATCGTTAGATTGCTACGACGATTCCCCCAGGAGAGATGTCGATGCGACAGCAATGCCAGTGGTCCCTGCGGTTCCCGGGCAGCCGTTTTCGACCGACGTTTGTGATCATCATACTGGTCGTGGCGTTGTGCGGCGTTCTCGGTGCGGCTACCGCGATGGCGCAGACGCCGGATTCGTCCCTCTTTTCCCTCATGCAGCGGTGGGGCAACGTCGAATATCAGATGCAGGGCGACGCCCAGTTACGCGCTTTCGAAGACCTTGCCGGCGAGGTCGACACGCTGGCCCGGAGCCAGCCCGACGACTCTCATGTACTGACGGCCCAGGGCGTCATCCTGGCTTCTTTCGCCAAGGCCAAGGGTGGCCTCGGCGCGCTGGACCTGGCCAAGCGAGCACGCACGGTGCTGGAGAGAGCGATCACCATCGACCCGCAGGGCGAAGACGGTTCGGCCTACGTGACGCTGGGCGCGCTCTATCAACACGCGCCGGGGTGGCCGATCGCTTTCGGCGATGACGACAAGGCCAGCCAACTGCTCGAGCGCGCGGTGGCAATTCGGCCCGCCGGTATCGATACCAACTTCTACTACGCCCAATTCCTTGAGGATCAGGGCAAGGACGAAGAAGCCTTGAGCTACGCCCAACGCGCAGTCGATGGGCAGCCTCGAGCCGGCCGTCCTTCCGACGAGGCGCTGCGGCGGGAAGCACGAGACTGGCTGGCGGAGCATCGGTGAACGCCCGCATCGGTACGAATTGGCCACGATCAGTATGGATTATAGGATCTAAGTAGTGGCTTGCAGAGTGGGACTGGTTTGAAGAGTAGGAGTAGGACTTGAAGAGCGGGGCTTGAAAAGTAGGGCTTGAACAGTGTCCAGAAGAATGGGATTTTTCGCGTATGAAGTTATCGATATGTGCGGCTATGTCATCCCTTGCGGTTGGATGGATATCCAACCGCAAGGGAGGAATTCAATCAAAGCGGTAGCGGTTCAGAATGTCGCTGCGTGTTGCGGCTAGATGTTGTCATCCCGGGGTGATTTTTCTGAAATATCGACTTGAGCGACGGACGGTTCGTCGTTGCCGTTCTGGTCCAGTTTTGCCAGCAGGTTTTCCGATTCACGCTTGAAGGCTGCCAAGGCCTCGCCTTTCAGACTCTGGGATTCCGGCAGCTTGACGCGCATGGGATCGACCTGACGGTTGTTGACCATGACTTCGTAGTGAAGGTGGGGTCCGGTAACGCGCCCAGTGCTCCCCGACAAGGCGATCTTTTCACCCATCTTGACGCGCTCGCCGGGTTTGACGAGAGGTTTGCTCAGATGCAGGAAGCGAGTCGTATAACCGTTGTCTTGGCGGATGACGATATAACGCCCGGCGAGCGGATGATCGACTACGCGTTCGACGACGCCGTCGGCGGGTGCGTCAACCGGCGTGCCAGTGCGCATGGCAAAATCGGTGCCCTTGTGAGGGCTGATCCGACCCGTGACAGGATGAAGACGTCGCAGGTTGAACGGCGAACTGATGCGGTAGTCACCTTGAAAGGGATAGCGATTGAACGCCGGGTCGAGGCTGTTGCCGTCCGGGGTATAGAAATGGTCATCGGCGCTATTGCGAAGCACCGTCAGATCCATGCGCTGGCCTTCGTATTCGGCGGCCAGGATCTTGGAGTCCATGGATTGACCGTCGATCATCTCGGACTCCACCAACACCCGGAATTGATCGCCGGCGCGCGTATCGCGGCGGAAATCGAGCTTCTTGGAGAGAATGTTGGTGAGCTTGGACACTTCTGCGTTGGATAGGCCTGTCGACTGTGCCGACAAGGCGAACGAGCCGCTGACGGTGCCGCTGAACATGCGCTGAGTGGCTTCTCCCGCTTTCTCTACCGGGGAGTAGGCGAACTCTGCCGTTTCATCGCCGCGCTTGAGAAGATAACCCTCTCGAGGATTTTTCATGACCCGAAGTGCCAGCAACTGACCGTTCTCGTCGAGCTTGTAATCGAAGCTGTGGCCGACTCGCCAGCGCGTCAGCACTTTCTTGTCCGGCACGGTGTTGAGAATCTGCATCACGTCACTATAAGCCAGACCCAGCGTTCTTTCGGCAGTGAGTGCGAAGGAGTCGCCGCTCTGGATAGTATAGCTCTGCCACTCCGGCACATAGGTTTCACGAGACGCGATTTCGTCACCTAGCTCTGTATCGTCGGAGGAATCCTGGGAGTTATCGAATGTCCAGTCTTCGTAAGAAGTGCCACCAATGCTGTCATCGTTGAGTGCCGGCTGTGAGTCTCCCGTCGGCACATGCATTGCCAGTGATTTCGCGTCGGATTTCACCGATTTGGCAATAGGCGAAAAGGCCTGGGCCTGCGAGTCATCATCGGCATGCGCTTCGGAGATGAAATTGACACGCATCACTTCCAGTGGCTTGAGCTGAGCCAGCGGGATGTCTTTCGATAAATCATCCAGCGTAAGCGAGCTAATAGCCGCTTCACTCGAGACGGCTGAATTGACGATCGACTGAGAAATTGTGGTTGTCGCCGCAACGGGAATCTGTGTCTGGGCGTCTTCGGTATCGCCGAAAACACCAATGATCTTTTGCGTACCCAGCACGGTGACCATGGTGGCAACCGGAAGCAATAACACTTTATGCGTGCGAGGTAGCGAATGGAAAATTCGCAACATGAGGGTATGGGTCCGGATGAAAAAGGATGACAAATTTAAATAAAGGCCGGGGAACCATACCCTAAGCTAGTGTTAATTGCCTAGTCTGTATTTGTATACAGCATCTGAAGAGGCACCACACGGGCATTGTGAGATAAAATCGTATCAGGCGAAAGTCGTAGATATAGGCGTTAAACGTAAGCAGGCGTAATATCTTGATGCATACTGTTGCACCAATATGGTGCTTGGACAAGCATTGTTTATTGACTAATTATTTGTGCTGTAAAACCCTTGTAAAAGTATTATTGCCTGCGAACTCCGGTGTGATCAGTGTGACTTCCGTTTATCGTGACATTGAGTAAGTCGAAATGACGATCATTCCCGGCTTGATGCCGGGTGATCAAGGTCGAGATGTGTCGAATTTTTGTCAACTGTCTATGCGCTGGAATTTGAGCCAGGAGGAGATGTTTGTGCCGAAAGTGACATTGCTGCAGTGGCAGATGCTCGCCGCGGTAGCTGATAGCGGTGGATTTGCCAAAGCGGGCGAAGTGGTTCATCGAAGCCCCTCGACGCTCAATCATGCTATCCATAAGATCGAGGAACAGTTGGGGGTCGTGCTTTTCGAACCGAAGGGACGTCAGGTCGTGCTCACCGAGGCAGGGAGTCTATTGCTGCGTCGAGCGCGTCAACTCATCGAAAACGCGGCGTCGTTGGAGGACGTGGCGGAGCGTCTGGCCGGTGGGCTAGAAGCAGAAGTCACGCTGGCCGTGGATCAGGTCTTTCCAGCGGATGCTCTGGCCGAGGCGTTGACGCAATTTTCGGAAGCGTTTCCCCACGTGCGCGTTCAATTGCATGAAACCGTGCTCAACGGTGCTGTCGAAATGTTATACGAGGGTCGAGCGGACCTGATCATATCCGGGGTGAGCGCGCAGGGATTCCTGGGGGAGCCGATCGTCGATGTTCCTTTTATCGCGGTTGCTCATCCGCACCATCCGCTACATCAATTGCAGCGGGAGCTGGATCTGCGCGACCTGGAACGACATCGTCAACTGGTGGTGCGCGATTCGGCGATTCGTCAACGGCTCGACGCCGGGTGGTTAAAGGCGGAACAGCGCTGGACCCTGGGGCATCTATCGACGTCGATCGACATGTTGGAGCGGGGGCTGGGCTTTGCCTGGGTGCCGGAAACGCGCATTCGATCGGCGCTGGATCAGGGTCGCGTGAAAGCCTTGCCACTGCGAGCGGGCGGGGTGCGACGGGTGGCGCTGCAGATATTCCATCGCGACGTCGATGGAGCGGGTCCCGCGACGCTGGCCTTGGCCCAGACGTTGAAGGCCAGTGTGCTCGCGAATTGTCCCCGAGATGCCATTTCGCCAAATCTGCGTTCATCGATGTCGCCGAACGAATGAGTCGAGTTATTGCGCTCGATCTCGGGTCGCGGGGGACTATCCTGTCCTTCTAAAGTCATTGAGTAAACAGGAGCGCATCATGGGACTGCTTGTCGAGGGTGAGTGGCGGGATCAGTGGTATGACACCAAGCGGCATGGCGGGGAGTTCGTTCGCGAATCCGCCAAGCTGCGGGATTGGGTCACGCCGACGGGCGCTCCGGGGCCAGCAGGTCAACCGGGGCTCGCGGCGAAAGCCGGGCGCTATCACCTCTACGTATCGTTGGCTTGCCCATGGGCGCACCGCGCGCTGATCCTGCGAAAGCTCAAGGGGCTGGAGAGCCTGATCGGCGTCTCTCATACCAGCCCCCTGATGCTCGACCAGGGCTGGTCCTATCGGACCGATGAAGGATCGAGCGGCGACGAGGTCAATCATGTCGATTTTCACCACCAGCTCTACACCCTGACCGATCCTCATTATTCTGGGCGAGTGACGGTGCCGGCACTGTGGGATCGGCAACGACGCTGTATCGTCAACAACGAGTCCGCCGACATCGTGCGCATGCTGAATTCGGCTTTCGACGAGCTGACCGGCAATCGATTGGACTTCTATCCTGCCGATCTGCGTGGTGTCATCGACGAGATCAACGCGGACGTCTACGACAACGTCAACAACGGTGTCTACAAGACGGGGTTCGCAACCGAGCAGGCGGTCTACGAGAAACACTTCGCGGCGCTGTTCGCTTGCCTCGATCGTCTGGAGGCCCGCCTCGATACGCAGCGTTATCTGGCAGGGCAATGGCTGACGGAAGCCGATATACGTCTGTTCACGACGCTGGTGCGCTTCGACCCGGTCTATCACGGCCATTTCAAATGCAATCGCCAGCGCATCGCCGACTATCCCAATCTGTCGAATTATCTGCGCGAACTGTATCAGTGGCCGGGCATTCAGGAGACGGTCGATTTCGATCACATCAAGCGCCACTACTACTACAGCCATCCGACGATCAATCCGACCCGCATTGTTCCGGTGGGGCCGGCTTTGGCGCTGGATGTCCCTCATGATCGTGAGCGGTTGCCGGGGCGGGGGATTCGCGGGGCCGGTTGACGATCGCGTTGTCCGGCCTCGAGGCCGGTGGTCAGGATCGGGCGTGACGCTGCAGCCAGCGATCCAGCGCATTGGCAAACTCCCGGCGATCACCATCGGTGTAGGCGTTGAGCCCTTGAGTGTGTTCTCCGCTCGCGCGCAGCGTCTCCATGAAATCACGCATCTGCACGCGCGACTTTATGTTGTCGAGGGTCAGGCGCTCCCCTCGAGTGGTCATAACCTCGGCGCCGCGCTCGATCACCTCCTGCGCCAACGGCAGGTCGCTGGTGATCACCAGATCGCCGGCAGTTGTGGCTTCGACGATCGCGTTATCCGCCGCATCGTAACCCTGCGCTACCGTGCGAGACTTGACCCAGGTCGACGGCGGTAGTGGCAATGCGTGGTTGGCGACCATCCAGGTCTGAGTGCGGGTGCGCTCGGCGGCACGAAGGATGATGTCACGAGCCACCCGGGGGCAGGCATCGGCGTCGATCCACAGCGTGGGTTTGAATGTCGGCATGAGGAGAAGGCTCGGACTGGAAGAATGGGCTTTGAACTCAGTCTACGGTCTTTGCTAAACGGCTTCATCTGTCGGATTTTTACGTTGCGGTGGTGAAACGCCTACACCAATGGTATAGTGGCGTTTCCTCGCATGTGTTGACCCCACCATCCTGCCGATATGTCTGTAATCGACGCCATCGACCTGTGAATCGATGCCCTACACCGGACGTATCTCGTACATGACGCACGGCCAAGCCGTTTTTCGCGTCCGGATGCAATGATGGAGCGCCAAGATCGGTTGAGTTTTTAGTTCAACCGGGCGCATCAAGGTCGCCACATACGCTATCGCTTCGTGATTCGCGAGACGATAAGCGCAATGCTTGGTGCGACCGGCATTCAGTGGTGATCACGCCACCAATGCCATGACATTTTCGCCGGTGCCTACCGGCCACTCCAAGGTGTGAAATGACCTCGACTGTTACTGCTTCGCCTAGCTTTGGCGATCTGGCTCTATTGCCGGAAGTCCTGACTGCCATCCAAACTCTGGGCTATGAAATTCCCTCTCCGATCCAGACGCAGACGATTCCTGCGTTGCTGGAAGGTCGCGATATGCTGGGCCAGGCGCAGACCGGTACCGGCAAGACTGCGGCTTTCGCGCTGCCTTTATTGAGCCGGCTCGACCTCGGCCGGCGTGAACCGCAAGTATTGGTACTGGCCCCGACCCGTGAACTGGCGCAGCAGGTTGCCGTGTCGTTCACCAAGTACGGCCAGAATCTGAAAGGCCTGGAAGTCGCGACGCTGTGCGGCGGTCAGGATTATCGCGAGCAACTTTCGGCATTGAAGCGGGGCGCCCAGGTTGTCGTGGGTACGCCGGGCCGAGTCATCGATCACCTGGATCGCAAAAGTCTCAAGCTCGACGGGCTGTCGGCGCTGGTTCTCGACGAAGCCGACGAAATGCTGCGAATGGGCTTCATCGATGACGTCAAGCGCGTCGTTGCGGATACCCCGAAGAATGCGCAGCGTGTTTTCTTTTCGGCCACGCTGCCGACCGAAATCGAGCGTATCGTCAATCGATACCTGGTTGATCCGGTCAAGGTTACGATCGATGCCAATATCAGTACCGGCGAGAATATCAAGCAGCGCGTGGTGCGTGTCGAAGGCCCCAGCAAGCTTGAGGCGCTGTCGCGTATTCTCGAAGTCGAGACGGTCGACGCGGCCATCGTGTTCGTGCGCACTCGTGCAGCGTGTACCACGCTGGTCGAGCAGCTCACTGCGCGCGGCGTCAACGCTGCCGGCCTGTCAGGCGATCTCGATCAGAGTCTGCGTGAACGGACCGTGACGCGTCTCAAGCGTGGCAAGGTCGACGTGCTGGTGGCGACCGACGTTGCGGCTCGTGGTCTCGACGTGCCGCGGATCACGCACGTGATCAACTATGATCTTCCGCAGGACTCTGAAGCCTATATTCACCGTATCGGTCGTACCGGTCGCGCGGGTCGTGACGGTATCGCCATTACCTTCGCGGGTGGGCGTGAATCCCGTAAGGTGCGTTGGGTCGAACAGGCGACCGGTCAGTCCATGGCCGAAATGCCTTTACCCGACGATGCTGCCATTCGTGCTCATCGCGACGACCGCTTCAGTGCGAGTCTGCGCGAGATGCTCGACGCCGGAGCGAATCATCAGCGCGGTCTGATCGAGAAGCTGGTCGAAGAAGGCCATGATCCGATCGACCTGGCCGCGGCGCTGGCGACATTGGCGCGTGGCGGAGAAGCACCGATCGGTCGCATCACCAATGCACCGGCGCGTCGCGAAAACGGCCGGGATGGCGGTCGCGAAGGCGGTAGTAGTCGCGAGCGTGGCGGCCCGCGTCAGCGTGACAGTGCTCCTCGCGAAGGCATGACTCGCTATCGCGTGTCGGTAGGCCACAAGGACGGCGTCAAGCCGGGCCAACTGGTCGGCGCTCTGGCCAATGAAGGGGGTATCGAAGGCGGTCGTATCGGTCGTATCGATATTCGTAATGCCTTCTCCGTGGTCGAATTGCCGAGCGGTCTGCCGGCCTCGATTCTGACCAAGATGGCCCGGGCCCGCGTTGGCGGTCGCTCGCTGGAGATCGCGGAAGATCAGGGCTCTCCCGAGCGCGCGCCGCGTCGGCGTACCGACGGGGATGCTCCGGTTCGTCGTTCGCAGGCTTGATTCGCGAGCCTGACCGGATAGTGAGGCCTCGGCCTCGCTGTCATTGAAACGCCGCCCACCTCGTGTGGGCGGCGTTTTATTTTGTCTGGCGGTTCGATTTGTCCACGTTCAGCCCTGGGTTTACTCGGAAAAGCCATGGGTCTAGCCGGAAGAGCCCGGCGTCGGGCTATGGGGGCTATGGGATAGTCATTGTGAATAGTCCCTTTGTCTGGCAGCCAGTGACGATCTTTGTATGCAATACTCGTTATTGCTGAATCGTGGCAAGTCCCGATTTATTCCCTGACCTGTGGCAGGAATGAGGTTGATGGCCAAGACGCTCAAGGATCAATTGTACGATGCGTTGCTGCGCAGTATGGCCAGTGGGCATCTGGAGCCCGGTCTGGTTCTGCTCGAGGGCAATATTGCCGATATCTTCGGGATGAGCCGTTCGCCGGTACGCCAGACGCTGGGACGTTTGCACGACGAAGGGGCGATCAGTCGTTTCGAGGGGCGGGGGTTTCTGGTCGGGCGCGAACCCCGTGCGATCGTGCGCCGCTCGCTGACCGCCGCGGACTTCCGTGCCGCCGGCGGACGCGCTTCCGTCAAGCGCACCGACTTCTGGCGCGCATTGGCCGAAAAGGTCGAACACGATGTCGTGTTGTGTTCGATGAAAGGTCGGTTCGAGCTCAACGAATTACAGTTGGCCAAGTCGCTGGATGTCAGCCGTGCCACGACCTATCGAATTCTGCTGCAACTGCAGTCGCTCGGCGTAGTCGAGAAGATCAAGTACAGCAGCTGGAATGTGGTACCGCTGGATGATGAACGGCTACACCAGCTCTACGAGGCGCGACGGCAGTTGGAGCCATTCATGATTGCGCGCGCCTGTGAGCAAATTCCCGACCAGGCAGTCATTCGCTATCTCGACAGGCTCGAGCAGGCGCAGGCTCGCTACCCCGACGTTCAGGCCAGCCAGCTCGATGCGCTGGAAAACGATTTGCATCATGAAGCGCTGAAACATGGCGGTAATGCCGAGATTTTGATCATGCTCCAACGCACGCGGCCAATTCTGCTGATCAGCAAGCATTTGCTTGACGGGGAGATCGAATTACCGCCGGGCGATCCTTTCTTTGCGGCGCATCGAGAAGTCTTCGAGGCCATGCAGGCACGTCGTCCGGCGCTGGCCGGCTCGGCGCTGCATCGACATCTTGAGGCTTCAGAGTCACTGGTTCAGGAGCGGTTGGCCAACTTCCGGTATGCCGGCAAACCGCGAGCGCCAGGGTACTTGCGTTGGCTCGGCCAGCGTTGAACATGAAACGAGATGCGATACCGAGGCTTGATGTCAGGACTCATATCGGAGCTTGATGGCAACCCGATCACTCTACCGGCATACCGTTGCGCCGACGCAACTCTCGAATCAGCGCACTGTGGTCCAGTTCGCCGTCGCCATGGCGTAGCATGTCGCCGAACAGCGCATCGGCCTGAAGGCTAACCGGCAGGTCCAGTTTCAACCGAGTCATTTCAGCGATAGCAGTCTGGGTATCCTTGTATTGCCATTTGGCCGGGCCACCTGGGGCGAAGTCGCCCTCGAGCATGCGCTGGCCGTGCATCTTGAGAATCGTCGAATCGGCAAAACCACCCATCAGGGCTATTCTCACCTGCGCGGGATCGGCACCACCGCGTTCTACCAGTAGAAGCGCTTCGGCCACGGTGGCAATGGTATTGGCCACGATCATCTGATTGGCGAGTTTGGCCAGCTGTCCGCTACCGGCGGGGCCGACGAGGGTCGGGCGGCCAAGATTCGTCAGCAGCGCCTGGCAGGAGTCGAACACGGCTGCCTCGCCGCCAGCCATGATCGCCAGCGTGCCGTCGATGGCGCCACGTTCGCCTCCGGAGACCGGCGCATCCAGATAGCCGACTCCATGGCGAGCTGCGATTTCAGCCTGATGTCTGGCGGTATCCACCGGAATCGAACTCATCACGATCAGCTGGCTATTGGGCTGCATCGAGGCAATGACGCCATCTTCGCCCAGCAGGATGGCGTCACACACCGGCCCGGCGCTCAACATGACGATGACCACATCGGCGCCATCGACGGCGGCAGTGGGAGAATCGGCGATCGCCACACCGGCTTGCTGCAAGGGAATCAGCTTGTCGAGCGTGCGATTCCAGGCCCGGACGTGATGACCGGCCTTGGCAAGGCGGCTGGCCATGGGCGCGCCCATGATGCCGGTACCGATGAATCCCACCGTGCGGGGCGTCTGTTCCATGTGGCGATCATCAACGGTACGAGGGGCATTCATAGAAAGTTTCCTGAGCGAAGTAGATACCGTGTTCGGCGTCCGACCGCTCATTCGATCGGGCGGGGCAGAATCCGGCCGGGTGACATCAAGTACCGCGGATCCAGCAGACGCTTGAGACCTCGCATGATGTCGTATTCGGGTTCGGATAGAGTTTCGAGGAAGGCGGTCTGTTTGAAGCGGCCAATGCCGTGTTCGGCGCTGATGCTGCCATCGAAGTCGCCGACGATCTCGAACAGGTGTTCTTCCAGTTCGTGTAACAATGCCGCGCGTTCTTCGGCCTCGAGCCCGGGCGGTGGCAGGATATTGAAGTGCAGGTTGCCGTCGCCGATATGGCCGTAGGCAATGATCATCGCCTGCGGACACAGCGCCTGGATTTCGTCGGAGGCCCTCTGATGAAACGCGGTCAGCGACGAGATGGGTAGCGAGACATCCGTGCGCAGATGTTCGCCGCGATTGCGTTGGCCTTCGAGCATCGCCTCGCGAATATGCCACAGGTTCCGAGCCTGAGTGTCGCTGCTGGCGAGAACGCCGTCGGTCAGCACGCCGGCTTCGAACCCGCGTTCGAACAGATTCTCGATCATTGCGTCTAGATCCACCGGCCCGCTGGCAGCCGCCTCCATCAGCACATAGACCGGAGAGGGCGCCTCGAGCGGATCGCGCAGGTCGGGAGACGCTTCCATGGCGAGTTCGAGACAGGTCCG